>Ga0207691_10000107_pt1 | contig 74209 bp, 128 predicted proteins | sample KBSM13metaG_FD_184327 | JGI IMG/M metagenome (GOLD analysis project Ga0207691, IMG submission 184327) | Miscanthus rhizosphere microbial communities from Kellogg Biological Station, Michigan, USA - KBS M1-3 metaG (SPAdes) (version 2) | ecosystem: Host-associated > Plants > Roots > Rhizosphere...
AACATGCGCAGGGAGATCGACAAGGACTGCATCGACTGCGGCGGCACAGGACTCGTCGTCGTCGCAGTCGAGAAAATGGTGTTGGGGCCTCGCCTCATCATGGGCGGGTGCCATTGCGTGCGATGGATCATCGACGCGCAGGACATCGAGGCAATCATCGAGTTGGGGAGGGAACTATGATCACGAACAAGTACCAGGGCATCTGTTTCGTCAACAGCGAGGGCTGGAAGAACATGGAGGCCTACGACGAGCTGGAGCCCCACCTGCGCCACAGGCTGGCCAACTCACCGTTCAACCTGTGCCCTGCATGCGTCGGTATGTACGGCCATGAATCAATCTCTGAGATGGAAAATTACGTTCGGCGGGAGGGGCTGACGTGATCAAGCGCGGCTACAACATGCGGGCCGCGATCCTGCAGCCCATGGCGCACAAGGAACGGCTGGCGGTTGCCGAGAAGATCGTGCGCGAGGTGCTTTCCGAGCACGCGACGCCGGGCCGGGTGCTGGACGACGAGATCGTCAAGACAGTCACAGAACTCACAGTGGCCGCCATCGAGGCCAGCGTCCGGGGAAAGTCATGAGCATGACCGACCAGCTCCGGCGCCAGCTTAACACGGCGATCATCAACTACTGCCACCAGCGTCCGTTCGTCGACCAGAAGATCATGTTCCGGCTGTGTGCGCAGGCCACGGCCGAAGTGTTGGCCGATCTGATCACGAGTGCGTCGAGCAATCCGGGAACGCAGAAGGAACTTGTTCGGACAATGGTTCACCACATGGCGGCGCGCATGGAGAATCGGCGATGAGCGAGGACGACTACCAGGGCGAGTTCAGCGTGTGCCAGTTCTTTGACAACGGCGAATACGAGTACGTGCGGCGTTGGGTCGGGCCAGAGGAAGCAGTAAAGGCGTTCGCGCACTACACGACTAGCCTCGCCGTCAAGATGGGCAAGGTCGAGCGTGTGATTATCACAGACGGAGGTGACTTCACCAACCTCGAATGGCAGGCCGGTAAGGGCTTCACCTACGATGGCGTGACCTATCAGCCGTCGCCGCACTCGTCACTGCACCCGCACGTCAAGGAGGATGAATGAACTTCAAGGGAAGCCGGCAAGGGAGGAACCGAATGAACGCCGACAAATCTCCGTTGGATTCAGGCGACTGGACCACGGCCATGAAGGTGCTGGGCCTTAGCGCGGCTGCGATCCTGCTCGCAGCCTTGTTCATGCTGGCGATGGCATACCGCGCGCACGGGCAGACGTTCCGGGACGCGAGTGGGCGCGAGATCGGCACCGCCACGCGCAGCTCGAATGGCACGACGACATTCCGAGACTCGAGCGGCAGGCTGACCGGGACCGCCACGACCAACGGCAACGGTACGACCACGTTCCGGGACGGCTCCGGCCGCATGACCGGCACGGCGGAGCGGCGGCGATGAAGCAAAAAGAAGATCGCGTAATCACCGCAATAAAGGACATGGTTTTCAACCACGCCCTCGATGGATTTGAAGTCATAAAAACCGCAGATGAGTGGACTTATAGATGCCTGCATTGCGGCAAGCGCTTTATTTTCCCAGTCACAGAACCTTCTAAGAAACTGAAGAATAAGTACGTGACCGTGACCTTCCCAGAGATGATTGAGCACGCGAAGTCGCACCAAGCGGAGCGGCAGCGATGACCGAAGGCCCTCGCATCCTCGCGTGCCAACGGGTAGCCGATCTGCCCTACCCCCAACTCCTCTCGCGCCGCGCTCGTTGCAAACGCTGTGAAGTTCAGGTGTGGGTGGCGCGGTCCTCGCCCGCCGCTGACCTGATCTTCTGCATGCCGTGCGCGATGGACGAAATGAAGCTGCAGAAGGAATCGGGGGAGGAGATCGAGGTCAAGCTCCCGACTGCCAAGCAGCGCAACGACCTCGCACGATGGCGACGGAGGAGGGGCCAATGATCAGCGACACCGAACGGCGCGACGTGATCGAGACGATGACGAAGGCACGCGACATGCTTCTTGAGTTGATCGAGCAGCGCGACAAGGCCGAGGCGCGCTTCCAGTCATTGCTGAACATCGGGCCCGTCATCACAGAGCGCGAGCGCTGCATCACGTTGCTGCAAGTCTATGGCGTCCTGCAAAACATGCCGTTGCTCGACATCATCGAGAAAATAAGGAACGGAGAACAGGTTTAGGTTTCCTCCGGAGAGGGGGAAAAGGGAGCGAACCCACTTCCGGGCTCGCAAGCACAGGAGCACTAGATGTCTCTACCGTCACTTTTCAACTTCCCATCGCAGCAAACCATTAACACGAACGTCAGCCTGTTCGACAGCGTAGGCGTCCTGTCTTCCAACCATGACTTCATCAACATTACGAACAACCCGCACTTGTTTGCGTCCATCTCCGCACACGACGACGCGCACTCTGGATTGTTCAGCGGCCTGTTCGGAGGTGGCGGACAAACGGTCAATACGAACGTGAACGTAGTCGACGTCATCATCATCAGCCACTCGAATAACAACATCATCAACATCCACAACGACCCGAGCGTCGTGGTGGTCGTTGGCGCCAGTCTCGGTAACAACGACGTGCATTACGCCTGACCAAAAACGACGAGAGCCCTCGGCGCAAGCCGGGGGCTCAGGAGCGGCAAACATGCTGGTGATCGGTCCTGACGGCGGCGCGCTGATCCCGAGGATGTTCTGTGGAGGAAAGACGATGGACACAGAGGAGCGCAGAGCCTGGAAACTACTGTTCGAGAAGGTGAACGCGATGAATGACGATCCGTTGAAGCGCACGCCAGCATGCGAGCTTGACCGCGACAATAAGGTGAACGCGATGGACGACACGCAACGCCGAGCTGCAGTGGTTCGCTGCAAGAAAACCGGCGAGGACATCGCCGTGAAGCTCGATGGCGGTCAGTGCGCGTGCATGACCGCAGAGGCGTGCTGCCTGCAGGAAGCTGTGTTGGACCGCATCTCTCGCACCACCAGCGCCTTGATGGACGCTGCGAAAGCCGAGCGCGAGCGGTGGGCAGCATCACTTGAACGACAGGCAGAAGAAGTTTTGCACCCGCGTCACCGGGGAGTGTGGGGACGTGATTCGGTTTCTGACTTGCTGAAGCAACAGGCCGCCGCCATCAGGAAGGGCGAGTGATGACAATCGCGGTAGACGAACAGAAGCTCATCACTACGATGGAAGAGTTGGCCGCGAAGGTCCGTGCCGCCGAGCGCGAGCGGTGTGCAAACATTGCTAAAACACTCAGCAAGATCGACCCTCACGGTCCTCGCATCGCGCTTGAAATAGCCGCTCAAATCGAGAGGGGCGAGTGATGACTAACGAGACACAGAAAGTCTGCGAGCACTGCGGTGGCATCACATACGGGGATGAAGTCGAAGACGAGTTTCACGACAGCGACTGCCCTCACCGCTGTGATGCTGCCATCGCCGCCGAGCGCGAGGAATGCGCCAAGATCGCCGACGAGCAGCGCGAGCTGTGGAGCGACCCGAGCAGCAGCCATGGCGGCTCCGCGGCCTCGGCCACGATCGCCCGCTTGATCCGCGAGCGCGGCAAAAAGACCCCCGAGCGCGGCGGGGATGTTGTTGATGACGCCGGTCCAGGGGGCGGCCGCCCGTCGCAGCCCCCACCAGATGCGTTCCGCGTACCTGAGAACACCTGCCTGAGCTGCGGCGAGAAGCTTGACTCTGCCGCCAGGATCGAGGGCGACGCTGAAAAGCCCGAGCCCGGCAACTGCACGATCTGCATGCACTGCGGACACCTGATGGCGTTCGCGGACGACATGACGCTGCGCGAGCTGAATGACCAGGAGGCGTACGATCTGGCCGGCGACCCGACAATCCTGCGCTTCCAACACGTGCGGGGTATGGTCATGGCAGAGAAGCAGGAGGCCGAACCATGGTCGCAGCCAGCAAGTCAACCAGACGACTCGGAGCCGCCCTCGCGGGAACCCCCGAAGAACGACTGAAGGTCGTGCTCAACCAAGCGCTGGACGAGGCGCTGCGCATCTATGTCGTCAACCTGTTCAGCGTGTGGATGAAGGACCCGTCCGGCCAGCCTGACCGGGCGCGGACCGGCGTCACGAAGGCAGTCCAAGTGTGGGTGGAGTGCCGCAAGGCCATAGACGGTTGGGAGGTGCCGACGTGAACCGTCAGCAAGGGAGGAAGGGCAATGAAGGTCGAGGAGAAACTGAAGCTAGTTGAGAGCGCTCTCGTGAAGCTCAAACACGAATACTGGTATGAGGGCGTCAACTTCACTCTGGAGGAACGAGAGGTCGTGATCGGAGCGCTGGACGTCGCCCACGAAATCGTCAGCCAGATCGTGGCGGCGAAGAGGCTGGCAACATGAGCTGGAAAGTCTGGAGGCCGACTCCCATGGGCCGGCTGATCGAGTGGGGAAAGTGGATGGTAGACGGACCGCGGTCGGAGATCGCGCGCGCGCAGGAGCACTACAATCGCAACAGGACGACAATGACCCGCGACGAATACGTCGCCGAGCTTCGGCGTGTGCAGAGCGCGTACGAGCGCAACCGCCGCATCCAGATCATCTGTGCAATCGTCGTGCTGACTGGTGCGGTAATCCTGCTGTGCTCGCTGCTCGCCGGCTGTCAGGTGCCGCTGAAAAATGAATAGGAGGAGGTTGGCAATGATGAAATGGCTCTACAACCACCCAAGGCTCCATGTCATCCTAATCGCATTCAACGTTGCTCTCGGAGCGGTCAATGTTGCATCGGCCGTTGCGTTTCCAGGGTATTTCAGTTGGACGAATTGGCTCGTTGCAGGCTTCTGCCTTGGAACCGCTTCGTGCCTGCCGACGATTCACAAACTGAAACAACTGGCCGAAGACCAGACCAACAGCCTCATTGCGTCAAACGCCGCGATGGAAGCGATGTCGCCCGCCAACATGCGGACAATGCTCCAGGGCGCGCTCCTGTCCGTCATCGAACAAATGAAGAAGGAGGGAACGTTGCCTCCTGAAATACAGATCACCCTGGCCGACGACGAGCTGCCGAAGTCCTACCACTAGGAGAGCGAAATGCCTCAACTGAAGTTTCGCGACGGCTTCGACATGCGACTGGTGGCGTGGAGCGCGCCGAACAGCCCGCCGCCAAGCATTTGCTCCTATTGCTACGGCGGACTGCCGGACACGCCGCTGGCGCTGTTCCGCGAGAACGGCGCAAGCGCCGCGTTCTGCGACACTTGCGTCGAGAAGTGGATCACGTCCGAAATGTCGGAGGCTTCGCTGGTTCGATTCCCCTCACGCTCGGGTCGGAAGCGGCGGCCTTGAGATCTTCCGGCGAGCTGGTGCTGGTCTGGACCGTGACAGCGCCGCGGTCGACCAGCTCTTGCGCCATCTTCACCGGGCGGCCGCGCCACCACTGCCAAGCGCCGGCCAGCAACATGATCGCCCCACCGGCAATAAGACCAGCGGTGTTGTCGTCCATGCCATAGCCGACGAGCGCAGCGGTCGCGAGCGGCAGAAACGCGGCAAGCGGGCCACTGATCTGCGCGTTGTTGGCGGGGTTCATGCTCCACCCGCCCCCTGGGTTCGGTGCTCCCCCAGGAGCTTCGCCCATGTCTTCTGACCGAGCAGGCCATCCGCTTCCAGCATCCGCGAGTTCTGGTACTGGGTCACTGCCGCTCGCGTCAGCGCTCCCGGCTTCCCGTCGATTGGACCCGGATCGAAGCCAAGGTCCTTCAACATTTGCTGCGCCTTGGCAATGTCGATCACTTCCACCGCCTCGTCCTGTTGCAGCGGCGGAAGGGAGCCGATGATGTCGATCACCTCCTTGATCGGAAGCTCCACCGCTGGCTTGCCGCGTCCCAACATCGACAACAGCAGCGGCAGCAATGTCGTCAGACTGAGGCCCATCATGCGACTTCTCCTTGATCTGCTTCGCTGTGAAACTTACCGGCCGCGGCGAGAGCATTGTCCCACCGATTGACCAACCCCTTCCAGAACTGCGACGACTCATTGCGTCCTACTACCACGCGCTCGTAGTTTTCGCGCGCGACCCGCAAGCGCGACAGCAGCTGGACGGGCGTCATTGCTTCTACGGCAGCTCGCGTGATTGGTCCCCACTTTCCGTCGTCCTTGACCTGAACGGCACGCTGGAGAATCCGCATCGCCCCGGTCGGCCCACGATTGAACACGCTGTCTCGCAAGAAAAACTGTACCCCAGGATCGTCGTGCCACTTCGCCGCTGCGTCTGTGTATGTCGCGATGATCTCCTGCGCTCGCGCCTCAGCTTCGGCGTGCTTCCCCGCCTTGATCAGTGCGCGCAGCTCAGCAGCTTCGACCGGATGGTATTTTTCATTGATGCCGGCAACCTCGTAGTCGCCGCCGCCATCTCCAGCAGGCAGATCGTACACGACGAGCCGTCCGCTACCGTCACGCCTTGCCTCGTATTGGAGGATTTGCTCGGCCATCTCGAGCCGCGTCTCAGGCGGGACTGGCTTCGGGCCGACAGGTGGAGGCGTGATGATGACGGGAGGTGGATCGACGGGCGGCGGATCGACAATGACGATCGGCGGCGGATCGATGACGATTGGTCCCTCGTTTGTGGGCGGCTGCGGAGCACCCGGCCAGTCTTTGGGCAACGGGATGCCTCGCACCTTCGCTACCTCGGCCAGTGCGTCCCAGGTGGCCTTGCCGACCTTGCCGTCGTTGACCAAGCCCTGCTCGCGCTGGAAGCGCTTGACCGCAGCCTCGGTGGCGGGGCCGTAGTCGCCGTCTGTCATCACAAGGAGCTGGACCCATTGGACCAGTGCGCCTTCGCTGCCATCTTTGAGGATCGGCAGCACCTGCGGCGGCGGCGCGTTTGGGTCTACGCCTTGGCCCACGTTGCCGATGTCCCACGGCCTCGCGTCGTCCTCCAGCGCCTTATTGATGCTGACGTGCGTATGTTCGTCATGAGGGTTCGCGCCGTTGTACGGGTACAGCGTCCACGCCTTGCGGCCGTTGCGCTTGCCGTAGGCTTCGTCTCCAAAAATCTTCCTGTTCGAAATCATGTATTTGATGCGCGGGTCCTTCACCGCGCGGAAATGGTCGAACAGCTTGTAAGTGTCGAGCCCCAGCTCCGGGTAGTGGGGAATGTCGAGAGCGTGAACGATGCCGCGCGAGTCTGACTCGTGGTCAGAGCTCGGGTTCTGTTGCGAGTGCGCGTCGGACGCGACCCACCCGAACTCGTTCTTAGGTGCCTTTGGGACCCGCGCCTGTATTTGCGAGCGGAGTGTGCCCAGCCCTTCGGCGATCCGCGCCATGTGAACTCCTGTCAGAGGGAAACCGGGACCCGGCTGCTAGAAAGAAAACCGGGCCCCGGCCCAAGGGGACGTGCCAGGGCAATGGACCACGCCACCCAAGGCGGTTGATTACGGAATCCTAACGAGCATGGGACGGCCGATCGTCGGCGAGGCGGCGGTGAAGCCAGTCGCCACTGGCAACGTGACGGATGCCCGAGGCGTCCCGATCACTGGAGCACCTACCGTCAAATCGCGCGGAATGAACGTCTTCGTCTGACGCAAAAGCCGCTCGAAGTCGGCACGCTGCGCTGCCACAACTGCCGTCAGCGCAGCTACGTCCGCGCGAAGCTGCTCGACCTCGGACATGTCGATTTGCAGCTTCTTGTCCGCCATCGACAGCGGCTTGACCGGGATGATCTCCTCAGCGGGACCGCGCCCGGGAGCCGTGCGGCCGGGAAACGTACCACTCGACAGCGTCAGCTCGATCTCATCATTCAGGTTGGCGAAGATTGCTTGCTTAACCGGCCGGCCGAACTGAGTGTCGTCGTCGTCGTAGAACTCGGCTTTTGGATCGCGAGACCAGCGCTTGACCCGCGTTGTCAGCCACACCATCGGCGGCGCGAGCCATTCAGCATCCGGTTGCGAGAACTGCGGCCGGCCTGTCTCGAAGTCGAGTACCGCCAGGATGTGGGAGCGCTTGAGCACAGGCTGCGCGATCACGGGAGAGCCGACCGTCAGCCCAGCAGCCACCAGCGGCGGCGCGATTGTCCCGAGCTTCGGCGTGCCGATGACTGGACTCGGATTCGTCAGACGCGGCGCGAAGATCGGGTACTTCTGGCTCAGTACAGCGACCGGGATCGTCGGACGCCCGACCGCCATCGAGGATGCGAACAGCGGCGCGCCTTGAGAGGCAACCGGCACGCCGATGACCGGCGACCCTGCCGCCAAGCCAGTCGCGATGATTACCTGCTTCTGCTTCAGGACCAACGTGCCGAACGACGGCGAGATGGTCGAGAAGTTGAACGCCTGAAACGCGTGGCGCTGCGACGTGATCGTTGCGGCACTGACCGTGGGAGCGGACACGGCCAAGTTGGACGCGAGCAGATTGATCTTGAGGGCGACCGTCCCGGTCCCAAGCGCCGGAGCGCCAGCCGCGAGGCTCGATGCGCTGAGGATGTGCGTCTGTGCCAGCGTGCTCGAGCTGATGGCTGGAGAACCGGCCGCGAGCGCCACAGCGACGGGAGCATGGGACTGCCCGAACGTTGCAACGCCCACGGTCGGAGCGGAAGCCGTCAGCGAAGCTGCGGACAGGACGTAGGACTGCCCGCAAGCCGGGACGCCGAGGACAGGAGCGCCGGCAGAGGCAGCAACGGCCGCCAGCGGGACCTTCTGATTAAATACGGCAACGTCTAGGACTGGCGACCCTGCGGAAGCCGGGTTGGCCGCCAGGACGTGCTTTTGGCCAATTAAAGGCGCTCCTAGGGCCGGAGCGGAGCCCGCCAGTGCGTTTGCCGTGAGAGCGTGGCCCTGAGCAAGGGCGGACGCTCCAACCGCTGGAGACCCGGTTTCCAGGGCTGTAGCAGCCAGGGCGTAGGCCTGGGTGATTGTGCCCGCGTCCAGGGTCGGGCTAGACACCGCGAGGTTGCTCGCGGTCACCGCGACGGCCGTGACCGGCCGAGGAGTGCCACGCCAGCCTACAGGACGCCAGTAGTAGCGGTCGGCCGTGACCGGAGGGACGTTCGACCCCTGTGTGAGGGTGCCGGGCGAGCTGCCCACGGGGGACAGCGTGCGGTCGGCAACGCCGTTCTTGACACGATTGAAACCCGCGTTCGCGATGGTCTCAAGCGGCCAGTACGCTTGCAGCGCGGATGGCCGCACGAACAGCGGCGACATTCCGCGCCCAAGCGCCGCCACCTCCGCATCGGTCAACGCCACGTTCCAGACGGCAACATCCGCCATGCAAAGAAGCGCATCACCGGACGCGATGGTGAACGATGGAACCCAAAGGCCGCCCATTGCTGTGACGGTGATGCTCAGAGGCTGGACGCTGGTAGCGCCGGTGCCCTTGAAGCCGCCGTTCAAGAAAGCCGCGCGAGCCGTGTTTGAGGTGAATACGCCGCAGACGTGAAACCACACGTTAGCTGCAGCCGCGATGCCGCTCGACGTCGAGATTACGGTTTGGTTCGGCGATCCACTGGTAGCAGCGACCACCGCCAGCGCATTTAAGTTGTTGCTCCCGTCCGTCCCACCTTTGAGCATAAAGAATGAAGGCGTCGTGGCATCGCTGCTGAGAGCAATGCAATAGCCGTTTGAGTTGGCAGTCGGAGTCGCCGGGAAAGACAACCATCCGGCCAAGGTGAGTGGTTCGACAGAGGCGGGGACGTTCGTCGCCGTCGGTCTACCGAAAACTAGGTTCCCGGTTTTGAAGTCGATCGCCACGGACTACACGTCCGCATATTCAAAACTAGCGTTATGGACTGTGATGTCGGCGGCGCACGTGTCGTTGCTGGCGCTGTCGAACCGCTCAATCAGGTACTCGACCAGCGCGCCAGCAGAGAAGTTGGCGGCCGTGACCGCAAGTGTCGCGTCCATCTTGCGATGGGCGGCACCGGGCGCGGCGTTGGTCGTACTGCTTACCTGCTCGGTCTGCGATGTCTGGTCGAGCGAGGTTGTGTTGCTGCCGGTCACGATGCGGTAGGTGAGGCGGAACGCGGCGTTGCCGGTGATCGCGGTCGTCGTCCAGTTGAGCTTGAACGCGGCGGCGGAGACGTAGTTCTGCGGCACCTCGAAGATGCCGTACCAACCGTGATTGTTGGTCGCCGGGTTGGCGAGCCGGATGACGCCGTGCTTCCAGATGTCGTTGGTGGCGGCGACGTCGTACGGCTCAACCCAACACCGTCCGGTGTTGTCGGGCTGGACCGCCTGCAGGATGCTTATGCGATGAGTAGCCATCAGACCTTGAGTCCTTGCCTGCGCGCGTACATCGTCGTCCACGCCATGAACAGCATCTCTTTCATCTGCGCATTGAACACGCCGGGAGCTGCCGCCTCGATGTCGTTGGCGATCGCTTGCTTGGTGCCGGGAGCTAACACGCGGTCCTCGATCGACTGAAACGCCGCCCTGATCTGCGGCTTGGTCCAAGTCTGAACGTCGGTGTTGTTGTTGATGATCCGCATCAGCTCGATGCCCTCGTCCATCGTCATCGCGGCCATGGGAATCGCTCCAACTCTACCATCACGGTGTTGATCACGGACTGCCAGTCGCGGAATCGCGGCTGGCGGAAGATGCGAACGTTCGGGTACCAGATCGTCTGACTGCCCTTGAGCCCCCAGCGAAAGTCTGGGTCCCAGCTCAGCAGCAGCCAGGTCGGCACGCCAAGCGCGCCCGCAAGATGCGCGATGCTGGTGTCGACCGTGATGATCAGGTCGAGCGCCTTGATCGCCGCCGCCGTCATCGCGAAGCTGTCGAACTGGCCCTGCTGGTCGAGCGGGAACACTGGCCCCCACTTGCGCACCAGCGGCATCAGAAGCTCTTTCGGCACGTCGCGCGTGTATGGCCGCTCGCTCGAGGCGCTGCCTTTGTGGCACAGCCCGATCCGCGCCCCATGCAGCGGACCCTCGGGCGTGTGCCCGATCCGGACGTGGCCTTCGCCCCGCCAGTTGGCCACCAGCTCTGGGTCGGCTTCGAGGTAGAAGTCCCCAACCACGATCATCTCGCGGGTCGCACCGATGGCCCAGGGAACGGAGGGAAGCGGAAGCTGGAGGGAATAGGGAGGAAGGGAGCGACCAAGTCGGTACAGCCGGTTCTGGAAGCTGTTGTTAAGGCCAATACCAGACTGATCGAACAGCTCGTACAGCTCAGGCCGACACTCCAGCATCGCGTTGGGAGCACGCTGGAGCACATGCTCGTAGAACCGCACGAACATGATGTTGTCGCCGAAGCCCTGCTCTGACCAGATCAGAAGAGGCTGATCTGTTGAAATTCCGTCCCAGCGCTCGACGCCTTCGGGAAACGTGCGGTCGCCGCCGAACTGGTGGCGATTGGGCTGGCGGTGCCTGATCTCGTAGCCTTCCCAGCTCTCGCGGTTGTAGACGCCGTCTTGCAACGTCATCAGCCCGAGCAGCGCTCGCGTTGGCTGGTGGTCGGGATTGCGTGCTAGGTTCTCGTCGATCAACTCGCGGGCAAAATCGCGATCCTGCATGAGGTTGGAATAATGGGCAGCCATCCACCGGGACTGCAAATCGTCGGGATCGCGATCGGCATACTTGAGGTAGCGTGCGCGTTCACGGTTGAACATCTCGTCGTCGTCGCGGTAGTCCGACACTTCCTCGAGCGCCTCGACTGAATAGCCGGCCTCGTCAGGCACGCACACGTTCATGATGCTGACTAGCGACCCGAACACGTTGCGCTTGTCGCCGCGAAAGTTGTCGATGTTAAACAGGTAGGGCCGGTGCCAAAACAGTCGGTAACCGTGGTCGATCAGCCACGCGACCATCGCCTCGCGCTTCTCGTTGATTTCGTTCTCGATGTAGATGATCGGCCGGCAGCGCTCGATCGTTTCTACTGCGCCGTTGAGCACCTCGAGCTCGTGCCCGTCCACGTCAATCTTGATCAGCTTGCAGCGCGGGAGCTGCAGGCTGTCGATCGTCGTGCACGTGACCTCGAACTCGCCCTCGTTGATGTCCTTGCGGCTATAGGCGTGAAGTGCGGATTGCTTGTCGACCTTGAGCGTGCCGTCCTTGTCGCTGGCAGCGCACGGCATGATCGTTACGAGATCGGCGCACTGGTTTTGCCGGACGTTCTCCGTCAGCAGCACCACGTTTGCCGTGCTGGCCTCGAACGCATAAACAAGGCCGGAGGGTGTAACCAAGTCTGCCATCGGGATCGTGAAGGCGCCAATGTTGGCGCCTACATCGATTGCCATATCTCCTGGCCGGAGGACCTTGCGGAAGACGTCGACCTCACCCTCGCTGTACTCTCCGTATGTCGCGAGCGAAAGCCCGACCAGCTCATCCTCGTCGAAGATCGTAAAGCGACCATGACGAGTCTCGACCGTTTTCGTCTGCATCGGTGCCCTGGATGTTCCGTGCAAAGCCTGTCCTCCTATTCTAGATTCCTCCAATGAGTAAGGTCGCCGATCTTGCCGCCGACCGCTATAACGTCGTCCTTCCAGAACGCCTGCACGACGTGGTTCTCGGCATCTTTCACCTCGACCACGCTACCGTCACGTGGGAACGTGCCGATCGGTTGCCATCCGCGCGTGACGATCAGGTCGGGGGCGGTGAAGTGGTGGACTGCCATTAGTTGTCGTCCTTCTCCTTCTGCCGCTTCACGGCTTCGGCGTTGGCTTCCTCGCCTTCGCGCTGCCGTTCGGCCCGCTCCTTTTCCTTGGCCTCGGCCCGCTCCTTTTCCTTTTCCGGATCAGGCGGCTGGCCCTTGCCGGCGTCGTCGATCAGCTTAATCAGCACCTGTGCTGTCTCAGCCGAGACTGTGCCGCCGTTCGCGCCGAGCTGCCTGAACTCCCACAACAGCTTCTCGTCGATTTCTTCCGGGGTGGCATCGCCTGGAACACCTTCGGCCATGTGAGTCTCCTTTGGTTGGGAAATGGTGGGAGCTGGACCAGAGGTGTGGGAGGACCAGCTCCCTGGCGGTCGCACCCGGAGGAAGGCGCAAGGGCGCGATCACCGAGTCCTGTCTACTACGGCGGCGCGCCAAAGTAATGCATGTATGCTTTGCGGTAGTCCTTCATCATCCGTCGCGCCTTCGCCAGCGACAGATGGCCCTTGCAGTATTCCTTGCTTACCCGAACCTCGAGCCGGTCTTTGCGGGAGGCATTCCATGGCGCTGTGCCGTATGGCTGCGGCCAGAGGTTCTTTACATCGTCAGCGCCGCCGAGAGAGCGCGGGATCAGGTGATCGATCTCGCAGCGCCGTCCATGCTTGTCCTGCTCGCACGCTTCGTCCTTGGGGCCGCTCAGACCGTAATCGTGGTAAACAGACAGCTTCATCTTTGCTGTGACAAAGCGCTTGTCGACGCCCCACTTGGTCGAGCAGATCGTCTTTTTGCTTAGCGGCCGTGTCTTGCCGGGAGTCTTCGCCGGGTCCTGCAGCGTCAGGTCTGGTGGTACATCTTCCTTGTTCTGTGCATGCGCCGGAGTGACCAGCAGCGCCAGAACGATTACCCACCAATGTCGTTGATGGCCTTGAGCATCTTTGCCCGCCATTTGTCCCAACTCCAGCCGGTGCCCCAGCCACCTCGGCTGTCCATCGCGAGCAGTTCCTTACGCAAGATGTCGAGGATGCGCTCGCGCTCCTCTTTCACGGCGCGGTCGATCACGTCCTGCTGCTGCCGGTCGGTCAGTCCGGTCGGGACGTGCCGCTCGGTGATGATCGGTTGGTAGCCAGGAGAGCTGGCCATGACTTACGATGCCGGGATTTTTATGGAGAAGGACGCAAGGGTGAACGTATTGCCAGCTGTCACAACCTGCGCCCCGCTCAGCGTCCCGTGTGCGTGGAGTGTCCCAGCGGCATAAGCAGCCCACCAGCTCGCCGTGCCAGACGTTGTGATCGTGCCGTCAGACACCGCGATGCTGGCCACTTGGCGGCCGTTTGGCGCGCCGGCGCTAGGACTGCCGAATGCCGCGCCCGCGCCCCAGTTTTTGAAGCCAAGCAAGCCGGACGTCGCCGCGATCCCAATGCTCGTCGGCTCCGAGCTGCAGATGCTGACGAAGCTCGACTCCGTGTCGAGCACGTTGAGGCCAAAGTCCAGCACGCGATCTTCTAAGCTGGCAACCATGTTCAAATCTCCTCAAGTTAACCTTGGTTCGGTGCTGGTTTCGGCAGGCCGAATGCGGTGCCGACATTTGCTCCTCCGGGCGCGCCGTACATCGGCAGCACGCTCAAATAAGTGAGGTAGCCAGTGCGCGAGTAGACGTGCTCGGCTTGCGTGATCAGGTACAGGCCGTCGACCCCGGGACGCGCGCCCATCAGGTGGACCATACTGTTCCACCGCGCGGTCGGCTCGCCGTTCATCACGATCGTGCCGTTGCCCATGTACGAGGAGTCGGACGCCTCCTGCGCACCCTGGTTGTCCTGCTGGGCCGCGCTCTCGGTCGCAGCCGCCGCCGGATTTTGGGTGTTGGAGCCAGCTAACGAGCCGGGGCCTTCCTTCTGCCCGAAGCCTTGTGTGAGCAGGTTGTAGCCAGCCTTCTTGGTGTCGTACCACTGCTGTTTCGATCCGGCGAAAGCCGCACGCGCCGCGAACGGCCGCACCCGCCACGAGATCAGGTTGTCGCGCCAGCGCGCGATGCAGCTCACACCGCGCTGACCGCGCTTCTCGATGTCGACCTGATCGCCGCTATGGAATTGATGAACGAACCCGAACTTGTCGCCCAGGTTCATGACCTCGTGCATCGGGCTAGCGTTGGCGATCGCCCAGTAGTCCTGCTTGAACGCGTCGAAAGCCTCGTTGATCTGAGCGTTGACGCCCGCGTGCTTGGTGATTTGTTTCAGCCAATCCGGCAGGCCGTGCAAGTCACCTTCCTTCTTGCCAGGAGGTGCGCCCTCACCGAGCCCGTCTTGCACCGGCTCCTTGAGCTTGCTGCTGAGCACGTTCGCGCCGTTGGCGTGGACCCACATGCGACGGCCGCCCTGCTTGCGGCCGAACCCGTGCTCGAAGTCCATGATCATGCCCGAGAAGGTCTTGTACATCTGCTCGCTGCGCCACCCCAGCTCCACCTGCACCCGCGCCAGCAGCGGCGGGATCGGAAGCCGGCCGTCGCGGTCGTCGATCTCCAGCTCACACTCCGACGCCACGTCCTTGTCCAGAATCCGACAGCTGATCAGGTGCGGCTCGATCTTCGAGGTGATGTCCACGCCGTCCACGGTGACGGTGATGAACGCGCGCAGCCGGCTGGTCTGCTGGATCGTCCCGATGAACGGGTCGAGCTGCCCGATGAGAGTGTCTTCTTTGAACGGGTCGTATTGGAACGTTGGGTCGGTGCTGTAGATGTCGGTCATGGCAGTACCGGTATGGCGGCGGGAGCGGCAGGCCCGCCGATCTCACCGCGCAGTCGGTAACCAGCTCTGTCGGTCCACAGGCTGTCTTGCGGCAGCGAACGCGGCTTGCCCAGCATAAGGCTAGGATCGATCGGCACCCGCACATACACACCGGGCGGTATGAACGGTGAGCGGCGATGCGCAAACGCCAAATGCGGGTTCGCGTCCATCATCAGCTCGGTCATGCCGGGAGCGCGCGCCATGTACCTGTTCCAAATGATCAGGTCGACTGTGACGTTCTCGCTCTCGATGACGTAGAGCTCAAACCCCGTCACCATCGGCTCGGCTCCAACGAACCGCTGCCCCACGCTTTCCAGCGCGTCTCAACATCCTCTTTACTTTCGGTTGTGCGGCCCATTTCTTAATCGTCTCCGAATGCTGCTTTTTCCAAGCTTCGGTGTGAACGTGCTCTGGTGACCTACCCCAATGAGGTTGAGAGCTATTCGACTCATGCGAGATGATCTCGACGTTGCCGACGACGTAAGCGCCCCGGTCGCCGAACCGGGCCATCACGTAGCAACCGCTTTCGCGGCCGCGTAGGTGAAATTTGCCAGAAGCCGTCCAGATCGAGAGCCACTCGTCGAACGTCAACAGAAACGGGATTCCACGCGCCCTCGCACTATTGCGATGATCCCGGAAGCCGATCCATTCTTTGCTCTTAGCGTCGATGCCGAGAGCAGTGTATTTTTTGTTCTTCGAACCCTTTGGTCTGGCCATTGCTGTCTCCTTTTTAGGGACAGCCAGTATATTTCAGTAACCAATAACGGCCAACATCAGATGTTCCCCACCGCAGCGTTCTGGGCAAACAGCAAGCCGTCCGGGTCCTGCGGCGTCGGCACCCGCGCCATCTGCGCTTCGAAGTTGATCTGCTGGCCAAGTCCTTCGCCGCTCAGAAACGTGTTGGCGCGCACCAGCTTCTCGCACACGAACCAGCCGAGCTTTGTCGTTGGATTTGCGCCGCGCATGAGCAGTTGCGCCAGACCAGCGCGCCGGTTGCCCTCGAACACTTCGATCTGCGGCACACCGCCAATGCGGTACGGAAACAAGCGGCCGCGCAGGTAGAGCACCTCGTCGTTCTCGCCCACCCACTCGCGGTAGATCGCGGCTCCAGCGATTTCTTTCTGTGCCCAGTCGGTGTCCGACTCGTGGTCATACTCGTGGATGTTCATCGGCCAAACCCGGAACTCGATGCGCGGCCCCCACAGAAACAGGACGCCTTGATTGTTCGGGTCAGATGTCTGCAGGTTGAGCCCACGCAGCGCCGGATCGGTCAGGTTGCGCCAATTCGTGGACATGTCACTCGAACCCCAGGTCGGTGTGAGACGTGCGCGCCTCGTCGCGCGTTGCTTGCCGCTGGTATTGCTGCGAGGCGTGGCGGGTCCAACGATGGCGTGCCGGGCCCATCTGCTGGACCTTCGGCTTGATCACCGGTTCGATCGGACGCTCAAGCTGCGAACGCATGGCCTCGATCATGGCCTGCGTGTTGCCGGCCGAGGTCACGCTGCCGGAAGATGACGGCGTGATCATCTCCGGGCCTTGCTCGCCAACCATGTACGGTGTGCCAGCGTCGATCGAACCGCCGGCCGCCTTGCCCTCCGGCTCTTCTGCTGCGGCGGGGGCTGGTGCCGGAGCTACGCCCTTGCCCGCAGCCTTGTCCTCGTGGCCCGGCGCAGACACTGGTCGCACCGTGATCGGCTTCGCCGCGATGCCCTTGCCAGCAGCTCTGCCTTCACCTGCCGGTGCTACGTACGGCAGCCGGCGGATGCGGCGAGCCTCCTGCGAGAACGTGCGCCCGCGCGCGCCCTTGCCAGCAGCCCTGCCGCCAATGAGCGGCGTGTCGTCCGGTGCGGCCGGAGTCGCTGGGGCGGCCTGCCCTTCTACTGCGGCCTTGTACCGAGCTGCGGCACGTGTCTCGACATCGGACGCAACGCCCGCCGGTCCGGCTACTTTGGTTTTTTCTGCTACCGCTTGCGCTTGCTGCTCGCGTAGCTTTTTAAGCTCAACGGCCAGCTGTTCCGGCTTCATGCGGCGGGCCATGCCGCGAGCCCAGGCTTGTTGCAACCACGGCGGCGCGTTGGCCCCCGCTCCGCCAGCGCCCCAGGCTACGTCCGTGCCGCCACCGACATGGAAGCGTTCCGCTCCCATGTATGAATCACCTTTCCCGGCGCCGACACCGCCAGCCCCCGCAGCCACCGAGTCTTCGATGAACCCCGCGATCCGTTTTTGATCTTCGGGGTTCTTCGAGTTTAGTTTGCGCTTGAGCGCTGGATCATAAAGGTCGAGATCATAAGCTGGTGCGTTCGTGGTGTGGCGAGCGTGACCTTTTTCCAATCCATGCGCGACCTGCACTTGAAGACCGCTTTTTAGGGCGGCGTACATTAGCTTCTCGTCTAGACCGGCATGGCGTGCGCCGCTGCCACTCGTGATGATGCTGCCACCGTCGGCAGAGACCGCCGGAGCGCCTTCTAGCGCGGTCTTGAGACCGGCCACGGTCGTAGTGCCGGGAGCGCCCGGACCGCCCGCAGCGGCGGTGCCCTTGTTCGCTGCCACGAAGTCTGGATTGGCGCGCTCGTAGGCAGCAGCGCTTCCGGATTTATACATGTCCAGCGCTTGGCCGATCTGCTTCATCGAGAGGCCACCTCTTTGGCCACTCTCCGCACCGTGCATTGCCATCCAGAACTTCGGGTCTTGCGCCATCTCCTTGGTAAGGATGGCGTTAGAGTCGAAGCCAGGCACTGATCTTCGTCCGCCACCGCTCCACTTATGAATAGCCGCGCCGACGGTCATGCCGACATAGTTGCGGCTCAGGAGGCCTATGTTGGATGCGAGCCCGTGCACTGGCGTCGGGAATCCGGCGATCTTGTTCCCGCCGCCGATCACGCCCTGGTCGGTCATGCCGAAGCGCTTGCTCTCAGCGCTTGGCCACTGCGCGCCAGGATTGTTGTACCGAATAGATGCGGGGATGCTCTTGTTGCTGCGGTCCCCCAGGCCGTAAGTCGCACCATCACCACCCGGCGGCACTAGGTAGCCGCGCTTGTAGGCTTCCTCCAACGATTCCGCCGGACCGGTCGCGCTCGCCGGGTCCAACCCGACTGGCGTGTTGAGCGGCGTGTCGCCGACGCCCGGTGTTCCAGTCTTGCCGTCGCCAGTGCCGCTCCCGTCGCCGCCGCGCGCGCCCGTTCCCGTCCTCGTGCCGCTCGCAGGATCGCCACCGCCGCCGCCACCGCCTCGCCCGCCCGCGCCGCCTCCGAGGCCACCGCCATCGGCACCGATGCGCTGGTCCAACATGGCCAGCCGCTGCATCTGCCGGCCTTTGTCACGGAAGCGCGCGAAATACTCGCGCTGGGTCTGGTCGGCCTTGTCCTGCGCCTGCTGGAGTCCTTCGTAGCGATCGACCTCGGCCTGCGGCGTGATGTCGACGCGCTCGCCCTTGGTCGCCATGAACTCGACCGGCGTGGTGTCGGTGCCGCCGGAGCCGGGAACTTCGAAGCTGCCGCCGGTTGCGAAACCGGGTTTCCTCTTAGAGAGGCCCTTGTCCCTCAGCTCCTTGTCGAGCGCGTCCTGCTTGGCCTGATTGGCCTTGTCCTGCGCCGACTGTTCGGGAGATTTTGGGTCTGCTGGGCGGTACCAGCTCTGACCCTTTCCTCCGATCAGGAAGTCTGTGATCGGCGTTTCTTTCTTGTTCCACCAGTCGCCGAGCGCTCCGCCGCCAGTCTTCCCGGCCGCCTGTTGCTCCTGCATGCGCTTAAGCGCGTCTTGCGACGTTGTCGTCGCTTCCTGGCCTTCAGGCGTCTCCGTCTTGGTAACGTTCTCCCTGATCCACTTGAACCCGTTGACGATCCGGTCGAGCGTGTCGGCGACACCGTTGAGCGCCTTCGCGAGCTGGTCGGGGATCGAGCCGCCAAGCACCTTGCCGATGTTTTCGTACATCAGATTCCAAGCGGCGTTGAGCCGGTTCATCGCCTCCTGCGGCGTGCCGTTGAGTTCCGCGATGCGCTTGTTGACCTCGCCGACCGAGATGCCGAGCTTCGCCGCCGTCTCTTGCACCTTCGTGAAGTTGTCGCTTAGCTCTTTGATCGCATCGAGCTTGGTCTGGTCGACGCCGAGACGATCCATCAGCACGGACTTCTGGGCCAACGACATCTTGTCGTCGTACAGGCCCATGTCTTTGAGCTTGCCGAACAGGTTCTGGACACTCAGCGCGGCCGCGTCGCTGTTGTTGCGCAAGCCTTCCATCGTCGGGAGCATCAACTTGCCGAGCATCGTGTTGATGTTCGACATGTCGCCAAAGATCGCTTGCAGCGAATTGGCAGCGTCTTTCGAGCCGAGCTTCTGGGCAAGGTTAACGTAGGCTGCGCTGAGCGAGGTCGCGGTCGCTGTGCCGTTGACGTTTAGTTGTCGCAACGTTGCGCCGATGCGAGGAACCAGCTCGGCCCACGCGCCCATCATGCTCGACGGGATCGTCTTGACCCACGTGTCGAGCACGCCGCTCACCTCGTCCATCGGGACCTTGAGGCTCTGGATCGCGGCGACGGCGGCGCTGGACATGTCATTCATCGCGACGCCTGACGCGTGTGCCGCCAGCGCCACTCGGTTGAACATGTCTCCCGCAGGACCGAGCGCCATTCCGGTCGCCGCGCGGAAGTCCTGGAACGACTTCGAAATGTCTTGGACGCTCTCGCCGGTGATCGCAGACAAGGCGTGGAATTGCTTGCCGAGGCCTTCGATCTCCTTGCGGGTTGCTCCGGTCTCCTGTGCGATCCTCGTCATTCCAAACGACACGTTCGCGAACTCGGTGAGCCCGCGCTTCGCGGTGTCGATTGCGGCGTAGACGGAAATGAAGCTCTTGGCGTAGTTGAGCAGCGCGCTACTCGACTGCTGCATCACCTGCTGGACTTGCGTGCCGTACTGCTGTGCGGCACGTCCGGCCATAGCGAAGGCATGTGCCTGACCCTGGCCGAACTGCATCATCACGGTCGCGGACGTGGTGCCGAACTGCTGCGTCGACTGCACAGCCCGGTTGACCGACGTGACGTAAGTATTGAAGCCTTGCGCCCCGCGCTGGGCCGTCTGCGCGACCCGCTGAGACATCTCATCGATCGAAACGCCGGCACGCTTGGCCATAGCCTCGATGGCACGAAGCTGTGTCCCGTAAGCAGCCTCCAGCGCGCGCGAGCCCTGCTGGGCGCGCCGGATCATGTCATCCGTGACGCGTCCAGTTTCGTCGCTGGCGGTAAAGCGTAGATTTACGTCTACGTCGTTCTCGCCCATGTCAGTGCACCGGCCGCGCCGCCATCGGCGGCCGCACGTTCATCTGAGCGGCCTCGTCATCAGCCGTCTTGTTTGGAGGCTGAAGGATCGGACCGGGCGGCATCCGCACCACCGGACCGTCCGCAGCCGGGAACCGCGGATCGATCTGATCGGGTGCCGGCACGTGCGCCTCCTGCTGAGGTAAGTCCTCCTCCGGCGTTGCCAACGGACGCGTGCCTTGCTCGAAGTCGGCCTTCATCACCCCCGGCATGATGTTGATCAGCGCCATCATCACCCGGTCGAAGTCAGCGCTGGGAAGCTGGCGCAATACCTTCTCCGGCACGTCGCACAACTCTGACAGCAGCGCCAACGTGGACGGAATCCTTTGCTGGCCCCAACGGATCATCTGATCGGCCGTCGTAGGTCTGATCTCGATCGCCGTGATCTCTTTATTTGGGCCGAGCTTGAGCGGCTGGTTAAGCTCCACGCACCAGCCGCCGGTCTTGCGCAGGATGTCGAGCGTCATGCGTTACGCTCCGCCACCCAACGGGATGGAGAAGTTGTTGAGCATGAACTCGGGTGCTGGACTGTTGACGTGGAGGTTCTCGTTGATCTCCGCGTTCATGTCCTGCCCGCCCTGGAACCGGGTGTTATTGAAATAATCCCAGTAATAAACGAGCCCGCCCGCGAGACCGAACTCGTAGTGGATGATCTGGCGGATCGAATAGTTGATGTGCATCACATCGCCCTTGCGGAAATTCTGGATGTCGCTCCGCCCGAGCTGGCCGGTGAACGCCGCAGCGGCTTGGATCGCTTGCCCCGTGTGCTGATCGCGCACGTTGCCGTAGACGTAAAAATTCCTCTGCTCCGGCACCCACGAATCCACGAGCTGCATCACTTGCCGAGTAATGCCGATGAGGACGAACGTCGTTTCCAATCGTGCCATGCCGGTGCCGACCTCGATGTAGATCGGTGCGCCGCCCGCGCGATGGTCCGTGTACTGCATCTCAAACGAGGGCAGCTTCACCTCGGTCAAGGTCAGATGGTTGCTTGCTTGATCGTCTGCAGGGCCCGAGCCGCAGAACATGTTCGCGTAATCCATTACCAGGACGGGATTCGGCATGGCGGTGCTCTCCTATGTGTTGTTTGCGGTGTCTAGTTCGACGCCGAGCGGTGCGGTGGACGCGCCGTTCTGGTTGATGCCGCCGACCGACCAAGTCGTGGTGAAGAAATCCCAGTCGTAGACCGGTCGGTTGGCGAGGTTGAACGTGTACCGGGTAAGACCGCGGATTTGGTACTTCGTGCTGAACACGTTGCCGCGCCGGAACGCTCCTGGCTCTACCCGCCCGAGTTGCCCGCGTACAATCGCCTCAGCTTGGATCGTCAGCCCCGTCAGGTAGTCGCGGCAGTTGCCGTAAAAAAAGAAGTCGTTGGCCCCGACGACGTACTTGCCGACGAGCTCCATAACCTGACGCGTCATCCCGATCAGCTCGAACCTGATCTCGAAGCGCGCCATGATCACGTCGACCTCGATCGCCACAGGTGAACCGCCCGGTCGATGATCGACGTACTGGACATCGATGGTCGGAAGCTCGACCGACATCAGCGTGAGATGGTTGCTGGCCTTGTCGTTCTCCGGCGCGGAGCCGCAGAACAGGTTCGCGTAGTCCATGACGAGGACGGGATTCGGCATTGGCTCCTCCTCCCGTCCTCGATGGTCGCGCTACGCAGCGACGCCGAGATTCAGCTCCTGCTCGAGGCTCTGCACCATCTGGTCGATGGCTGGCTTGTAGCGGGCGCTCATCGTGGTGATGCGCTTGAGCACCGGCGCCTCTTCGCAAGCGAACCCAACGGTCAAGTGGCCGAGCCTGATCTCCTCTGCGGAGTTGAGCTTGCCCTTGAACGTGACTTGCTTGCCGAGGATTTGCTCCTGCGCGACCAGCGAACCGAGGAAGTTGTTGATCGTGGCGAGGATGTTTTTGATGGTCTGGCGCGTGATGTTCTGCCGACCGAGGTAGGTCCGCAGCGCAGGCATCAGCGAGAGGTGGATGTAATCGCGACCCCGGTAAACGTTGTACATGCGCCAGAGCTCGTCGTCCCCGAGGTTGTCCGTGCCGATGAAGACAAATCCGCCCGAGCTGATCGCACTCTCCACCCCGACAAGTCCGCGCGCCACCACGCCGAGGTTGGAGGCGAGCAACTGCTGACCTTCGGTGGCGCCATCCGTCAGTGAGAACGGAATGGTGCGCGCCGGCCCCACGATGCCCTGGATCGGCCGGTTTGCCGCACTGTGGAACGGGTAGCCCGTCGAGAAGTCCACCGCCACCATCAGCCCCGCCACGCGCGGAGCCAGCGGTCGCACGACGATGTTGCCGGACAGCGGGTCCATGATCTTGACCCCGCCCGACACGCCGATCAGCCGTGGATGGTTGAGCGTCGTCCGCCAGTTCTGGTCCGCGATCTGGCCGGTGCCGGCGCTCTCCACGATGGCGTGACCGATCAAGCCGTCGAGCACGCCCGGAAGCATCGAGCAGATCGGGTTGGCACCGAGCCCGATTGTAGCCACCAGCACTGCGTCCTGAGGCGCTTGCGCGTCCTGGCCGCCGGTCAGGTGCGAGCCCGAGATTGAGGCCCCGGTGACCGTCGTGTGGATCGTGTAAGCGTTGCCAGCCTCACCGGTCGCCTTTTGAATGATCAGGAGCGTGCCGGCGGTCAACTCGTACGTATTGTCGTTGATCTCTGTGTCGGCTGAGCCGTTGAGGAACGTCAGCAGCCGGTCGAGCGTCGTCATCAGGTCACCGCCGAGCTGGACTTGATTGCCGGTCGGCGTGCCGCTCACGAATGTTACAATCGTGCCATTGAGCGTGATCGTGCTGCCGATGCCGGGCTCGCGCTGGAACATGATCGAGCCGCTGGCGCGCTCCGCTGTAATCGGATCGCCGTCAGCAGCTGGCAGAACCGCGTTCGGTGCCACCGTCATCCACGCGCCGAACTCATCGATGAACATCTCGAGGTCGTGGATTTCGCCGTACTGGTTCGCCACCGCGTGCGCGGAGGGAAGCACCATCTGCGCGCCATTGGTCTCACCCACGCCCTGCGAGAACGTGACCGTGTATTCGGCAAACGGAATGTACCCTTTGCCAGGAGTCGTCGTGCGCAGCGTCTCCAGCGAGTTGGCCATCTGGCCGGTATAGCCGGGAGTCAGAATGATGCGAGGCGTGCAGTACAGCGTCGCGGGAGCCTTGAGCAGAGCCCAGATGCCGTTGCCCATCACGGACTGGCCCATGATGTTCGCGATCGTTTGCTGGAGCTTGATGTTGGCGTCCGCGTGCGTGCCGTACGGCGTCCGCACGATGATGACCTGCGCCGCCACTTGAAAGTCGGCAAGCTGAGCGTTGATGCCGTTGATCGCGTCGGCGATGTAGCCGTCGAAATAGCCGGACCCATCGCCCAGCTTGGCGAGAGACGCGGTGTCGTTGCTGTAGATCAGGACGGGCTGATTCAACGGGAAGAACTGCTCGTCCGCCGTGTCGCAAGGTCCGACAATGCCGATCACGTCAAGGTTGGCACCAATTACGGGTTGCGGCTGGTCGTTAACGCGGAAAAACTCTAAACCGAACGTCGGGCGCGCCATGGGGCTACTCCTGTTTTCTCTTCAGTGATGTGCGGATGGAAGCCGGGCGGCCCTGGATGCCCGAAGACGACGTTTTACCTGCGGTAGACGAGAACCGGCGGGAACACGTAGCGGGACGGCGGCGAGACGTACCAGCGCCCCATCGGCAGGAACGGCGAGGTCACGCAGCAGCGTGCCGACACAGCGCGCAGAACCGGCGTCGGTACCCGGCACACCGGCATCGCTGGGACAGGAGTGCCGGAGAAGTAGCCGAGGATCGTGATCGGAGGCGGTCCGGCTTGGCGCGGGACCGAGTAGATGTAGGTCGTGGTGGCCATGGCGTTCTCCTTCAGAACGAGAGCGTGGGCGTGTGAATCTTGAGTGGCTCCTCTTCGCCGGCAAAGACGATGACCGTCAGCACCGGCCGCCGGTTCAGCACGCTGAGATCGTCGGTGTAGAACTCGATGCGGCGCGCTTGGCCTCCGCTCTCCTCGTCAGGCTCGATGTCCGAAACATCGATGCTGGTAACGCCATCGATGCGCAGAGCTTCGCTGAGGTAGGTGAGCGTCATCTGTTATTTCCTTTCAGCGAAAGACTAGGAGCACTCCGCCGGGAGCACCTGTCCCAAAGTTGTTGCCGCCCGCAGCGCTCGCACCACCACCGCCACCACCCCATGCACCGCCGTTCCCCGGCGCACCTGCTCCGACAGCGCCGATGCCACCAGCTCCGATGTATGACGACAGAACGCTGTTGGATGCCGGAACACCTCCAGCGGCTCCAGAGGCTCCGTTCCCAAGCTCGGTGCCAGGAGCGCCGCCGCGACCGCCGTTGGCACCGCTGGCAGCACCGCCAGCACCGCCTGCGGTGTTGTTCGGAAGGCTGATGGTGCTGGAAAAACTACCGTCCCAAATCAGGATCGAAAAGATCACGCCGATCGTAGTGTGACCGACAACGGAGATTCCAGTACCCCAGTTGCAACCCCCGCCCGCGCCTCCATCACCTCCTGCGATCCCGTTCGGAGAAGCGAGACCAGCCGCGCCGGCAAAAACTTGGTAGATGTCGACCATCGTGACCCCCGCCGGGATCGTCACCGCCGGACCGCCGTCGTTGATCGTCCTGACGATGCCCTGAGACGCGGCAAGCACGCCTAGCATCGCGGGTCTCACGAGATCAGGTTCCCGCTCACGTTCCACTCGGCATGGCTGCCATCGCTGTTCAACTCGCAGAACACCGAGGCGGTCGCGTACTGGCCCGCCAGCTTGAAACGTCCGCCGAACGCTCTGCGGGTCGCGTTGGTCGCCACGTTGATCGTCACCTGCCCGGTGCCGAACTGCTCGATCATCGTGTTGTGACCGATCGTGACGCCGGACGGCAATACGCAGCTCACCGCACTGTTGCTGGTGAAACGGATGATCTTCCCGTTGTCGTCGGAGACCAGCGTGTAGCTAGTGCCAGTCTGGGTGTTGATTCCCGCTGTCTTCGGCGTGTACGTGTTCGCGATCCCGAGCGCCGTCGCGAACTGGACGTCGTCGGTGCCGGCCGCCACGGTCGCGGTCGAGGCCTTGACCGGAACGTCCGGAGGCGCTGCTACTCCCAGTGCTCCGCGCGCGGTGGCGGAATCAGGCGCCGACAGCACCGTCTTCATGTAGGTGGTGACGCCCAGCGTCGAGAGCGCGGTGCTCACGTCCGGGTCGTCCATCAGCGTCTTCATGTAGTCGGTGATGTCGAACTGCGAGAGCGTGCCCGCGCCGGTCGAATACTGGACCTTGTTCGCCGCCCACACCAAGTTGACGAACGCGTCGAGCTTGGCGCTCGCGTTCTGCTTGCCGGACACCTGCGATGTCACGAACCCGGTCGTCGCCTTCGACGCCAGCGCATCCACTAGGCCGGCGATGTCGCCGATGATCAACGTGACCGCGCCGGTCTTACCCGCCACCGAGGCCACCGGCCCGGACTGCACCGCGTCGATCAGGCCCTGCACCGTCACCATGTCGGCAGTGACGGTGTTCATCGCCGCCACTGACTGGTCCTTGGCAGCGACCGACTGGACGAGCAGGTCCTCCATCGCCGGAAGAACACCCGCATGGGCCGCGATCTGCCACTGGCTGCTGGTCTGGGTCTTGCTAGCATACACAACGTGAGTGGAAAGATCGCCGGTCGTAGAGTGCCATCCATCCGGGTCGATGGAGAGGATGCCCCAGTTGCTCGGGTCGGTCTCGTCCAACGCCAGACAGAAATGCGTTGGCGTGAACAGGTCGGCACCTTCGGTCACCGTCCAGCCGACAAACTCGCCCGGCACGAGAGAATGGTTCGCTCCCGTCACCCGGCAAGTCAGAAAACCAAGCTCGGCTGCCGCCTGAATCGTCGTTAGCGCGGGCCCGAGCACCGTGTTGATGCGTACGAGCCCGAGCTGAATCAACGTGTCTTCAGCCTGACCAAAACCAGCGAACTCGGCGTCGAGCCGGTAAAGCTCATCCCATAGCGCCTTGAACCGGCGGTTATAGAACGCCTTGTCCATAGGCGTCCGCTCGGACTTAACCTCCAGGTCGTTGACATATGAGACATTGAGCGTCATTCGCGCGGGTACTCCGGCTCTGCGGTAGCGCACAAGTCGGCGAACGGCGTGCCGTCGTCCGTCGTACCGTTGTAGACGGACAGCGGCACCCGGTAGACCGGGAATCCCTTCTTTTGCCCCTCAGTCTCGGCCGGCCGGAATGTCACGTTGTGGGCTTTGAACCACTTGTTGACCGTGACCTTGTAGCCGGTTGGTTCTGCTGCCATCTCTCACCTCCTCCTGCTCATGGCGGTTGCGTGAACGCGATGCGCTCGCCGACGATGAACGGTGCTCCAACGCCGTCGTTCGCGCCGTTGTGGATGATGCGGAACGAGGTGACCCCAACGCCCGGACTGAATGTCGTCGTGCGGACGATCGTGCCGTCATCCAACAACTCGTCCTGCGCCGTGCCTCCAGTGTCGTAGGTCGCGCCGTAGTACAGCGCGACGCTGAGGTCGTGGTGCGCCTCAACGTAGTTCTTCAGCTTGCTGATCACCTTGACGTGCTGAGTGCTCGCAGTCGTGATCGGTTTAGAGATGTGATGCACGGTCGGAGCTGACGCGCGCATCAGCTCGACCTCGCTGTTCGTCAACGAGAACCCGGGCATCAGGTCGGTCGTACCCGTAATGACGACTCGGAACTGCAGTAGCGGATCGCCGCCGTCGAGGACCGGCGTGTCTTGCTGGAACGCTTGCCACACACCGTCCACCATCACTTCGTAGTGCAGATCGCACGCCGCTGGGATGATGTGCTCGGCAAGCACGTCTACGCCGCCAATGCCGCCGGGGAGTTGGAGCGGCGCAAGGTTGATCTCGTAGCGGAGCTGACCGCCCGGGCTCGACTGATCGCCCCAGCGTCCCCAGGTGCAGAAATGCAACCGGAACCGCATGACGCGCGGACCGCCCGACCAAGCGCGGAACGTCGATCCGTCGTTGTACCAAAAATGGCCTTGGCACACTTGGTAGGCCGCATCGTTGTCACAAAACGAGAACTCGTGATCGAACGTCGAGTGGACGTGGATGCCGAAGTGCTGGCCCTGCGTCAGGAACACCGGCGGGAAGTTGATGCGGACTGGCCAGACATAGGTCGGGATCACGTTGTAAGTCGGTAGGCTCATCCAGAACAGGCCGCCCAGGATGACTGTAATCACGTCCTCGACGATGATGTCGCCTGCGTAAACCGGCTGGCCGTAGCAGGTCTGGACGCTCGCAGCGTCGAGCACAGCACGCCGTAGCGACTGGTTGCCTTGGTCTGGTGTGGCGTCCTCCATGCAGCCCGAGATGATGAGCGACAGTGGCTGGTAGAGCTGCCGATGCGAGAATAGCGTGATGCCGGAAAGCCAGCCGTCCTGCGCGTTGTAGAACGTTTGGCAGCCGTGGTTACCGCTGTGGCTGAAGTCGGTGTAAACCTTGGCCCAGTGATGGGGCTCGACCCAGTCGCGCCAGTAGTGATTCCAACGATCGTAGCCATGGCGAGGCCAATACAGGCTCTGCTCGTTGTGAATCATCGTTTCCTGCCACTCGACCTGCTCCCACGTTTCGGTCGTGAAGCTAAGGATGTGGTAAGTCGGATCGCGCTGAGCTTCGAACCACCAGACGCTCGCCGCAGGCCACGGCACAAAACTCGGGCCGAACCGGAACCGCCAGCGTGACGGTGTCAGCTGACGCACCGGAAAGTTCCAGAACCCCCACGTCAAAATTCTGACCGGTGTCCAAGGCTTGTCCGGGAACGAACAATCATAGCGTACACGCGCGCCCGAGGGCTTGGGCAGCACAAACCCGTCGAACGCTTGGATCACGCGCTCGGCTGGATTGAGGAGCTGCAGCGGGCCGCTCCAGCCGACGCCACCGGGCGGAAAACGCAATCCCTCCTCGATCCGGGCCGAATACGCCCCGCTCACGTTGGCCGCCAGATCGCTCTCGTCCTCATCCAAGAAACGGTCGGTGCCGTACCACTGGAACGCCTCCGGCCTGTGCGCGTAGGTCCACAGTTCGTTGACCAGATCGACCAACTGCTGGAACTGGGTCAGCAACGTGTAGAGCAGCATCTGGCTCGCGAGGTTGGCCAAGTCCGTGCGCAGGGTGTCGATCATGCCCTGCGCAACGCCGCGCCAAGCCTCCATCTGCGCGAGCCGCGCTGCCACCAGCTCGAGGTTGTCGAGCTGGGTGTCCGTCACCTGCGTGAACGAGATGATCCCGGTCGGATCGCACAGCACATAGCCAATCAGCAGGTAGGTCGCCTCCACCCCAGGGAACTGCGGGTCGGCGCTCTCGTTGCCGGCGACCGTTGAGATGTTGCAGTAGCGCGTGCGTTGCATTGCCACCGATTGCGGCTCTGCCATGCCGGTGTCGGCGTCGATCAGGAAGTTTCTGGGCTGGATGTCCTCATCGATCGTCTGGCCCCACGCCACCACCGCGAAATACTTTCGCGCCGTGACGGGAAGCTGGTTGTAGAGGTCGATGCTGACCTCATCCTCACGCGCGTACACCGCGCCGCCGCTGTAGAGCCGCCCCTGCGATGTCTTGATCGTCGTCTGCGCCGCCTTGGTCAGTGTGAAGCCGCTGTACGCCTTGGCGGGATTGATTGCGTCAAGGACGACGTGATCGAGGCTCTGCTGGACCCAGCCCTGCTGGTTAAGGAAGTCTTCGGCTTGAAGCTCCTGGTTGTCACGGAAAACCACCATCTTTTCCATGGCTTAGCTCCCCTTCTGGATGTGTGCTATAAAGTCTAGACGTACTTCCGTCTTCTCCATCGGGAAGCTCCTTGAGAAAGGCATGAGCGATGTATCGCTACGAGATCGCACCAGACGCGCTGACCGAGCACTTCTTCGCTGGACCACCTGGTCGGTACAAGTTGAGTCGCGCTGAACGGAAACGTCAGTCCTGGCGCGCATATTACGAGCGCAACCAAGAGGCCATGGTCGAGCGCGCTACCGCATGGGCGAAAGAGAACCCAGCTCGCCGCAGAGCCATCAATGCTGCGCGCTATTCGACGCCGGAGCGCAGAGAGATCACCGCCGCTGCCACGAAACGATGGGCCGAACAGAATCCCGAAAAATGGGCAGAGACCAGACACCGTGCCCAGTTCATTTTCCGTCTTAAGAAGTATGGCCTGACGCTCGAACAGTACGCCGCGATGTTAGAGGCGCAAGGAAACTGCTGCGCGATCTGCAAGTCCACGACCAACTACGTTCGCAGCGGCATGCAAGGCGCGAAGTCGAAGGGCAAGGGCTGGGCGAGCACCAAGCGCATCGGCTTCGCAGGGTGGTGCGTCGACCACGACCACGAGACCAACCAGGTGCGTGGCATTCTTTGCTCGACCTGCAACATCGCGATTGGTGCCGCGCAGGACGATCCCGATCTGCTAATCACCATGGCCGCGTACTTGCAGAGCTTCAAAGGCTAGTTCTCGGTCTGCTCGCCGACGTAGTGACGCCCGTCTGGGACGCGCACGTCGCGGAGCTGGATGGTCCTGGTCACGGTCGTGTCGACAAGGATCGTGTCGCGAACGGCCATGCTGGCGCGCACGCCCCGCAGCAATCGCGGGATCGCTTCATTCTGTTTCGGTCGGAAGAACCCGCGTAGGTAGCGCGTGGTTGAAACGTAGAACTGCGGCATGTCAGCCGTGATCTTGATCAGCGCCTCCGCCGTGTACTTGTGGATGCCAAAGCGGCAAGCCCCCATGTAGTACGACGCCGCACGCTGGTCCGGCGCTCGGTCGGCATCAAACAAGTAGAACCGCTCGTACATGAACTGCCACGCATTGGAGCGCGGCAAGAACTTGCCTGTTGGCCGTCCTCCGCGCACACGCGTCAGCCCGAGCTCTGGCGAGCCCGTGCTGAAATCGCGCGGAACGATCTGTTGGATTGGCATGTGTTTTAGAAGTTATGGGTCAGGACGGGCGCGCCGAGGACCGGCGAGCCGACCGTCATGTTGACCGTGCGGATTGCATAGCCAGGACGCGTGAATGTTGGCGCGGAAACGATGATCGCAAACGAGTTGAGCTTGTGGCCCTGCTTGAACACAGGAACCGTGAACGTCGGATGTCCCGCCGACGCAGGAGCGGCAAACGCCGAGTACCGCAGCAACGCCGTTCCGAACACCGGAGACGATGTGTTCAGGTTTGTCGCGTTCTTCATGCGGTAGCCCGGTTCGCCGAACCACAGCATCGACGTCACTAGGTTGTTCGCCACGATCACGTGACGCTGCTTGAGCACACCGACGCCGATCACGGGCGAGTTGACTTCCAAGTCATCGCCGGCAAAGCCCTTAGCGGTTGCGCGGCCGAACTGCGGCGGGCCTACCTCAAGCGACGACGCCACGAGATGAGAACATAGCTTGGACGGCCGCGACAGGTACTCACCCCTTGCCGCATACAGCTCGGTCGGTCTGCGCGGATGCCGGATCGCAACGTATTCCGGCCGCACATTCAGCAGCTCCTCCTGCGGGAAGATCGTTTGGTATTGTGCCTTCCCTTGGTAGAAATCGAGGAAGCCACTGCGCCCGATGCTGATCGTCCGGAGTGGAAGCTGGACCCCAAGGAAGATGCCGTATTTGCCCGCGCCGCCGAGGAACTTGCCGCTCTCGCCAATGAAATAGTTCGGCCGCTTCTCCAGCGGCAGGATCACCTCTTCGTCATACTGCGAGACACCCGGCGTGTAGCCCCAGCCGGCGCCGGGACCCATGTTGATCTTCTCGACCTTGCGGATCGTTAGGGTCGTTTCGACTCCGGTCCGCGGCTCGTAAATCGTTGCCGTCCGCGTGTACTTGCCGCCCGCGTCTTGCACGGTCGGGTACAGCTTCCAGTTCGGGCCAAGGAACGATCCGTTTTTCTGAAAGATGCGGTTGAGCCCGGTGCCGTCGTAGTGCTTGCCGGTAAAGCACAGCCATCGAAGCTGCTCGCGCGCGACATACGGGTAGATGCGGAGCTGAGGAAAGCGGGCGACGTAGGCAGCACGCTCTTCAGCCGTTTGCTTCTTCGTGCCATATGCGCGCGCGGGAGGAACGACACAGCGTTTGACATGACCACGAACCGCCGAGACGAACTCGTCCAAGCCTGCGCGCTTGCCCCTGACCGACTTCAGGTACCACTGGCGAGCGACCCAGTTGCGCCGGAACGTTTCATCCCAGTAGTTCTCCCACAGGTTGACGCCCATCGCCCAAGCGAGAAACGGCAGGTGCTCAAACGCGACCTGCCACGGATTCCACTGGTCGATGATCGCTTCCGCATAGATGTCCATCAACCGTTCGGCATCGGTGTCGGCGGCAGCTTTCTCGAACCCGGTCGCCGATCGGTACAGCGTCAGCGCACCAGGATTCGCGATCCGCTCAGCCGGCGGAATCTCGAACGGGTCGGGGTAGTCGTTCTCGACCGGGTACAGTTCAGCCATGGATCGGAGCGCCGAACACTTTCCATCCTAGCAACAAGAACAGCACAAACAGCAAGAGCGTGCTGCCGAGCGCGCCGTAAGGTCCGATGTAGCCGAAGTGAACGATCAGTCCGAACACGAACCAGATCAGCATCAGAATCCAGAAACAAAGGCCCAGGGTCATGTCTTGCCTCCCTCTTTAACGCAGACCCACCGATCAGTGCTAAGCACGCTCACTTGGTCCTCCGGACAATACTTGCCGTGATCTAGCAGCAGCACGATGGCGACCGCGATCAGTACCGCGATCAAAGCCGCGATCACAGTGCGGACCGCGACGCTCACTCGCCGACGCCCGTCCATGTGATGTCGATGTGCGTCACCCACACTACGCTGTCCTGGCCGACGACGACGTCGCCTTGAGGCTGCTTGATGACCCGGTTGTATACGCCACCAGCATCGGTCAGCACGCCGTCGATGTTCATGATCGTGTGATCGTAGCCCAGCCATCGCTGCTTCTCGACCAACTGCATCAACCCCGTCACAACGTTGGTCAGCACGCCAGCAAGGTCGTAGCCAGGGAACGTCTTCAACGAGATGTCGTAGCGGGTCTGGTACACCTTCGGCCGCGCAATGACGATCTCGTCCGTTAAGCCTTTGCGTGTGTCGGCGATGATGTACTTGTAGACCTCGAGGATTTGGTCGTTCGTAGGGATCGGCGGCGGGCCCGGATTGATCTCGAATGACACCTTGAGTGGATCGATCAGCCCGGTCTTGATCTGCTTCTGAACAATGAACAACACCTGTTGCTCAGACAGCGCCAACGTTGGGATGTTGACGAGGATCGGGATCGTCACAATACCGGTGCCGCGCGTGGTAAACGCGGCCGCGTCCCGCAACACGTTCGCCCCTAAAGCGCTCAGCGCATAAAAAGCATAGCTCTCCGTCGTTCCATGTGGGCCGAGGATGTTTGGGCTCAACCAGATGCGGCGGCGGTAGTTGTCGTCGCTCTCGCCCGGTTGCCTCGGAACGCCGCCCGGGTAGCGCGAAGCAATGCCGTCTAGGTTAGTGCCAAACGAGAACGCGAGCATCACAGCGCGCGCGGCTTGGTTAACCCTGTCCCGCAGCATCAGCTCGAAATAAGCCGCGTTCTCCGTCAGGATTTTGATCGGATCGAACTCGAGCTGCGCTATGTCGTACTGTGCAGCGTTTGGCGGGTCTTCCTCAGCCCAACGCAATTTGAACCGCAGCATGCGGTCGTCGATGATCTTGTCGGTGTCGATGGTCTCCAACACCGACGGGCGCTGCAGCAGCTCCGGCTGGATGACCGGAAAGCGCGACGGGGTCGGGGTAACCAAGGTTACCATGTCAGCTCACCTGTCCGCCGAGCGCCGGGTCCCATATTTCGCCACCACGGCTCAGCAGCGTGTTGGCCCGGCGGATGTAGGGCGACGGATCACCCAGATGAGCGCGCGGGCGGTAGTTGCCCTCGGTGCGGAAGAACACGTGGCCGAGCCTGAACTCCCCCGCCACGTCGAACGTCTCGGTCGGCTGCCATTGCTCGATCGCGGTGTCCATGAAGAACACCGTCTGGATGCGGTAGTTCGGTTCCCACAGCTCGATGCTTTCTGCCATCGCCCAGTGGAAGCGCGTGATGATCCGCGGCACCGCGATCTCGCCCAGGATGTGAGGGACGTAGGAGCCCACCCACCGCCGCAAGATGCGCTCATGGAAACCAGTGGCGAAGATCACTTTCATCGATTGCTCGACGTGATCCCAGCCCTGCATCAGCATGCCGGTTTCGCGGTTCACGCCGTTGCGGACCGGCGCGATGATGCTTTTCTGGTTGAGTAGGTCCGGCCAGATCGCGTTGACGACACGGTAATAGCGCGAGGCCTGCTCGTTCTCCGCCCGTATTTCGCCGGGCTGCGGCAGGTAGCCGCCGGCGAGGTCGGCCGGGAGCGTCATGGCGAGCTGCTACTTCTTCTTCGGAGCGGCCTGCGCCTGCGCGTCCGGTGCCGCCTCAACCTTCTTGATCGAGCCGCTGTCGAGGTAAAACCGTGCCTGATCCTCGGTCAGCTTAACGAACTCCTTGCCAGACTTCTTGTAGACCTTGCCGCCGGCAAGCTCGCCGTTCAGGTCGGGCTCGTGGTGCGGGTCAAGCACTTCGTACTCGAGCAACGGCGCGGCAGGCACGCCGGCCTGCTTCACCAGATGCATGATGCGGTTTGAAACTCCTACCATGGCAAGCTCCTATGCCTCGTCGTGATTCGGGACCGGATCGTCCGGCGAGTCTTTGATGACCCACGGTTTGTTGACGTAGTTCTGGCCGTCCTTGGCGTGGACGTAGTTGTCGATCTTCGACTTGATCAGGTTCTTTTTGTCCTTCTCGGACACGAAGTAGTTGTCCTTCCCTGCCCTGATCTTGGCGCCCTTCTCGTGCGCGGCGTAGCGAACCGCGCTGTCGCCGTCGCCGATCTTGGCCGTGTGGCCCATCTTCTCGTGCATCGAGACGGCCATCGCCTTCTCTTCTTTTTTCTGCTCGCCCTGCTTGCCCTGCTGCTGGCCGCCTTTTGGGTTGAGGCCACCGCCTCCGGCGCCGCCCTGAGAGCCGCTGCTGGTCTGGGACTTGCCCGATTGCGGCGTCCACTTCTCCAGCTTCTCGTCTTCCTTGACGAGGTAGTTGGTCCAGTAGTGCTCCTTCTCCTGCTTCTGCTGTTGGCCGCCGCCGCTGCTGCCCTGATTGCCGCCACTACCGCCGCTGCCCTGCTGCTGCTCGTCCTCTCCGCCGTGCGTGGCGGAACGAAACTTCTTGCCCACCGACTGTGACGGTCCATTGGTCTGCGGCGCGTGCTTTGGCTGTGGCGCGTGATCAGCCTCGCCTTGCGCCGAAAACGTGCCCTGCCGGAACGAGCCCTGGATGACGCCGTTCTGTCCCGGTTTGAGCGATGACTGCGAGCGCTCCTGGCCGCTGCGCTGTTCCTGCGTGCTCATCCACGGGCTCAACCACTCCGAGCCGTCCGGCCGGATGCCCATGATGCAGCGCACCTTGCGCTCGCCGCCTTCTTCCTTGACCTCCTTGATCGTGCATTGCCGGTTGGTCTCTACGCCATTGTTGCGGTTCGCCTCCGCAGACCGCTGCAACAGCCGCTGGTAAGGACTCGTCATTTTGCCCTCTTCTTCACCGCCTTGATCGAAACCTTCAGCTCGCCGGCAATGGCGTCCGCAAGACCCTTGGCCGTGTACATCTCCTGTTCGCCAGCTCCGAACGTCACTCGCAACCGCCGCTTGTTGGCGAACGGCGTCAGCACACAGCGGCAGTTCGGATGGATCAGGTTGGTGCGGAAGCCCGGAGCTGGCCCAGTTGCTGGCTCAAAGTTCTTCCACTTCGCCACCATCGTGTCGATGTCGGCCATCGTGTATGGCCCAGACGCAGCCGCCTGTTCACACACTTCGCACGAGAACCTGTCGTGCATCGTCGTGATGTTGACGAGCACCTGCTTGTCGAACTGGTTCTGATCGCGTGTTGCCCACGGCCGCGACCAGTCTCCCGATGGTGGCAGGATTCCACTTGCATCCATCGACCATTCGAGCCTGCGCGGCGTCGCGCGCGTGACAACGATGGTCGCCATTACCTCGTGGACTTGCAGGTCGGCCTTGTCGGCAATCTTGGCCGCAGTCCTTTCCAACACGCCATCGCCGTAGGTGTTGAGCCCGCGCGCGATCGCAGCGTTCGTCACCTTTGGTATTTCCTCGATGTACCGCGCCCAGTTGAGCATGTCCTCGGCGTCGACCTTGTAGGTCGGGATCATGGAATCCGCGTCACCTTCGGCACCGAGAACTGCGGCCGCCCAACTGTCACGTCGTACGGCGCAGGCAACTCGAACGGGTTGTCGTCCACGAGGTCTAGCTTCTCAAGGTCATAGATGCGCTCATGCATCCCCATCTCTTCCAGCGGCGGCTGCTCGACGTTGAGCTCTACGCCCGGTTCGCCCCACGGAGGCGGCACACCGTCCGGCTGGATGTTCTTGATCGACTGCCGCGAGCCGCCAATGTACGCAGCGGCGATCAGCCAAGCGGAATGCGGGTCGCTCTCCACGATCAGCTTCTCCACTGTCCGCGCACGATCGGCGACGTTGACCGGCGCAAGGCTCGATTTGCCCAATCGGATGAAATCGTGCACCGGGTGAACGTCCGGCGGCACTACACCGGGCGCGATCTCATAGATCGTTTGGAGCTCGTACACTGTGCGCCTCGCGGCGAACTTAACGCCAGAACCCTGACCGCCGCGCCGGGACGGTACGCGCAACACGCGCGGCGCAAACCGCTTCAACAGCTCTCCCCACACCGAATCCGGGTCGCCCCACAACGCGGCCATAATCTGGCCGTCCATCACGTCGCAGGCCCATTCGAGGCCTTCGTCCGTAGCGGAAAACCGCACGCTGATTTCTTCGGTGTTCGGAAGCGCGACAGCTGACGCAACGCCCATTTCGATTGCGAGTTGCATCTTGCGGCCGATGCCCGAATACATCTCGGCCATCGAGGCAGGAGTTCTGTCGTCAGTGTCCGTATAGACGACTATGTATGGCTTGTCGGCCTTGCCTTGAATCGCCTCGGCCATCGACTGCAAATCGGAGTCGAACACGTTGGCTCCGGCCCACGTCCGATCCCGGAGCGCGGCGACGGCGCAGCTCCTGATGATCGGACGCAGCAGGCTCACGTGACAGGCGTCACTTCAGTGTTGGCAGCGATGGCAGCGCTCAACGCGGCAGCGCTCGACTGCAACTGCTGGGTCAACACCTGGATCGCCGCGTTGTCGCCCGAGTTGTTCGCCTCCTCCAACTGGCGGGCGATGCCCTGGATCAACTGAATCCCCGACTGCTCCAAGTTGGTGTTCATCTCAACTTGCGCCTTCAGATCGTCCAACGCGCTCATGATCTTTTCCTCGCTCTTGCTCGGTTTGGTTTGGTTGAAAAGGACCTGATCCAACTTGGCCATGATCGCGTCGTAGTCGGCCTTGCTCCAGTAGAACGCGCCGAACAACTGCGCCATCACAGCGTGCTCTCTTGAATCCGCGAAACGTAAACCTGTGGCCGTCCTGTCTTCGACGGCATTGGGTGGTCGATCATGTACCACTCGTTGCGGTCGGGAAAATACACCCGGTCGCCTTGCTGAAGGTCGCTCAGCTTGTACGGCAGCAGGTTGTACTCGGTGATCGAGAACCACGTCGTCGTGTCCAAGTATGTTGCCGTCATGCCCTGCGCGCCCGAACCCGCCTCGCCCGATGCTGCCGCGCCCGGCATGACGAGCGCCGCTCGCGTGTCCAACGGCGGTCGAGCTGGATCGGGTTGCCCGTCGTCGTCGATCCCCACCGGGCCCCATGGAACGTACCGCATCGGCTCAGCGAAGAAGTCGTCGACGATGCTGTCCATCATCACCTGCGGGCCGCGCCAGAACACCATGGCTCAGCCCCACTGTCCGCGTGTCGTGCGCGGGCGAACCTTCGCCGCCTCCCTCATGTTCGCCCTCGTGCTCTCGCGAAAGTCACTGTCTTGCCACTTCGCCTTGATCGCTGCGCTGTGCTTCGCGCGCGCCGCCGGATCGAGCCAGCGCGACTTGAGCGCATGCGCGGCGTGAAACGGTTTATTCCAAAGGTCCTTGTGCTTCGCGATCATAGCCGCTTCCAGCTTGAACGCTCCGCGCTCGTCCAGGTCGTCGCGGAAGAGGATGTATTCGATGCCGCGTCCGTCTCGCAGCGCCGCGCTCAGTTGTTCGTTGCAGTGGTTGCCGCTCTTGGCTTCGACCACGTGCGCGTAGATGCGGCCATTGCAGCCCTTGCCGACGTACCGGACGATGCCGTCCACCTTGATCCCGTAGACGTAGAACCGGCGCAGCAATACGATCTTCTTAGCCATGTCGAGCCTCCAATGCTCGTTGTGGTCAGGGGCCGGTTCGCGCTTCAACGCGAGTCGGCTCCGCTACTATACCGTGAGGATCGGCGGTATATTTCGACTCCGCAACCTTAAAAACTTCTGGCCGTAAATGGTGTCGTCGAACTCCGCCGCGCCGGGGCCGGTGATCTGGCCCTCCGTGGTGGACACCTTGCGCTCGCCGAACATGACGCGCCGCTCGCCGAACGCCACCATCCGCACGAACAGGTCGGAGCTGATCTCGCTGCTGCCGCCCGAACCGCCGGCCACTGCGCCGCCGATGCCGAGCGACATCTTGATGTTGTGCGCGGTCAAGTACCACCGCGCCCACACAAAGTCGGGCGGATGCCACAAGCCCGCCTCCAGCCACATATCGGTCTCGTCAAGCGCGTTCGAGAGCTGCGGATCGGTCATCGACGCGAACTCAGGGATCGCAATCCTGAACGCAGCGATGTCCGCGCCCGAGGCCATTAGCCCTTGCCCTTGCCCTTCGGCACCGCCATCGCTTGCGCGCGCGCCGCCTCACGCTCGGCAAATAGCGCCCGCTGGCGCTCGTCGTAGCGCTCGGCCGCCCCCTCGATCATGGAGCCCACGCCCTCGATCTTGATCGGGTGCAAGGGCTTCGGCCGGCCGGGCTTGGCCGGGTCGATCACCGGGTAATACCGGTCGGGCCGCCGCATCTCCTGGAACCGGGCGATCTCGTCGTTGATCATCTCGATCTCGACGCTCTGCCCACCCCGCAGCTCGTGGCCGACCATGAAGCGATCAATCACGACATGTATCTGGCCGTTCTCCGAGGTGTTCGTCACCTTGACGCGCGAGGACGGCTCCTGCAGCCGCTCCCAGCTCGGCTCCGGACGCATCGGTGCGAAGTACGGATGGTCGGGCGGCGGCGGACGCACTAGGTTCTGCTTCTGCGGTACCGGGTGCATGTTCGGGTTGAACGGCACGTCAGCCATTAGGCTCTCTCCATATTTCGCGGCGGAGAATCCTCCCCACCGTTCGTTGATCGACGTTGAACTTGGCAGCGAGCAATCGCTGCGATCCTCGGGACTTCCGTATTTGCTCGACCAGTTTCCACGTCAGCTTTGCGCGACCATTGCGCTCGCCGCGCGACGCTGTGCCGTGCTCCACCGAATCCGCGTAGTTCTCGCTCCTGGTTGCCCAGCGAATATGCTTCGGCGTGACGCAGCCGAGATGGCCGTTGCCACAGGAGTGCGCGGAGTCATGTTTCGGTGTTGGCGGCTCGCCGTGGACGCGCTTGCACACGATGCGAGCGACTAGGACGGTGCCGAAGTTCTTCGCTCCGATCCTGGCGTAGCCTTTGGCGGTTCTGCCATAGGGCCACAGCAGGCATTCATCGCCTTGGTACGCGCAGGCTTTTTCTAGGAAGGCCGGCAGGTCGCCGTGCGCGCGGTACGTCTTGCGGTATACTCGCTTAGCCATTCGAGCCTCCTACGCTCGGGTGGTGAGGGGCCGGACCCACGTTGCAAGCGTGGCCCGGTCCCGCTAATATACCGTCATTGCCTCAGCCTTTCCATTTTGATTCGAGTTGCCTCAAATCCCGTCCAAGTAGCGCATGGCCCCTGGCCGCCGAATCTCTAGCCCGGCAAGCCTAAAAATTCCTGGCACGTCGAAAATCATGGGCCCCGTCCTCATCACTTCGAGGAAGCGATGCGGCATGGGCACATGCATTTTTATTACTTCGGGGTCTTTCTTGTACGCGATCATACGCGGCTGACCAGCTGCACCTGCCGTTTCCAACCCGCGCACGGCGCGGATCGTCAGAGGCGCTTTGGCCTCTTGCGTGTACATGTTGTACTTTTCGACCCATTGCATGAGGGTCATGGTGGTGTTCGGCATTGCAGTGGTCGTGAGCACGTTGAGCTGCGTCATCGGCAGCAGCAGCGTGTCCGCGATCTCGACGCCGGACGACGATTGCCACACATTGGCGAGCACGCCGTTGACGTCCTGCATGATCATCGGGATTTGGTTGTTCGCGACCCGATAGGCCCACGTCTGCGCCGTGTTGATCACGGTCGGTGCCGGGTGGTTGATCAGCCCGAACCAGTTCTTTGCCGCCGCGCCGTACAACGCGGTGAAGTGAATGAACTCCTCCGCCGCACGCTTCGCAGCGGCCGCGCGCTCCGGTCCCAAGTTCACGTTCGGGACCATCATCGCCTGTTGCAGCTCCTCGGTGGTGTAACGATAGCCCACCGCGGCCATCTCGATCGCCATCTCGAATTTGTCGCGGGTGATGTCGGCGAGCGGCACGTCGTGCGCCAGGTGCGAGAACCAGTCCGCCTTGCCGACTTGGTCGACCGAGAAGAACGTGATGCTCTTCGCCCATTCCGGTGCGCTCGTGTCGATCGGCACCAGCTCCCGATAATTGAGTTCGGGATACTTCATTCTGTAGACGCCCGGCTCGATGTAGGTCGTCTGCGCGATCAGAAAGCCGAGGGCCTGCTGTTGCGCGTCTGCGGTGTAAAAATTGCTCAGCATTGTGATCGCTCCTCTCAGCCCTAGGGCACGGTTAATACTGGATGCCGAGGCTGACGACAGCGAGCTGTCCCGGCATTGCCGCCAGACGCCACTTAGCGCCATTGATCAGCGTTGCCGCGGCAGTGCCGCCCGTCAGCGTGGCACCCGACTTCGTCATGCCCGTGGGGCCGGAGGTGATTGCGAGCGCGTTGCCCGCAGTCCCTGCCGCCACTGACGAGATCAGAATGGTGTCGGAACCGCCGCTACCGCCAAGCGGTTGCGCGGGATCGGTCGCGAACTGCAATGCAGCAAAGCCCGCAGTCGCAGAGTCGTTCATCGCCTTCACGGCGTTGACCAACGTGTCGTTGAGGGTGGCACCGATATTGGCTTGATCGCCGGTCGCGCCCGTCGCCACAAATGTCAGCGTGGCACCGTTGATCACCAGCGTGGAGCCCGCCGCTGGATTGGCAGCGAACTTGACCCAGCCCGACGCATTGAGACCACCAGCGGCGTTGCCGAGCTTGCCGATGGTCTCGTCGTAGTAGACCGCCTCGCCGGGCAACACGATGTCCTGCGGCAGCACCCACATATGACCGCGCGTCATCAACGAGATGTTGGTGCGGTAGCCGTAGGAGTCGAGCGGGTTCTGTGCCGAGCTCTGCGGATCAACGTTGGCACCTACCAACGTGATGTCGCGCACGGACAGGCCGATGAAGTTGGGGCCGCCGAGGATGGCACCTTTCGGTCCGGTGCCCCACGAGCAGGCCTTGCCGAACGTGATGCCTGCAGCGGTTTCAACCACGTGAGTCAGCACAGCGCTCGGGGACATGTCGGAGATCATGCCCTCAAGCCCAGGACGCATTTGAACGGGATAGGCCGTCTGGACCACAGTTGACATAGCTTTAGCTCCTTTGCGTAACTGTGTAGGGATGCCCCGGTAAAGAGAGAGGAAGACGCGATGCCGACGTGCTCAGTTCGTGGCTGCAAGAATCCCGTTCGCTCGAACGGTCTTTGCCACATGCACCATCAGCGTTGGGTTAGGCACGGCAATCCGCTGGTGGTCCTGCGCAAGCAGAACATCACGCACCCGGACGGCGGGGATGGCTGCTCAGTCGAAGGCTGCAGCGAGAAGTTCTATTGCCACGGTTTTTGCCGAAGGCATTACCAGCGCTGGAGGCGCTACGGCGATCCGAACCACAACCACACCGAGGAAGTCTTGCGCTTCATCGAAGCGGCACTCTCACACCGAGACGGCTGTCTGCTCTGGCCGTTTAAGAGCAAGGCAGGGAAGGGTTACGCGCGAGCGCGGATTAACGGAGAAGATCAGTACGTCCACCGCTACATCTGCCAGCGAGTACATGGTCCGGCTCCGTCACTGATCCACGAGGTGGCCCATTCTTGCGGTAAGGGCCACCTCGCTTGCATTGCCCCTCAACATGTGCGCTGGGCGACGCCGAAAGAGAACGAGGCGGACAAGGTCCTACACGGCACCCGAAAGCGCCGCGCTGCTTAGGACGCGACGGCCGCCGGCTTTGGTTTCCAGGCGTTTTCCATGTCCTTGACCATCTCGTTGTAGGCCGCGTCTCGGACAGCTTGTGCACCCTGCATGTTGAGCGGTGGCGCACCGGCGAACGCATGACTGGCGTCGCGGATCGGATCGCGCGGAGCGCCTTGCAGGCCGGCAGTGAGGTGGTCGAACACGGCCTTCACCTCGGGATCGCCCCAGGCCTTCGCCGCGTCGCCTACGCCAGACTTTGCGGTTACCACTTCGCGCATGACGTCCTCGATCTTGCGGCCGTCCGTCTTGAAGGTCGGGCCCATGACCGCCATCGCCTTGCTGCGCACGTGGTCGCGGGCGACGAGCTGGGCGTCGAGCTTGGCCGGGTCCTGCGCGTCCTTGAGCTGGGTCTGCAGCGTGAGGATCAACGCGTCCTTGGTCTTGACCTCAGTGTCCTTGCTGGCGAGGTCCTTGGCCATCGCGTCGCATTTCTTATCGGTCTCATCCTCGTCGTCGGCGGCCTTTTTCTTGAACGCCTCGAATGCGTCGGTGAGGTTCTGGATCGTGCGCTGCACGATCGCTGCGTCCTTGTCGCTCATCTGGCAGGGCAGCCCGTCGATCATCACAGTCCGAAGTTCGGTCATCGCTTCGTCTCCTATTGTAAGAAGTGGCCCACCGCGCGCTTCCGTGACGATGGCCAAGTGGTTGCCCCGGATGTTGGTCTGCACGGCGTCGTAGTGCTCGCCGTCTGCGGTGTAGCCGTCCTGCCATTGCAGGTCGCACGCGTAGCCAACCGAGAGCTGCCGCTTGCCGCTCTTGACCAGCTCGATTGCCTTGCTGTCGCGCAGCATCATTGGAACGCGCACTGAGCCGCCGTCGCGCACGACCTCGTCGCCCGTCTCGCCCACAGCGTGCTTGCGCCAGCTGTCCGCGTTCACCATCGAGCGTGGATGGTCGATCGTCACAGGCAGATGCGAGTAGCTGTGCATCGCGTCGTTGTGGAAGACACTGCTTTCCGGCCGGTACACCATCACGGTGTCCATCTCCGGTCGGCCGCACTCCTTCCCGAGGTACTTCTGGAGCCCTGTGCGCGCGATGCGCGGCTGCGCTTTTAAGTAGCCGTCTGCCGTAAACGAGACCTGCGCTTTGTCGTCGAGCTTGACCGCGTCGTACATCATGCGCGTTGTCGGCGCGGGAGCGTCCATAATCACTACCAGCGGCTGCTTGAACAACGGCATGGCGTCCAACTCCTCCTCCGCGAACTCCTCCCAGGAGGTCAGCTCGCGCCCGAACTTGTCACGTGACTGCCCGCTCCTGCGCCTACGTGCGTCATTGCTCATGTTGGCCACCGTGGCATTGGCGATCCGGATCGCCTTGGAGTCGGAGCCGTGCTTGGCCAGCGCAGCGTTGGCAGCCGCGGCCCAAGCTCTCTGCTTCTTCGGAGTGTCAGCCTTCGACGTGAATTCCTTGGCGTTACTTGCTGACCAAGGCATGGCTCACGTCCTGTGCTTTGAAGGGTGCCCTGAGTTGGTTCTTCGGCAAGCAATGCCGCATCCCGTCCTCGTAGTATTCGACAATCGCCAGCTCAGGCATGATCAGCAGAATGCGCGCGGTCTTGAGCACCGGCCGCCCACCGTTCGGGTGCGGGGCCATCACGTCAGCGCCAACGCCAACCAGTTGCTGCATCACAGGTCCTCGAATAGGTGGTCGTAATCGTCCAGGTCGTCCTCGTCGTCCTCAGGCTCCTCGCCGTCAGGCGTTTGTCCGTAGGCGCGCAGGATCGCTTTGTGCTCGAGCTGCCACGCACGCTCGTACTCGCGCCACTCTTCCTCGGTCGCGAACGCCGTCGAGCCAGGGTCCTGTGTGAAGCGCGGATCGTCGCTCAATAGACCGCCTCTACTTCCTTCAGGTGGACATGCATCGTGCCGCCGGGCTTGCCCTCGACCTTGATGACCTTGACCGGCGTGTGGGCCTTGATCAGCACCTCACCGCCTGCTTCGCTCGGGTTGAACTTGCCGAGGTCCTTCGCACGCGTCTTATGCGGCGGCAGAGGCTCGATCGTGCATTGCATGTTGCCGCCGAACGAGCCCGACTTTCCGCAGCTCGAAAAGCCATGCCACTGAATGATCGCGCCAGGAACATAGGTTGCTTGAGTCTCTGTGTCGGCAGTGAACCCGCGGTAGATCGTGCCAACGTAAGGCGGCATCTTCGTCAACGCAGTGTTGATCGCGTTGGCGAACACGTGGGTCTTGTCATCCCATACGCCGCTGCGCAGCTTGGCGTTGGCCGCGTAAGCATTCGGCCCGACGTAGCTCTGGATCATCGCGCTTTCGAACGGCGTAACCGGGTAGCCGTGCTTTCCGGTGCCTTCCTCGTAGAACTTCTTGAACTGCTGAATGATCTTCGCTTTGTCGCCGCCAGCGAGTTGAACGAGCGTGTCGACCTGCTCGGCGTGCTCTGGATCGATCCCGATGTCGGCCGCGATCTTCGCAAGCTCGGCTTGATGCTTGGCGCTCTCGGCCTTCGCCTTAGCCTCTGCCTCGATCTTCGCCAGCTTGGTCGCGGCCGCCTGTTCCTTCTTGAGCTGGGCAGTTGCCTTTGCAGCGACCTCCGCTTCCATCTCGTCAATCTTGGCCAGCGCTGCCTTGGTCGCCTTGTACTCGGCGACCTTCTGCTCCAGCTCGTGCGCCTCGGGCGTCTTGGTCGCCCACTTCTCGTTGAACGCCTTAACCACAGCCTTGCCCAACTCAGAGGTGGGCGCGGGGTAGAACGTCCCGGTCTTCTTCGCCTTCTCCAGTTCGGCCGCTGTCGCTGTGGCCTTCGTGAACTTCTGTTCCAGCTTCGTCATCCACTCGGTCTGGCCGCCTAGAAGCTCCTCTTCAGCAGCTTCCGCCTCGATCTCGGCCTCGGCCGCAGCCTTGACGTGTGCAGGAAGGTCCGCGCCGGGGACGTCGAGCGTCTTCTGGTACTCGGCCAGCCAGTTCTTCCGCGCAATCAGCGTGGCAGCAACGCCTTGCCCAGCAAGCCCATGTTGGTTGACCAGCGCAATAATCGAGTAATCCGGGATCGCCAGCACCTTGTCGATGGACGCCGAGACCTCGGCGTCGGTCATGTTCCCGAACACCGACGCAGTCTGCGCGTTGATCTTCGGATCGCGCATGGACGTGATCTCGCCCACAGTCGAGCCGAACTCCTTGGTCTCGCCCTGCGCCCGGTACATGAGCGTGCCGCCCTGGTCGATCCGGAACGGGACCCCCGATGGCGAAAGCAGAACGTTATTGTTGTCTTGCCCCATCACGTCGCGGTTGCCGAGCCATGCGTCGACCGCAAAGTTCTCGCGCAGGTACAGGATGGCCCCGCCCTGCTCGTCCAGCGTCCCTTGCGAGTACGTCTTGGTACCCGGGATAAACTCGCTCGCAACTGCCGGCTTGCCCTCCAACACGGTCTTGACCTCGTGCGAGACCGGCACGCCCGCGAGCTTGTAGAGCTGGTTCGATAATAGGTCGGCGTTGACGTGCGCCTCGGTCTTCGGCGTCTTCACGTACCACTTCTGTCCAGTCATCGGCGCCAGATAGAACCCGCCCGCCACGCTACCCGCTTGGCCACCAACCTTGGTCCAGGCCGGCGTTGCGCCTGGAATGGTGGCCTTGGCCTCGGCTTGCTCGCCTTCATACGCGGGCGTGCCCGGCTCAGCTCCCGTCGTCAGCTCGGGTGGATCAAACGGGATCGGGTCCGGTTTGGGCGTCGGTGCGTGCTCTTGATTGGATTCGGCAAGCGTCGGCTGATAGCCGTACTGCTTGCCCTTGTAGATCATGGCGTTGGCTTGCGCCTCCAGCCCCTTCTCCTTCTTGAGCAGCCCCTGCTTGTAATAGGACTCGCCGATCTTCTGCTTGAGCCCGCTTATGATCGAGACGTCGGCACCGTGGCTCTTGGCCTCCTCGACCAGCTTGCCAACGATATAGCGGTAGTTGTCGTTGCGCTTGGCCTCGTTCTGCAGCGTGTTCTGCACCCGCATCTCGTGGTGCGCCTTGTCCTTCGACGGCTCGAACAGCTTCTTCTTTGGTGCTGCTGGCCCGCCGGTAGCACCACCACTAATCCCTCCACCAGTGATCGAGGCGAACTGCCCGCCCTCGGACGTGCCCGCCGGCTCACGCGGCTGGTTCGGATTCCACGCGTCCTCACGCAGGAACCTGTTCTCGAACTTCCTCGGTGCAAGCCTTGCGAGAGCGCGATGGCGTTTGCGCCCCAACTGTTCAAGCAGCAGCTCGCGCTCCGTCTTCTTGCGCGCGTCCTCGATTGCCTCATCGCGACTGAACCGCTTGTCGTCCCACGGGAACCACGTGCACCGACAGTTCGGATGGATCGGCAACGTGTCTTCCACATCGTCAATATCGTGCGGCGAATTGGCAGCGAACGCGTCGCACTCGATACAGACGAACTCGTCCTCCGCGGTGCGTACGCCGACCTCGATCGGCTCCGTGACTTCGCTCAACTCCCACTCGGGACGCGCTGGCTTCTTCTCGCGATAGCCCTTGTGCTTGGCGTCGTGCGTGAGCGCGTCGCCCAACCCGCCCGGCAGCAGCAACGCTTGCTTGGGCAGCAGCTTCTCAGCAACCACGCCCACCTTGGTAATCCCGGCCGCCCGATACGCCGCCAGCCGTCCGCGGTTGTGGCACGCCACGCAGAACGTATTCGCCAGCGCCATGACCCGCCGCGGCCCGACCTTGTCGAACGCCTTGGCCATGCGGCGCCAGGTCATGGTCTTGTTGGCCCGGCGCTTGGTGAGCGCGATCGCCGCCTCGCGCATGAGCGCTTGGACCACGGCCGCCTCGATCGCCTGCAACTCGATCTTAGCCAGCTCAGCCCAGGCGCCAGAGCCCTCACCGGGCGCTTCCGAGCGGGTCTGGAGCGCCCCAACCGCCTCCCCGCTGGCCCAGGCCCTGGCAACCCATTGGCTTAGCCAGGGGCCCTCTAGGGCTTGCCCAGCCGCTACCCGCGCCCAGCCATTGAAAGCCTGCAGCCGGGTCTCGGGCGGCTGTAGCGCCAGCCCACCCCCGCCCAGCCCCAGCACATCGTGCTCGATCACCGCCTGCCGCATCGCCGAGCGGAACATGTTGAGACGCAGCTTGCCGGCCGCCCGGAAGCTCCGTCTGATCCCCGCGGTGCCGGTTGGATCGGGCCCGCGCGCGTCGGTGACGAACGCGTGGATGTTCACTCTAGCCGCACTCGCAAATTGTCGACGACTATGGCGAGGTCATTGAACTTGCCGCAATCCAACAGGTGCTGCGGACATTGGCCGCGCAGGAACGGGTGCGGCGCAGCTAAGAACAACTCCACCGCCTCCGGGCCGCCCAGCAAGCGCAACAGTCGGTTGCAGATTTCGGTCTCGCTCATATCCCACCACCTCCGCACATGGCGGACATTGCGGCTGCATGGTCTCGGGACACCACGGCCAGAAGAAGTGCGTGCCCAGCATTCCGAACACGATCCCGACCGCGAACGGCAGCAGCGGCCAAGTCTCCGCCCAGCCACGCACCGTGGCCGACAGCGTCACCCCGCCTTTGTTGATCGCGCGCGCCTCCAAGATGATGAAGGTCACGAACAACGCGGATAGCCACAGAAACCAGACGCCACTCCAGTCCAGCGTCATAACGGGTCAACGCACTGCGCGCTGCTCACCCAGCGTTCCCACGCTTCGATGGTGCCCCAATTCACCTGAGTCGACGCGAGCCTACGACGATCGTGGCTGCAGCCGGGGATCATCACCGCCAAGCGCTGGCATTCCAACGCATTGCCGCGGAACAGCTCACAGGAGAACGCGGACGGCATGCGCGCGTCGGCGAACTCAACCGCGATGGTGACCACGTGGGTTTCCATGCCGACCTCATCGGCGTTGAGGCGGGTCCGGAACGATCTCGTGCACCTTGCCATCGGGCGATGTGATCCGTACGCCATGTCCACTCTTCAGCGTGTCGACGATCTGCACGATCGCCTTCTGCGGAAACGCGCACGCCCACTCGTGGAGAAAGATGCGCAACGAGCTCGGCAGCACGTCGTGGCCCGCCATGTTCTCGGCAGCCTTCGCATGCGCCTGATCAGCCGAGGGGCGGGCGACGTTTTGCCTTCGCCCCGGAATCAAGCCCAGGGTAGATGTCCGCACGGGGCTCACCGAACTCCTCCTTCATCAACTCGAGCAGCACGTCAGCGTCCCACTTATACCGCTTAATGCGCAGCTCGTTCGCTCGCTTGGTGTCAGAACTCTCAGTGTAGACGAGCAGGCTGCCATCAGCCGGCGTCCTCGGAGTCCTCAGCCCACCGGCGGCTTCGCCGTCTTCCCGCTCGTGGCCAGGGGCCGGGACCCGTTCGTCTTCGGCACCGCCCCCGGCACCGGCTTCGCCCCCGGAGGCGCCGGCGGCATGCTCATGTTGATCAACCCCTGCTTCTTGGTCTCCAGCTCGAGCATGTCGTGCTCGTCCTCGTCCGGCTCGAGATCGTTCTCCGCCGCCGCTTGCTCGAAGCCCGGGTAGAACCCGTCCTCGATCACCTGGTTCGCTCTCGCCTCGCGCAGCACATCCGGATTGATCAGCCCCGTGTCCACATCGATCTTGTGCGCCTGCGCCTTCTTCAACCACACGTCCGCCTTCTGAACCTCGTCCATCTGCCAGAGAGGTTTCCATGTGTAATAAATCTCTTCTGGGCGGTCCCCTAAGGCGTGGCGTATGAGCACCTCATCCAATCGCGCGAGCGCAGGCTGGACCTTGATTGCTTGCTCAGACTGCAGCCGATCATAGTAGTTTCGGATGTCGGAAGCACCCGTCGCGTTCATGCCTGACGGCTCTCTCCCAAGTAATCGTGTCGCTGGGATGTCGGCAGCTCCTGCAGCGACGTTCATGTACATGCCCATCACTTGGTCCATGTTGCTGAACGTCAGCGCGATCCGCTCCCACTCCTCATTCGCATCAATCAGCGTGGCGTTGACCGTGCTCTTCGCCGCCATCGTGAACGAGAACCGGTTGCGCAACTTCTCGGTGCCAACCGTGGTCGACAACATCTCCAGTAGCCCTGGTATCTTAATCACGTCGAGCTTGGCCTCAGCAATCATCGACGCAATCGAACTATTGACGAGCCCGGCCGCTTTCACCGCGTCGATCACCGGCTGGAGACAACTGTCCGACCACGAGTCCTGCGAGTAGCTCAGGTCGGGATATTCCAACCCTAGCAACCGCACCACCCGCGACGGATGGATCAGCAGCTCATCCCCTGGCTTGTAACCTAGCGACGATAGCTCGAGCGGAGGCTTCACCTGCTCCTGCGCAATCGTCATCGTGTTCGTGCGCTTGTAATAGCTCGGCTCGCCATACCACGGAGACGTCAGGTCCTTGATCAGCGTCCCAGCCTCGAGCTCCCAGCGCGACACAACATGGACGAACGCGAGGTCGCCCTCGCCGACGCTTTCGACGTCCAGCTCCTCCTCGAACTTCTGGCCCTCGACGCCCATGATTAACGCAGCGCCGCCGAACAGCCGTGCCTTCGACATCGCCTGCATCAGCTTGCGCTGAATGCCGAGGTCCTTCTCGCACTCCTCGATCAGCTCGATTTCATCGTCGTCCGCGTGCCAGTCACGCCATGCCCGACACGAGTCGAACGCCGGAACGTCGATGATCTTGCGGCACAGCCAATCACCACGGTACGCGGCGTTTAGCTGTTCGGGGTCAATCAGCTCGAGCACGAACCTCTGCGCAGCGCTCTTGTCCTTGGCCGGGTCGCCGAACCCAGCCAGGAAGTTGCGCATGCCGTCGTAGACGGACTTCAGCTGAGTCACGGCCGCCATGTCAGGCCGCCCTCGCCCGCGCGATGGTCCTGTTGAGGATCGTTGTTCGGATGTGTGACGTCATCGTGCTCCCTTCGGGACACGATTTCTCAAGTCCCCAGTACAACTGTCCGAGCGTCATGTCGTGGTCACGAGCCATCGCCTTGAACATGCGCCAGAACTCAGCCTCCAGTGACACGCTGTACTTGTGCCCTCTGAACGAGAGCGAGTGCTTTGTCATCAAACTTGGCAGGTCCCCGTACATGTGCCCCTCCTATCGGAGCAACACCGACACCCCCCACATGATCAAACAAAGCAAGACGCCGGCACCGGCCCCGAGCCCGAACGCCGAGCGAACGTGGTGCGCCATGGAGGCGGCGATCTCGCGCGAGATCGCTTGCTCCTCGTTGAGCGCCGCGCGCAGCTGGTCGATCACCGTGTCCCGCGTGGACACCTCGATCGCCAATCGCTGGTTTTCACGCCGCGCCAGCTCAAGCTCCTTCGCTTGAGCGATGTAGCCTTCGCCGTCGCCGTTGCCTTTCTTGCCAGCCATTGTGTGCAGCCAGCTCACGGCGGCATCACAAACGGGGCGTGATTGATCGGCTGCGGCTCGTCGCTCTGCAGCTTAGGCAGCTGAGACGGCGGTCTCGGCAGCATTTGTCGGTACAGCTCCCGGTCCCGCTCCAGCGCATTGACGACGATCTCCACGACCTCCTTGCTGACGCAGTTGGCCATCAGCGAGTCGGTCTGCTGCTGCCATTTGATGATCTGATCTACCGCCATCTGGCGCTGCGCCAACGTCTGGCTGTTCGAGTAGAACAGGAACACCACCAGCGCGAAGTTCATGACCACGAGCGCGAGGCTCAGCGGCTGCATCTTCATGATCTCCATGAAGGTGCCAGTCGCCTTGCCGACCTCCTCGGTGATGCCACCAGGGTTCATACCGCACTCCGCAGTCTGTGCCCTGATTCAGTTTGGTCTAATCACCATCAGCACGAGCATCGCCAACACGAAGAAAATGATCGCCACACCCCAATGGACAAAGTACGCGAACCCAATCGTCACGAGAGAGACGGCTAGGTTCGCCGCCAGCCAGATGACCACCTCACCATCTCCACTGTGACGGGTAGCCCGGCCACTGCTGTTGGGGCTGCTGGTAAGTAGGTCGTGGAGCCGCGCGCGGTGTCGGCTTTGGCTTCGGCTTAGGCTTCGGAGGCGGACGGTCAACAACCTTCTCTCGCTTGCGCTTGCCTTTAACGTCAGCGTCGTATGGCGAGGGTGGGGGCTGATCGAAGCGCATCACCGCTTCCTTGCCCCACGAATAATGTTCGTAGTCCTCGACGTTGCAACTCGTGGGCACCGGCCCGAACACGATCAGCGCCCCTCCGTAGGTCACAACGCCGCGTATGGCGTAGCTGATCGCCTTGCAGTCCTTGCTGAATGCCCACGCCTCCCCGATCAGGATGTCTTCTTCCCACTGACCACGGACGAGCATCGTGCCGTCTGTGACGCCAAGCTCGCGCAGGTTGGCAGGAACGTTCGCGCCGAACGCGATCTCCATGCCGTTGTCGGCTGCGCGCCTGAGCACCATCTCGGTGCCGTCGTGCCAGACCTTGCGCGCTTCCTCAGCGTGTGCCGGCGAGCTCAGAAGGAGGAGGCACACGGGTATTGGCGCGCACCATGTTCTCGATGTCTTCACGCGTTGCTGCCCACGTCCGTTCCCCTTTGAGCAACGCTTCTACATCAAAGATCACATCCCACAGCGGGTCCATCGAGCCCTTTTTTTCGGTCAGGTATCGGGCCCGATACAGCCACGCCTGCAGCTCGATGTCAGTCATCGAGGCCTTCCGCGAACAGGTTGTACCCTGCCCCAGCGGTGATCCGGTTGAACGCGCCGGCGGCAGCATCGATCTGGTCCTTCGCCTTACCGAACGGGAAGCTCTCCATCTCCTCGAGGAAGTCGTGGTGCCAACCGCCCGCGACCAGCCACACATTGCCGTTCTGCACCTGCGCGGAAAACGGCTCGGCCCGGATCACCTTGTCGCCCGTTACCTTGTCGGCAAAGGCCCGGAACCCAGCCAGCATACGGATGCTGGCCTCAGCAGACTCTTTGCCACCCGAGCCCGGCTCTTGTTCGACTCCAACTTCATACGTTCCGGCTGCAAGGTTTGCACGATCATGCTCGGCCCAGAACTTGATGCGCTGCTCGCGGTCGAGCGCGTTCCACTGGCCTCTAACGACGTGCTCGATGATATAGCGGCCGTCCATCAAGAGGTGCATCAGCACGCCCGCGGTATGCGCGCCCTCGTCCTCGGTGCCGGCCTTGTCCCAGTACCGCACCGACCGCCGCACATTAGAACGGTCTAACATCGGCACCGCGTGCAGCCGCTCGATCGGGAACATGCCGCCGCCAACGACGTATGGCGACTGCTGGAACAGCGCTTCCCAGCTCGCTTCGGACAGGAGTTTTTTGCGTTCTAGCAAGAACTCCAACGACTTATGCTCGGGGAAAAGCGCCTCACCTTTGTCGCGATACAGCTCGTTGCGGTCGGCGATCGCTTTGAAGTTGAGCACCCGCGTGTTGGGGAAACGGTCCAGCCAACGCCCGGTCGGGTCGTCCACGTGCCACCGCGTTTGGATCATCACCATGCCGGCGCGATCTGAGAACCGGTTGAAGAAGTCGTCCGATAGCCAATTCCAGGTCTTGTCCCGGATCACCGTCGACTGCGCTTCGGCACGGCCTTTGATCGGATCGTCTATGACCCCAAGGTCGAGCCCGAAGCCGTTGATCTTGCCGTTGATCGTGGTGTTGCGGAACGAACCGTTGCGGCCCACGAATTCGAGGAAGGTCGTGGTTCTGCGACGATGGCCACTCCCCTCCCCGCCTTCGCCTCCGTAGAGCCGGGTCTTGGGGAAGATCGCGCGATAAGCCGGCGTCGCCATCATGCGCTGCATATGCAGGTTGCAGCTCATGCCCAGCTCGTCCGCGTAGCTCGCAAATAGCGTCTTGCTGTCCGGGTCCTTGCCCGCCACCCAGCAGCAGAAGTCCTTCATGGTGTCCGACTTGCCGTGCTGCGGAGGTGCGCCCAGCACCAGCTTCGGCCGCTTGCCGGCTTTGAGGTCGTACCAAAACGTCGTCAGGTTGTCGGCCACCTCTTGCTGCCACCAACCCTCGATCAGGTTGGGGCGCACCATGCACCGATATGTCCAGAAGTCCTTGCGCGCTAACGCGTACCAGGAATTCTCCCAGAGCTTGGCGCCCTCCGGATCGAGCGGCTTGTCATCTACCGTTCGTCGCGTGGCCGTTGCCCGCGTGCTCTCCTGTATCGTCATCGCTCAGCTCGTGGTCCAAGATCAGGGGACGCTCGATCAGGTGGTCAACCGAAATACCCTTCCTGATCATACGGTGACGTACCTCAACCACCGTCATGTATTCCTCAGCGTCCTCAGGCTGCTCTTCACGCACTGTGATCGAGGCTAGGCGCGGGCGCTCATACGGCAGCCGCAGCGCCAACAAGTCCTTCATGTGCTTGAGCCATTCCCAGAACTCAGCTTTGTCGCCACCCTCGCGCGGCGTGCCGTTCGGATTGTAGGGCGACGTGATTGCCAGCGCACCAGCCACGTATTTGGTGAGCTCGCGCGCATGATCCAACGAGCCTTTATCGCCCCTGTGCTCCGCAACGTTCTGGAGGTGGCGCACCTCGCTCTTGGTCGCCTCCATCAGCTTCTCGCGGTTGGACTTTCTGCGCAGATCGGGGTCCCGGATGCGCTTCTTTGTGCTCTGGACGGATGGCGCACTAACGTCCTTCATGCTGGCCATGGCGTCCGGTCCTTAGATTCTACGCGCGGCGTATGGCAATACGACGTAGCCGTGGTCCACGATGGAGATCGTGTCACCCCATCCACCACACCATTCGCTGAAGTCGAAGTAGCAGAGGATGGGTCCGTGGTGCGACCAGATCATGGGGCTCATCTCGAAACAGGTGGGGGCCGGTACCTACCCGGCGGAACGTCGGATCGACGGGCCAGCCCCCTTGCCTTCCCTGGTCCGCCCCACAGTAACGTGGGCAGGGTTGGCAACTCTTCAACTCAGAACGGGCACCTTCTGTTCGTTGAGGTGCTGGCGGATCGCCTTGTCCACGGCGACGAAGCGCTTGGCAACGCCATCATTGTCCGCGAGGTCGGTCAGCCGCGCGCCGACCGCGGCCATCTTGCCAGCCTCCTGCCAAAACTGCACGGCTACGTCGTCTTGGTAGATTGCAACGAGCGTATGCACGGCCGGGTAGTCGCGCTCGATTCCACGGCCCACAGCCATCGCGCAGTCGACCGCAGCGATCTGGACCGGGGTCATGTCTTGTACCTCAACTCGGGCGGGAACGTGCGCAGCGTGTGCCCGCTCAGGTGATCCGGGTCGGGAACGCGCAGCTCTGCCTCCCTCACCTTGGCGAAGTGCGCGCAGGTCGGGCAGTCCCCGGCGAAGCCGTGCGCGCAGGGCTTGCGCTCGCGCTCGATGCTCTCTGCCAGAGCCTTGCCCAGAATCTCGATCGGTACGCTGGTCATGGACACGGCACCGAGGCCAACAGAAACAGGAACCAGAACAACGCGGCCCAGAACAGCATGAATGGCAACAGCGGGAAGCTCGCGGCCCACAGCAAGTAGGCAAACGGAATGCGCCAACCGTCGTAACGCTTGCCCTCGTATGTCACGAACGTCATTTCGGCACGTCCTGCGAGGAGCCCATCCACATCAGCGCCAAGCTGGAGGCGGCACCGCGCACACCATGCGCGTTCGCTTCGCTCGGCAGCATCAGATCGGCCACCCGCTTAAGTACTTCCTCCCAGTCGCCACCGAGAGCAACCGCAACGCTGGCCAGCTCGGCCGCGCGCACCATGGGATCGAACTCCTGCTCGGCGTTTGTGTAACCGATCCTGATCAGCTCTCGCCGGTACTGCTCAAACCGCTCCCTGGCGCGCTCGCGCTCCTCCACCGGCAGGTTGTCGAACTGCTTGATGATCGCGGTGTGGGTAGGGTCGCTCATACCACAACCGCTTCTCCGACCTTGCGCAGCGTGACTGGGGTAATGTCAGTATAGGCGTACCAGAGCGCCTCATACACCACGAAATACGCTCCAGGGGCCCCCGCAGCCAGTTCTCGGCACCTTTGCTTGGCGGCATCCAGGGTTGAGTGCAGCTCGGTCTGCACTGCACCCAGCGCCCCTAGCTCGCCAGGATCGGAGCCGTCATCCGGCGGCGTGAACCCGCCTACGATCCAGTGCTTTCTGATCGCTGCGGTGTTCGTCGTGTCAGGCATTGCGGACCTTCGGACGGTTGGGACGCCGCTTCAGAAACTCTGTAAGCAGCAGCTGGTCACGCTTCGCCGTCGTCCGCATGCCGTCCCGATCGATCTGGAACGAGAACTCGACGCCGCACTCCCCACAAATCAGTGGTTGGTACGAGATCGTAGACAATGGCTCCGGCCAGTCCGCGACGATTGCGTTGCCCGACTGGTGATGGCAAAGCGGACAATGAAGCTCCATCCGGACCATTTATTGCTGCCCGCTGCGATTGGCCGCCGCTTGTGTGGCGTCCGAGGTCAAGCGCAAGCCGTCCACCTGGCGGTTCGGTGAAGCCGGCACGATGCATGAGAACGCGATCGCTGCCGCGAAGATGGCGACCTGTTTCATAGATCATGCGCTCCCTCGCCCGGTCGAACTCCATTCCAGCCCGACCCTGGTCTCGTGCCCGCGATTGCGGCTGATCATGGTCTCGTACGCCACCACGCGCGCGATCAGCGTGCCGCCTTCGTTAACCCAACCGACCACGCGCTCGTTCATCGCGTCGTCTGTCCATTCGAACTTCTGCCCGCCTCCGCGCACCACCATGATGCGCTCCTCTTGGCCGTACTGCGGGACATTGATGTTGCCGTACTCGCCCCGCAAGTACGCGTCCATGGTGTCGACCGCGTTCTGCAACTTGTCGAAGTACACCGTCCGCCAGAACACCCGCGCGCGCCACGGCACCAGCTCGATCGCGGCGTCGACCGCCTCGTTGACCTTGACCGCGGTTGCCAGCGCGGCACCGCCGAGCGCACCCGCCACGGCGCCACAAACGATCATCCTGCGCCGAGTAATCATGGCACCGTCCGTCTATTGGCGAGCATCAACTCGATGAACGTTTTGAGCGGAACGTAGCCGATGGCAAAGCCAGCACCGGCTGCCACAGACATGAAGAAAATGGTTGACCCGGTTATGGTTATAGTCGCGTCCATAGCGGCAGCACTCGACGGGCAGTCGCGTTCAGGTCGAACCCCCACTCCAACACCCGTTCCGCGGCAACGCTGCCCTGGTTGCGTCGGGTCTATGGTGCTGTTGGCGTATGTACTTCGACGTGCCGCTTGTCTTTTCGCGAATGTCTGCGTCTCTTACGTTTCTTGGTCGGCGGAGGTGGCGAGCTTACGACTGAAACGTCCCTGCTGTCCACGTCCACAGGTACATACCGCCCCAGCCATTCAAATTCGAGCCGCAATCGGCCATCCTCGGCAACTCCCTGGTAGACTGCTTGGTGACCGGACGCTGGCCCGTAGCCACCTACAATGACGCGATCACCGCGTTGAAAAGGTTCGGGGATTTCTTCGGGAGGGAGAACGTCAGTGCCGCCACATCGCTCGATCAGCCGATCTACGACCGGCTGGTGCAAAACGCCGATCCGTTCGCCGAACATGACAAGGCCCAGCACCTTAGTGGCGTCACGCAATACGTCCCAGCACAACTCAGTGTGCACGAAGATGTAGCGGGGGAACGCTGGCAGGATGCGCTCGACCACGCGCCCACGATAAACCGCAGAGGCGCGGCGCTTGAAGCAAATATGATCGTAAGACAGACGCCGCAGGTCTTCGGAGACTAGGTGCTCCGAATTCGGATGCGTCACGGCCAGCGTCCAGTCGACCAATCGGTGGCCCCTTCGATAGGATCGAATCAGGAAGGCTTGACCGTGGCTTACACCACGTTCGGTCGAACGTCCAACATTATGGACAAAAAAAGGCCGCCTCGAAGAGAGGGCGGCCAAACAAAAGGAGGAGTTAAAGGACCTATAGCGCAGACTAAAGCCCAGCCGGCGGCGATTCGTCAAGCGGCTTCTTGGCGTCCAGCAGTTGTAGCAGCGCGGTCGCCACCTCGCGCGATAGCACAATCGCCCCCAATGGATTCCCGCTGGCAGGAAGCCGGTACTCGATCAGCTCGCGCAGCTTGGCCACGGCCTCGGCTGGCGTCGTCATGCCACCTCCTCGTCGTTCGGCCACGCGTCCACGATGGTGACCCGGCGCTCGCGCCCGAACTTGAGCACCAGCTGATCGACGTGCTGCTTCAGCTCCCACAGCGTCAGCGGTCCCTTGATCATTTCCGCCAGGGCCGCGTCGAGCGGGCTGACGTCCACTTCCTTCTTGTTCATTTCGGCCCCACGAGGTGAGTTGGAGGTGTCGGCATCCTGTCCTTGTGCCGCGTTGGACGCCACAGGTGCAGCGTAAACGGGTGACAGTTCACGTAGTCGATCTTGCGCGGGTGAAATTGAACCACCAGTTCGTCCTCCTTCCAGAACAGCGCCTTGACCACGCACATCTCCATCCAGATCGGACAACGATCGGGCGTCGACACCGAGACGTGCTCCCACCACGCGGAGGTGCGGTCGGCCCTATTGGCGATGATCCGCAGCTCGGTCCGAGCTGCGTCTAACATGACCTCCAGCTCGAACGCGCCGAAGGGATCGCCGGGATTGCTGGCCCAGTCGCTGTCCGCCAGGATGCGGCAGCGCTCGATCTCCTCTGGCCAGGGATCACGCACGCCAGCCTCCCGGCCCGAACATCTCGCGCTCGTTCTCGGGCACGAGGTGGTCAATCAGCGCGATGAACATCGCGCGGAACTCAGGACGTGCTGACGGCTCGAGCCCGGCGAGGTAGGTCGCCGTCATGTCGGCCAGCACAGCAGATTGAATTTCAGGTTCCTTGCCCTTCAGGATTGGATGCAGGTGCTGCCTAATCGCCTTGCGCAACCTCCGCGCCGTCCACTCCAGCTCGCGCATGCTCGCTGCCATCTCCGGGTCCGACATCCTTGTCCCTCCACAGCTCGGTCTTGGCGATCTTGTGCTCGCGCTTCTTGATCCAGCTCGCGGCGCGGTCGTTGAGCATCGGCCACGCGGGAAGATCGATGTCCGCCATCTGCTGGAACGCCTCGTCGCGGTACGCCCACGTCGATTCCTCGGCGCAGGCGTCCTCCTCGATGATGATCGCGCGCTGGCCAATCCGCATGGCGCGCAGGGCCTGCCTAAACCACGTCTCCTGCAGCGACGGCCAGGAGCAGAACACGGTGCGGTCGCGGAAACGGCGCACAGCTCGCTTGGCCGGCATCCTTTGTTGCGCCGGGTCGTACACGCCGAGCTTGATCCATGAGTGGCCGATGCCGCTGTCGGTGCCAATCACGTCGATGTTGCGGTGGCGCATCAGCGCGGTCAGGTAGCCAGAGCCTGCTCCGACCTCGACGATAGGCTGGTGCGCCTCCAGCGCGTCCAGCAGCTCTTTGCATGGGATGCTGAACCCGAACTCCTTGATCGCCTTGGTGCGCGTGTCGTACATGATCCGGGTGCGCTCGACGCGCTCGTTGACGTCGAAGTTCTTCCCCTCAAGGATCGGATCGGTGCCGAGCGCCCATGCTCGCCGGTACATCAGGAAGTCGGCGCCCCACCGCTCGATGATCTGGTCGTGCGACCACACCGGCTGGCCGGTCGCCCAGCCGCGCATGGTCTCGATGATCTGGTGGTCCGCCTCGATGGTTAGCGGTCCCGCGATGCCCTGCACCACCATGTTGAAGTCGCTCATGGCTCGATCCTTTCCACGTCCTCGCGCGAGCCGAATTTGGCCAGGATGATGACCCGGTCCGCCCGCCGGGCGATCTCCCGCGCCAGAGGGCCCAGCTGGGCCAGCTGGGCGGGGTCTGCAGCGATTAAGGGTACGAAGGGGTATGGACCTAGCGGCCCGGCGCAAACCCCCTCACCGGCCTCGTCAAGGCTCAGGAAGGCCCATATATGGTCGATCCGCCGCAGGTGGTTGCCGGGATCGTGCAGCCGCTGCTCGGCATAGCCGGGCACCGCTTGCCCCAGCCGCAGTTCGGCGTTCTCGGCATGCAGCCGCGCGATCTCCTTCTCGGCGCGGTCAAGCGCCGCCTTGATCTCGTTCCAACCAGTCATCCCATCCTCCCGAGCGCGGCAAGCTTGGCTACGATCTCCTCAGTCGTGTGTTCCGGTGCTTCGGTGCCGTGCATGACGACGTGCCATTGATGGTCAGACACCATCGGCGGAGCGAAGATCGTGAACGCTTCATGCGCTCCGGTTCGCACAAGGGCGACATAGCCTTCGCGCGCACGCCGCTCGAGGTAAGCGCGAAGCGCTGGGTCTTCGTGGGCGTCCGGGTAGGCCGAATCGAGCCACACTTGAATGACCGGGATGTCGTTCTTTACGCCCTCGCTTTCGATCTGGATGAAGTCCGGGACAAGATCGATGACGTAGTGCGAGCGGTCAGGCCTGCGCAGGTCGGCCGTGTCGTCATTCGACAGCCAGCGACACGTCCAGATCGCACAGTCGATCGGCCGCTTGGCGTAGATCGCGCAGCCGGTGTGGCGCTGGTGCTGACAGCGCTCGCCAGCTCCCTTGCGCAGTGCTTTGACCGGCACCAAGCGGCAGCACAGCGAACATTCCCCGCATTGCCTCTGCATCACAGCGCCTCCATAAATGCTTCGTCACCGAACACAACGGCGATGTCCCCGACCAGAAAGTCAGGCGAAGCGCCGCAACCGACAGCCTTACGCATCGCATTGTCCCAAAGCTTGGTCGCCGGCATGTTCATCGGCAGGCCAGTCAGCTTTCCGTTCTCGTCACAGAACGCAACGCATCGATGCTGCTTCTTGCCGTGCTGGATCGTGTTGAAGTACGGGACAATCTCAATGTGACCGCCTCCAATCCCGGCCTTGAGCACGTCGAGCGTAGGCGAACCGTCGATCTCCCGAACCTCTGGAATTGTCGTTCCTGGCCGGTACACAAGGATCGTGCCCTTCATTTCTTGTCCTCCCATTCGTGCCCAAGCAGCAGCATCACGACATGCTCTGCCCATTCGTTATTTCCGCCGCGCGAGCGCAGCCAGTCGTGCAGACTTTCCTTGTCGAGACAGGCGATGTCGACGCTCGCCGGGCGACCATCCACCAGCGCCCGCACAATGATTCCGGTGTTGTCGTCGAGGTGCAGGCGCGCCGGATCAGTCTTGAGAACTTTCATTCCCCCCCTCCATTGTTTCACGTTGGACGCAAAGAACTGTACGAACGCGACGAACCGCAAATTGCGCGCCATTCGTTTTTTGGTGGGATGGGCTAAACGCCAGCGCTTGGTGTATTCGGTATGGCAACGTCGGCACGCCCACCGTTTGCTCGCGCTGCCACCCCGCTTCTTAAAGCGAAGATTGTCTGGCGTGAGCGCATGCCCTTGAGGGCAGTGCGAGGGTGCCATGCTGCCCTCGCCGCGGGGCAGCGGCGGTCGTCCCCGTCGCTTCATCGGCACCGACGTCACAGCTCGTATTCCTTCTCGATCCGACCCCGTGCTAGGTCGCCGCGAGCATGCGGACTCCAAAAATAAACTCCGGATTTTCTTGTCTTAAAATGACCTCGGACGAAATGACCGCGCATGGGCGTATGGTCGCCGCGGCTCTCGCCCAGCGCATACACGCGCTTTGCTTGCCGGTGCGCGATGTGCAGAACCTTGTGCTCGAACAACGGCAGCACCCCGCGCTTGCGCCGCGCCTTGTTGAGCCGGCTTAGATCGGTCTGGTGCAGGTCCACCGCATTGCGCGCATTGAGCAAGCCGATCACGGCGAGCAAATAGCTCGGCTCCCCCGCCCAGTCCGCCCGCGCCAGGGTGGCCATGGCCTCGTAGAACTCGCGCCAGCGATGCTTCGGAATGCCGATCGGCAGCGGCATGTCGTAATCCGCCCGGCACGGATTCGTGTGCCGCAACATGGCGAGCTTGACGCTCTCGCTTGATTGCGTCCAACCAGGGTGCGGCCCGATATCCATGTTGAGCAGACCTTGGTCGGCCATGCGCTGCCGCTCCGCCCGCTCGTCCTCGACGCTCGGCAGCGCCTTTTCGGAAGTCAGTGGCGCAGTCATGTCGAAGTCCATGGCCAACGACGCCGCCGAGCATTGTCCATTCGGGATCGACCACAGCATGTGCGCCCGCCACGCGCTCAGATCGTCGCGCGTCGCCGACAGCAAGTAGCCCACGCGGCGCGGCTGCACCTGAAAAGCCGGCGCGTGCATTTGCGCCGCCGAGAAATTCGGCCGCTCAATATGCACAAACTCAATCCAGGTCTCGCGGAACGGAAGCCGGCAGTGCTCGAACGCCCGCACCAGTCCGGTATAGTCGGAGGACAAGGCGTCCGCGACCGCAGCGCATTCTGCCGAGAGAACGAACTTTTGCGCCTTGCCTATGCGCTCGATCACCGGCCCGACCAGCATGCCGCTTGCAGAGGCGCGATCGACCGCCAGCTCATCGCACAGCATGGCGCGCTCCGATCGTGCGGCAGCGTGCCCGGCGGCGAGGTGGCGGCAGCTGCCGGCCACGCATGGCGGCCTCGGTGAGATCACGGATCGCCAGCGCCAGGATCAGACCGGGGTCCTTGGCCGCACTGATCTTGCACGCGAGCGCAGTGCAGATCGCACGCGTTGAGATCGCCTCCCCCTCGGCCCCAGCGGGGGCCATCTCGCTGCAGAGCGCGAGCACAGCTCGGCTCAGGGCTATGAATTCGTCGTCCATGTCAGTGTCCCTTTCCCTTCACTGGCAGCATTCCAACGAACCGCCCCTCCAAGCGGCCCACCCTGTCCAACATCTTGAGCGGCTGCAGTCGCCCCGGCCCGTCTGGCCCTTCGGGGCGCTCGATCATCTGGCAGGCTGTGACATTGCCCTCGGCGTCCTCAGCCGAAAACCACAGGCACTCTTGCCGCTTCGGATCGCGGCCAAGGTCCCTCCGGTGCTCAAATTCGTCAAAGTCCGCGTCACCCGGCTTGGCGCTTCGTATCCAGCTCTCGCACATGAAAAGGCAGGCGACGGCGTCCAACCGCTTCATCGCCTCGCGCATGGCGAAAGCGACGATGTCCTTTTCGGGCCCGCTGCCCATGGGCGCAGCAATGATGCCGTGCTCGCCGTTGGCGCAAACGACGTGCCAGAGCGGCCGCAGCTCACCGGTCTTCTCGAACATCTCCGCGGCCTTGGGCGCGGCGAACTCGATCAGCTCGCGCGCGGTGATGGGCGGCTTGCTCATCGCTTGTCGTCTCCGTGCAGCACGCCGGCATCGACGAGGTGCTGCCAAACTTTCTTGGCCGCCGACTTCGATAGCGGCGTGCCTTTCTCGGAATGATCTGCGTCCAGCAACATGAGCACATGCAAGGCTTCCGCTTGCGGCAGGCTCAGCTCAATACGGCTATCGGTCATTGCAGCTCCTCGTCCTTTTCTGGTTCGAAGGCTCAGCCGACCGATTGAACTGCGATGGACAACCGGCCGGCCTCACCCCCGCTGCGGGTGCGGGCCGCAGCGTGAGCGGCACCACTGCGGATGCCGCCTGCGCTGCCGCCTACGCGAGCTTGTCTTCCAACGGCACGCTCCATGCCTTGGCGAGGTGCCGGGCATGATTGCGCACCCCCGCGAGCGATCCGCCCGCGAGCTGCCGCTTGATAATCTCGACGTTGAAATAGCCGCCGGTAGCCATCGGCGAGTAGCCGCGCAGAACCACTGACCCATCCTCCATTTTGAACAACTTGAACTTGGTCGGCTTCATTTTTACCCTCTGGGGTGTTGGGGATGCTGCCGGGCTTGCAGAGCCCCGAGTGCCGGTCATCGCGCCCGTCCGGCTCAGCTCATTCGCACTCCCTCACCGGCCGCGCCCAATACAGAACCTCCAGATCGCGTTCCAACTCCTCGACCGCGTCCTGATCGCGCTCGGCGTCGGCAAGGTCGAGCGCGATCTTGATTCGCTTCCTCTCCGCCGCCCATGCGAGCAGCTTGGCCTCATGCTCCGCGAAATCCGCGGGACGATTCATAGTCATTGGTCCCTCACTCGCTCGATCTCGTTCAATGCCAGCTCGCTCAGCCAGCCAGAATCTTCCCACTGGATCACCACGGTGCGGCTCCAGTGGATCGCTTGCACCCGCCCGATATGACGCCCGTCGCGCTCGCGAACGCGGTCGCCGCAACTCAGCTTCATCCAATCGCCCGCACCGACGCGCGAGCGGCTGATCGGGCCCAAGCCCGCCTCGCGGCGGAATTGCGCGTTCGGGGATTCAACTACCGTCCTCATGTCCAGCCCTCCTCTTCCATCAAGTCCGCTTCGGCACGCTCCTGATCGAGCCGCTGCAGGTCGGCGATTGCTTCCGCTTCCGTTGCACCCCAGCCAGCGTGAAGTTCATCGCCGTCGTAGTGGGCGACCCAGTCGAAGCGCCGATCTGAGATCGGCGGACAGACGTTCCGCGTGATTAGTTTTTGATCCATGATCACCACCCATATTTGCCGGCGCAGATCGGCCCGATGCCGCGCTCGATTGAACCGTCGTTGGTCAGCTCGCGTCCACACACTGCGCAAGCGGACCACTTCTGGCCGTAAGCCAGCGCCGCCTTGAGCGGATCGGTGCAAGCGTCGAGGATCGCTGCCTCCTGCGCATCGGTGCAAGCGAACCGGCGCGTGAACTTGCCGTTCTTGACCGAGCCGAGCTTCTCGCCGTTGGCGCCAGCCTCGCGCACGAAGATCATGCCGTCCCATTGCGAGCCCGGTGAACCCGGCGAAAACGAAAGGCTGTGCTCGCCAGACTGGAGGCGGAGGTGCAGGCGCTTGATGCCCATCGCACCCGCCTTGCGGGCCTTGGCCTTCGCCTTGTCAAAAGCAGCCTCCAGCTTGGAAACGTCGACCGCTGGAGCTGCGGCCTCGCGAGCTGCGCGCTCGGCGTCCCGCGCTGCATTGCGCTCGGCGTCCCGCGCCATGAGCTTGCGCACCGCGGCGAGCTGATTGTCGGTCAAGGCCAAGTAGCGATTGACCGCGTTGATCATATTGATTGGAAAATCGAAGCCGCCGCCGCGTTCGTCATTCTTGCGAGCTGCTGCGCGCAGCCACTCCATCTCAGCCTTGTGCGCGGCCTCCCAGGTCTCGCGCTCGTTCTTGCGCTCGACCATCTGGCGCTCCTTGCGCGCAATCGAACTCTCTTGCGCCTTGGCGCGGGCGGCCGGGCTGGTCTTGAAGGTCTTGCCCTTGTTGCCTTTGCAACGGAAGCAAACGCCCCATGGGGTCTGGCCGGTGCCGCGGCATTTGCCGCAGGGCTCGAAATAGGTCTGAGGCTGATAGGACGCGGGCGGGGTCGGGCGAGCCGTATTAGGGACCACTGCGCCGCCGAGCAGATCGTCCAGGCTATCGTTTAGATCATTGTCGAGATTCGCACTCATATCCCTACGCTCCTTTTTGCGGGCGAGGGCCGGCGCGGAAAGGGGCCATTCGGCCCGCTTGGCAAAGGGCCCGCACCGGCCTCGCCATGGGTTCCGTACTAGGCCAATTTGGCCGCCGTCGCAACCATAACTAAGGACGTAGAGATTCCGGCTGGGGATAGGCAGATTCCCGTTGCAATCCCCCGACGCTACGCTAAGTGACCGGGGCCGGCCAATTCGGCCGCTGAAAACGAGGGAAAAATGGACGATCCCAAAGACCTCGACGATATCCCGGAATTCCTTCTGAAGGCGGCGAAAGAGCCCAGGAAGCCCCCGGAACCCCCGAAAAGCGCGGCCATCCCGGCCAGCGCCGCAGAAAAAGGACCTACCCCTATGACTACCCAGACCCAGCCCCAGCCCAAGACCCAGCCCAAGACCCAGCCCAAGACCGCCCCGAAGCCGGCCGCCAAGCGGGCCAAGGGCGAGCGTATCGGCGTGCCGCCCCCGCGGGTCCGGACCTCGATTTCCAAGCCCAGCAAGCCGGCCAAGGGCCCCGCTTCCGGCTCTCCCGGCCCGAAGCTCCTTCAGGATTTGCTGAATCGCAAGGCCAAGGCCGCCCCGAAGGCCCCCGCCAAGGCCAAGGCGAAGCCCGCCAAGGCCCCCAAGGTCAAGCCGGCTGGTGAGGGGCGGGGCGACAAGCTGAAAGCGATCGTAGCCCTTCTGACGCGCTCCAGCGGCTGCACCGGAGCCGAGGTACTGGCCGCGACCGGCTGGCCTTCGGTCTCCATGCCGCAGCAAGCCACGGCCGCGGGCTTGAAGCTCCGCAAGGAAAAGAAGCCCGGTCAGCCCACCCGCTACTGGGGCAAGTGAAAGCACCGGGGGGCGCCATCGGCGCCCCTCCCCCCCCTCAAGGTCCAAAGCCACCACGCCATGAATAAGCTCACGATCTATGGCCTCCCGCTCAGCCCCACCTCAGCGCTTGAAGCCCTCAGCGGCGCGTCGTTTTGCGTCTCCTACGGCACGCGCGACAAGCTGGGCAAGCAGCTCGATCAGGCGATCCGCTTGGTCGGCCAGGGCGACGGCGTTTTGCTGGTCGATAACGGCGCCTACAGCGCTTGGAAGGCCGGCACCGATACCATGAACGACGAGAGCTACTTGGAGGGCTTCGCCGAGTGGGCGAACGACATCGCCGCCCGCTGCCCGCAAGCGGTGATCGTGCTCCCGGACGTTATCGACGGCACGCATGAGCAGAACGCCCAGCTCGTCTGCGAGACCATGGCCATGTTCGATTTCGACTCCGAGCGCACGATGCCGATCTGGCACATGCATGAGCCGATCTCCTACTTGCTCCATCTTTGCGAGGGCTTCGGTTACGTTGGGTTCGGATCGAGCGGCGAGTACGCCAGCCCGAATTGCCCGGCTTGGCACGCCCGGATCACCGAGGCGTTCGCCGCCATCGACAAGTGGGAAGCCGAGAGCGAGGGCGCTTTCATCCGCCCGCGCATCCACATGATGCGGGCGCAGAGCATGGCGCACCTCTACCCGTTCGACAGCTCCGACAGCACCAACCTCGCGATCAATCATAACCGCCAGCGCCGCACCAGCGGCGAGGACATCCCCGCATTCGCCAAGCGGATCAACGATAAGATTCAGGCCAGCGCCGGCCCCGAGGCCGAGCATCAGACCAAGCGCCCGCTGCTTGGCCATATCGAGACCAGCAATATGCAGGCGATCTGGCTTTTAGAAGCCGCGGGCTACGTCGTCCGCGAGCCCTTCAAGATACCGAGCTGCGAGCCGCAGCAGTTCGACTTGTTCACTGCGGCATAAAAAGAAGGACCTTGCTATGAGCACCACCACCATCGTCCGCATCTCCGACCGCGCGGCGCAAATTCTGCGCGCCAATGTTAGCCCCGGCTTTGCCTTCAGGCCAACCGGGACTCGCAACGCGGACGGCACTTGGGACGTCCCGTTCGAGATCGAAACCCTCGAAGAGATCAAGGACCAGCTGCTGCCGGGCGAAACGCTCAGCGATGCAATCGAGCGCATCGTGGCCATTCGGCAGTGATCACCGCAGAGGGCCGCCGCGCGCGGCCCTCGACGGTGCTCATTCCGAGGCACCAGCAACCAAGGGCAGCTCTAAGCCCAGGAGAACGACATGAAAGCCTTAGCATACGCTGCCGCATTTGCGGCGGCGCTGTCACCCCCTGCGCTCGCCGTCGAAGTATTCACGAACTCCGATCCGGTCTACGCCCGCCAGATATCGAGCTGGTACGAAGCCGCGCCAACCGCACTCAAGACAAGGATGCAAAATCCCAAAGTCGTCGTCATCAAGGACAACGCCACCGTGCCCCAGTTCCGCAAAGCTCTCAACATGACGCCCGGCGACGTCACCAAGTACAGCAAGCCGGGCGCGTTTATCGGCATCGCGATCAAAGGCGTGCCGGGCACTCAGCCGCGCTCGATCGTGTTCATCGAAGCGGGCATGAAGGCGGATTCCCCATACTGGCAGCGCAAATCCGTTCTGCACGAGATGATGCACTTGTTCGACGGTGACCCGCGCATCCCCAACAGGCGCGACGGCCGATACGTGCAGTTCGGGTACCACTCCGACGCGCCCGCTTTCATCGCAGCATGGAAGGCAGACCAACGCGACCACGAAGCCACGCTGGCGCGGCTTTCCCCCGCGGACGCGACGGTGATCAAGCCGTGGACGAAATACTACTTCAGCGACCCTACGGAAGCCTTCGCGGAGGCTGGCGCACGCATGCTGATCGCGGCAGAGACCCCGCGGGAAAAGATGCAAGAGGAGCACTTCTTCAGCGTGTTCAAGCGGACCAGCGCTTACGTCGAGAAGATGCTGCTCGACGCTTCAGTCCTCTACGAACCCCGATCAAAGACGGTAGCCAAGTGACCGCGGACGAATACCGACTCCACTTGCAGATGCTCTCGCTCACGATCAACGGCGCCGGGCGATTCCTCGGCGTCAACGATCGGACAGCGAGGCGGTTCGCAGAGGGAGGAACACCCATCCCGTTCGCCGTGGCGGCCTTGCTCAAAGTCATGGTCCGCTACGGCATCACGGTCGAGATGGTGATTGAAACAACAGAAACCAAAGGACCTTGGAAATGCTAACCGAGAAACTCTTGGCATGGCTTTGCCTCTCGCTGCTGACCCTGATCGTGATCACGTTCTCCGGCCATCACCGCCGCTGGAGCCTCGACGCCCGGCCGATCCTTGCCCCGATCCAGTATGTCGCCGGAGCCGTTCGGTGATCTACCTCAGCAAACGCAAGCCCGGCACGCCTCGCTACGTCGCCGAGCAACGCCGCGGCCGGCGCCTTGTCTGGTGGGAATCCCCCACCGGCAAGGTGGCCGATCTCCAGCTCATCGAAGCTCGCGAGGTGCCCCGCAAGGTGCAGCAGCAAATCGCTCGCGCCCGATACAACACCAAAAACCAATGGAGGAAGGACCCATGACGACACGATTAAACGACGATATCGCCCGCGCTCTTCGCGTGCATGGTGGCGAAGCGAGGCTCCAAGACCTCTACATCACTTATGGAACGATTCGCGTTGCAACCGGGCGATCTCTGCCGCCCACATGGCGCGCGTCTGTCCGCGAGCGGCTGCAAACTTCCCCCGCGTTTATTCATATCGGACGCGGCCGATGGGGGCTCGCTTAAAGGACTGGGGGCCGCCCCGAGAGGCGGCCCTTTTTTGCCCCGCGCTATTCGAGAGTCGCGGCGATCTGGCCCGCTAAAGCGGGATCATTGACTCCGATCTCTTCGGCGAGTCGCTCAAGGATTGCCCGATCTTTTTCGCTTGCGATGAACATTTTCGGCGGGCCTATGCCGAGGGAGCCGGAATTGACTGCTTGCATCCATTCCTCCGGGCTGGCCGCTTCCCGGAAGTCCTCTTCCAAGCCCAGATCAAGAGCGATCTTTTCCAGAGACTCATAAGGGCCATCGGCTAGAAGCTCGCCGCCGCCCGCGCGCCAATCGGCGCTCCAATAATAAGCCATTCGCCTTCCTTCCTTTCCTTTGCGGGCGCCCCGCGCTCATTATTAAGCGCGCGCTCGCCGAAAAAGTCTAGACTTCGACGGCCGAATTGGCCTATAATAATTGCGGGCCGGCGCAAGGCCCGAGCAAGCAAGGAAGGAAGGCTGGAAATGATAGCTATAAAAGGCCCGGCAGATATTCCGCTCATGGGCTGGCAAGGAAACTGGGGCGCCGACTCGCCCCGCTTCGACGCGGTCTCTGAATATCTGGATCGCGAGACTGATCCAGCCAAGCTCGCGGAAGCCGAGCGCTTGGCGAGCTGGTATGGCTGCGGCGAAAAAGTAGGCCAGATTTGCGAATTCGGATTTGATCCGGATGATCCATGGGGGGTGCCCCGCCTATGAAACTTAAGCTAGGAGAAGTCCGCACCAGCAAATCCGGCCGGACCAAATATGCCATCGTCGCCTTCATTAGGAATGGCGAGCGGGTCAGGCAGGTGGTCTATACCCACCCGCGCAAAGTCTCGCGCGGCGTCGTCCGCGATGGTTACGCCCGCCGGCTTCGACGCAAGTTGAAGCTGCGAGCCTAATCGGCAGGGGCCGCCTCAGCGCGGCCCCTTTTTTCGTTCTCCCAGTCGAATGGCTTACCCCACATTTCCCGCCACTCTTTCTTCGCTGGCCCTAGGGCCTCCGCCGCCTTCGCAAAGGGAAACCCGTCGATGTTCTTGATCCGCGTTGCATGCTTCGCTGGCTGCGCTCCGATTGGACGTAAATACAAGCAGCCGGGAATGGTCGCCACGAACGGCATGTAAGCCACGACTCGAACGTCAAGAGCGACCAGCGCAAGCATGTCGAAGTCGGCTGCAGAATATCGTCGCTTCCCTCCCTTGCCCGCTCGGCGCGTGTGAAACAGGTAGCTCTCCAGCCGTTGCGATCGCTGGGGCACCGAGCGCAAACAGCGCGTCGCTTTCACCTGCAGTCTAATCAGCCAACCACCTAAATCGACCACCACGTCATAAGGTAACCCCTGATCACTGAGATATGCTCGGTACCCCTGCAGGATCAGATCGGCGACCACTAGATGCTCGGCGGCCTTTCCCAGCTCCAAGTCGGTCACGTTCCCGATCGGCGCATATCGCTTTGTAGCTTCGTCCATCCCCTTCCAGAGTTGCATCTGATCCAACGAAGTCCTCCCATCGCTCGATGATTACCGAGCAGAAGCGAGCATCAATTTCGAGCCCGAAGAACTTCCGTCCAGATCGTTCGCAGGCAATCAACGTCGATCCCGATCCAGCAAAAAAGTCCCCCACGTTCCAAGAGGCTTTTGAGCTATTCAAAATTGCCTCTTCGGCCAAAACGACCGGCTTCTGCGTAGGGTGTACATAGCTGACCTCGCGGCTCAACGGCCATACCGTAGTTTTGGCTCGATCGCCGGAATTGTAATGCTTGCCCTTTTTCGCCTCGCGCCAGCCGTACAAAATCGGCTCATGTTGCACGCGATAATCCTGCCAGCCCATAGCTGCCGCTTGTTTCAGCCAGATGATCGTCGACGACTTTTTGAAGTTCTCTGCAAACGCATGTTCAAACGCCAGCTTCGGCGCGCTCGCTGAATCCGGGTGACACACATAAATGCAAGCGTTCGGCTTCATCACGAGAGCGATAATCCGAAACGCCTCAGACAACCATTTTTCAAATGCCGCGTCCGTTTGATTATCATTCTCGATCGTGCGGCCCTGGCTGGAATAGTCCACATTGTAGGGCGGATCGGTGAAAACCAGATCGAGCCGCGCGTTGCCAACTAGGCGCTCTATGTCTTTTTGATCGAGACAGTCACCGCAGAGCAGCCGGTGCTTACCAAGCAACCACAGCTCGCCGGGACGCACGATCGGCTTATCAGGTAACGGCGGCGCCGCGTCCGGATCGGTCTGCCCCTCGTTGCTATCAAGGAAGCCGGCCAGCTCGGTCTGGTCGAAGCCCAACAGCGGCAGCTCATAGCCGGCCAAGGTCAGCTCGCCCAGCTCCAGCTTGATCATGTCGAGGTCCCAGGAAGCGAGCAATGCGATTTGATTGTCCGCAATTCGCTCAGCCCGCTTCTGGTCCTCGGTCAGCCCGCGCTTGATCACCACCGGGAACGAGTCCATGCCGGCGAGGCGAGCGGCCTTGAGCCGGCCGTGGCCTTTGATGATCACGCCGTGCTCATCGACCACGATCGGCTGGTCGACGCCGTGTTCCTTCATCAGCCGCGCCAGCAGTGCAATCTGGGCGTCCGGGTGCGTCCTCGGATTCCGTTCGTAAGGAACGATCTCGTCCAGTGGCCAGACCTTGACCGTCTCCGCCGGCTGCTTCGCCATCACTTCTCCCCCAACTCGATCCGCAGCAACAGCTCGACCGCATCGACCAGCCAGAACTCATGGCTGACGACGTTCGTGCCAGCTTCCTTGTTGCGCTTGTCGATGCTGGCCTTGCGCTCCAACAGCGTTTCAATCTGCAGGCGCCAATCGGTGTTACTCATTCCTTGACCTCCTGCCGCCAAAGTAATCCCAAACGATCCCAGACTATAATCACCTGCCTCGGAGTCGGTGACTCCTGACATCCGAAACAGGTTGGGAAGTCTCGCCTTGATCGTCATTCCTTCGGCTCCTCCTTGTCGTCGGACTTACCCATCATGCGGCCGAGGATCGTCACCGGCTTGGCCTTCTTGCGCGGCTTCTGCGTAACCTTGATGCTGATGTCGCCGCCGATGTCCTTCACCCGCTCCTCGATCTCATCAAGCGCATAGGCCACGCCCTCCGTGCGGCTGCTCATCAGCGTTAACTGGTCCTGCACCTGCTTCAGGCTCTCGACCACAGCGCCGGCTATTGCCTTGCCTGCACCTTGAACAGTCTTCTCCGTCGCCAGCAGCTCTGAGTGGTTCCACATGTTTTGAACCGCGGTCTGAACAGGCACCATCGCCTTCTCGAGTTGTTCGTTGACGTAGCGGGCGAGGTTCTGCTCGATCGCTCGCCGGCGCTCATCGTCCAGGTGACGCAGCGATGCGTAGTAGCTGATCACACGCTGGAACGCCTCCGCAGCCTCGACGTTGCCGCCGAGCGCTGCCTTCACTTCGAGCACGTCGTCAACGATCACTTCTGGAACGTTGTCCATTGCGAACCCTTTCCACTACCTCGTCCATCGCCTTCTCAAGCGCTTCCAACCTCAGCTCCATCTCGGGAGGATTGGAGCCCTTGCGGACCTTGAGCTCGAACATGGAGCCGTCGTCTCGCTCGCACGGTACGCGCCAATAGCCAACGTCAAGAGCTGTGCCCATAAACTCTGACCTGCGGCCACGAGACCATGCTGCTGTCTAGCGTGATGTATATACGGTTGCCCACTCTCTCGTTGATGACCTCGACCTTGATCACCCCGTCCATCATCACGCCGTCGATGTATGGAAGCCATTGCTTCGACTTGTCATCCTGGCGAAGCTCGATCCGTTTGAAATCCATTAATCCACCTCCTGCGCTGCCTCCCGCGCTACCCGCATGACCACCTGATGGTATACAACCTCGCTGTGGGCCCGTAGGACGCACGCCCAGCACGCGCAGCTCGGGGTAGGGCAATCAGCCAGGGTCCCGAGCGGATCGCGCCCTAAGGCCCTTAGAATGGCTTGCGCGGCCATCCCAGCTTCGACCGCAGATAGCTCCGGAGCCACCTTCCAGACCTCATCCCTAATCCGGATCAGGAGCGCACGCCGCCGATCAGCGCCGAGCCCCACGGCGGCCCTCCCGCTCCAACGCCTTCTCCAGCACTCGCCGCGCCGCGTCGACGTTACCGCGGTCGATCAGGATCACCGCCGCCTTCATCGACCGCCAGTAGCAGTCCGCCACCACCGCGTTCTTGGCCCATAGGTCCGCAAGCCGGTCTCCTTGCCTCATGGCCGCCGCCAGCAACCGCTCCGCCTTCAGAACCCCTTGCTCGGCCTTTGCCGTCCTCGCTTCGATCCTCATTGTTCCATCCCTCCGCAGCTTCCGATCGCACGTTCTTTGCATTTCCCTCGCATCAAGCATTCGCCCGAGACGTGATCGGCGATCTGGCATGAACAGCGAAAAGCGCGTATTCGCTCGGCAGCTTCCTCCACCAGATCGTCTAGCATTTTGCGGTACGCCGCCTTTGATGAGTTGATGATCGGTCCCGTTGCCCTGGTCCTCATGACAGAACTCGCGATCCGTAGAACAACCCAGCCACGACGGCCTCGACGGCAAACACCCGCAGCGCCAACCAGCCAAGCAAATACATCGGGTCGCACGTGTAGAACCACGGCAACGCCTTCGGCGGCACCCAAGCGCGGTCAGCTCGATCCCATCGCGCCGGGTACTGGTAGGCCCAGTTCACCGGCTGAAAACAACTCGAGAACGTGCTTACGTGCTCATTCATCCTCGTCGCTCCGCTTGCCCATCCTCCACGCCAACCCGAGCACGTGCCTGATCCGCTGCCGGTATATTTCGACACATCGCTCCCGCGTCCGCACGTCCGGCCGCTCCGCGATGCGCTCCAGCTCCTCCGCCAAGTTCAGCGCGAGCTGGTCCAGGGTCACGCTGTTCCCTTCATCTCCGGTTGGCCCTCGAACCGGTTAGCCTGCTCGCGCAGAAGCGCGATCATGTCCTTGCGGGACGCGCCGTTCGATATGTAGTTGCAACGGCCATTCGCGGCCTCGCCGAACGGGAACACCAGCAGCACTAGACCAACCTTGCGATCCTTACCGACCTGTCCAGGGTTAAAGGCCTCGTCCAGGATTCCCATGATTGAGTTCATCGTTCTCCGGTACTCCGGGTCGATCGGTGCATCGCCGAGCCGTTCTGTCATCGAAAGTCCTCCCATTGCTTGGCGAACCTACTCACCGCCGCTACGGCACCCTTGGGAGGCGACGGCGCTTGCGCCCCACCATTGCTCCGGCGGCGCTCCTTGTTGCGTTGCTCCTTCTTCCACTCCTCAGTCATTAGGTACAGCAACGTCACCAACTCGGGGATCGGTGCGCTGACCTTGCGCTCGTCCAGATCGAAGCGTGGAAACTTCACCCCATAAATCTCATTGAACTTCATATTCACCCAGCCCGGCTTATAGCCCTTCTTCCGTTGCCACCAGACCAGTTGGCCGAACACATATTCCCGATCCGGCAGCTTCTTCCGTAGCTCGTCCATTTGATTCTTCTTGGAGAAAACCTCTCGCAGCGTCCCCCGCTCAACCGGCACCGGCTTGGCGTGCGCTTCGCACTTGTGGCCACAGTGCGGACAGACCGCGGTCCGCGGTGGCTTCAAAAGATGGCAGGCTGGACATTCCTTCGGCAGCAGCACGCCCTGCACATTCTCCGGCTTCTGCTTCCCGTTGTCTAAACCGTTGTGATAATTGTAGACCTCGTCCACGAACCCGAGCCGCTGCGTCGTGGTGGAATGGTCTAAAATCAGAAGATCTTCCTTGCCTTCGGTGGCGCGCAATCCACGCCCGATATTCTGGCAAAACCTGATGTCGCTCATCGTCGGCCGCGCGTAGATAATGCAGGACACCTCAGGCCAATCCACACCGACGCCAATCACTTCGCAATTTGTTACAACCTCAACCTCGCCGCGCAGCATCCGGCGCCGGACCTCATTACGATCCGCCAATGGCGTGTCGCAGTCCAAATATTCTGCGCCAACACCAGCCGCCTTGAACTCCATCGCTATTTGCTCGGCATGTGCTCGCGAGCAGCAGAAGCACACTGTCGGCCGACCATTCGCCAGTTCGCGCCACGCCTCTTCGCGCAGGCTATTGGGGAACCCAATACTACGACGAGAAGGAACGCGCCGAACTTCTGGATGTGCTTGAGGCAAAGGCGCCATTTCGTTGGTATGGCGCCCAGCCTCCCAAGAAAGTTCTCCAGTTTGAGAAGGAATTTGCGACGCGTATGGA
>Ga0207691_10000108_pt1 | contig 73540 bp, 68 predicted proteins | sample KBSM13metaG_FD_184327 | JGI IMG/M metagenome (GOLD analysis project Ga0207691, IMG submission 184327) | Miscanthus rhizosphere microbial communities from Kellogg Biological Station, Michigan, USA - KBS M1-3 metaG (SPAdes) (version 2) | ecosystem: Host-associated > Plants > Roots > Rhizosphere >...
GAACGGCTATAGGGTGAGAACACAAGGCTCTGCGCCAAATTGCCTACCCCGCCCACGATATTTCCCACCAGGGGGACGAACATGCCTGTTACGCCGGCGGCAAGATTCGTGACCAATGCGAACGGTCCCTGCCTGGATATCTTCTGAACGGTATGACGGGCCGCTACGTGGCCGATTTCGTGGCCGACCACCCCAGCCAGTTCATCCTCGGTATTTGCCAAGACAAGAAGACCACGAGTGACGTACACATAGCCGCCCGGCAAGGCAAACGCATTCGGTTCGGGCATATCGACAACGTGGAACCGATAAGAGACATCCTGTGGCGGCGATTCCTTCGCCAAGCGTTGGCCCACCATCTCGAAATAGCCGGTCAACGCCGGATCTTCGAACAATCCCATCTCCTTCTCGACCTTCTTCGATTCCTCTTCCCCGATCTCCTTTTCTTTTTCGGCCGTCACGAGTGTCACTTCCGGCCTACCGCTGACGGGGTTCACTGAGCATGCGCTAAGCGATAGGAGACAGCAGCAGGTGAGGAAACCAAGTCGACCGTGACGGTATATGGCTCTTGTCATCATGCCTTTGCCACTCCGAGCCGCGAGACGCCCGGCGCATAGCCGGTGCCCTTGAGGGCTTTTTCCGGCATGCTCTTGTCGGGCCTGCCGCTCGAGCATTTGATCGTCATCAGATTATTGTAGAACAGCGTGCAGCACTCGTCGTCCGTTATCCTGTCTCCTGTGCCCGCACAGCGGCTCTTGCGTTACCACTGGCAGGACCCAGTCGAGCGCAAACCAAGCGATTGAAGTGCCGACAGACCGATTCGTGATTGTCGCTTATCCAAAGATCACCACTGCATCTTGCCGTCCACATGGTCGATCAGCGGGCTTGTAGCCGACAGGTTCTCGTATTCTATCCAACTGCTGTTCAGCTAAAACCTGTCAATATTGACAGGGCTTACCCAAGGCAACCTGCCTGCAAGGTCCTTACAGTGATAAGGTGCGACCTTATGAGCCACTCCTTACAAAGGACATCATAAGCAGGCAGCATTCGGAATTAAGTTCCTGCATGAAGGAGCTAGTTTAACAAATGAGTTTGTTACAGCGCGCAACATCTTTGAGGAAGCCGACGTGATATCTTTTCTTGGGTTCGGCTATCATGCAGTGAATGTTAATCGCTGCGTTTGAGTCCGAGCTGTCTTATGAACCGGGCCAATGCATCAGCGAATCTTTTATCCCGAGGGGGTTATTTAAACTCCCCGGTTGCTACAGATCGGATTAACAAATTTAGTACATGGATTCCATTATGCCTTTACATCACCGGTACTTCCTCATTTCCTCCGCAGACTCAGCCGTAGTGTCCAGTTCCTCTGGCTTAGCCTCGCGAAGCAGCCCGCCAATGAATTTATTTAATCTCGTATAGTTGGAAGTCGATCGTCCATTCACAAGATCAACCACCATGCTCCCCAACGTCGCAAGCATGATGTCCTCCATCGCATTAACCATCACGGCTTGGCCCTCGAGTTCGCACGGATGCGAAACGAATATGAACAGACCACCATTCTTGATCGCGACACACTGAGCAAAATTGCCACGGCGATCAATGCGCGGTATGTCTTTCAACCGAGGCTGGTCGCCTTTTCGCAAACCATGACCGACCGTTGGACAGTTCCCGCATTCAACATGCGGGTTTTCCAAACCCGTTCGAGCCTTATGCGCGTCACTCTGCAATTGTGGGATACAGACACCCCGTTCGATGGCCCGCAATTTCGTCCTCAGTTCGTTCTTGTTGAGAAATGTCGCTTCCTTATTCAGACGAATGAGGTGGGCGTTGTCCCTGCTGACAACGGTGACCGCATCGCGATGGTTGCTCCGGAGGACGAAAAACAGTCCGCACACGAGGCCCAGCACGACACCCTTCAGAAGGTCCGTGAAGACGATGGCCATTACGGTCACGAAGAATGGGATGAACTGGGTCATCCCCATCCGGTACACGGACTGATACACGGACGGTTTCGTGAGTTTATATCCCACCATGATGAGGATAGCTGCCAGACTGGCGAGAGGGATCTGATTCAGGAGTTGGGGGATGAGGAGGGCACTCGCGAGCAAGAGGGCACCGTGAACAAAGGCCGCTTTCCACGTACGACCGCCGGCCTGGACGTTGGCGGAGGTACGGAGGACAACACTCGTAATGGGTAAGCCCCCTAAGAATCCGGAGACGACGTTACCTGCACCTTGCGCCCACAGTTCTCGGCTAGGGGGCGAGATCCGCTTGTATGGATCGATGCGATCGGCCGCTTCGAGCGATAAGAGGCTTTCAAGACTTGCGACAATGGCCAGCGTCAGGCTGATACCCCAAAAGCCCGGGTCTGCAACTACCGCGAAATTAGGGACGCTGAACTGACTGACCAGATCCACGAATGATTGTGGCACCGGGAGGTCTACGAGGTGTTGCGGCTCGCTGATATACAGTGTCGGAGCCACGAGACGAAAGACTTGATTCAAGGCAATTCCCAGGGCAACGACCACCACTGAGCCAGGCACGACCGTGAAAAAACGGGCCGCTCCTGACGCCAGGTTCTCCCAACCGACAAGGATGATCAAACTTCAGCACGGAGATCACGAGCGGACCACCGAGGATAGGAGCGGCATCAGCGAAAATGGCTGATAGGGTGTTCATGTTGCCAGGCTCCCAGAAGCTCAAGTCGCCGATCCAGTCGAGATCATGGCCGAGGGCGTGCGGAATCTGCTTGAGCACAATCACCAAACCGATTCCAGCCAACATCCCCTTGATGACGGAGTTCGGCACATAATCCCCAATCGCCCCGGCACCCCCTATTCCCAGCCCAATCTGAATCACGCCACAGATGACGACCGCAGCCAGGAACGCTTCATAGGAGCCCAGTGTCTGAATCGCGGCAGCGACAATCACGACGAGTCCAGCGGCCGGGCCACTGACGCTGACCTGTGAGCCCGACAAGAGCGAAATGAGACAGCCGCCGACAATTCCGGCGATGATGCCAGCGAACAGCGGCACGCCGGAAGCGTGGGCCACACCCAGACACAGAGGTAGTGCCACCAGGAAGACGACAAAGCCTGCCGGTCCATCATGCGTCAGGAAGTGACTTCCATTGGGTGTCAAGGAACTCATCAGATAGTGAAGGATCCGTTTCTTCTCATCCAAGCCGCAGCAACAGGATGCCCTAACGCAAATCTTTCATCAGCCGTTGAAAGTCTGGCGAGTGCCGGATCAGCCGCGAGGCCGCGAGAAGGAGCCGGTCAATCTGCTCCTCCGTGAGATAGAGCGTCGTTGGAATTTTCATCAGCGACGCCCGCTCATCCGGATCAGCAATCTCCGCGAGGCTGACGTTAATGAAGTAGATTTCGGCGTCCGGGGCGAACGGGCTGTCGGAATCCCGTTGCTTGGTACGAAGTTCTTGCTGCCACTTCGCCACGCCGATGCGCAAAAGCTGGATCGTATCAAACGAGTACCGATTGATCGGAACGTCGATGAGGGCGCCCATAGCCTTGGACATTACAGGGACATGATCACTGCGATATTCCATCACATCAGGACTTGTCTCCGCATTGACCGCCAAAATGACAAATTTCCGGACGTTTTTGACACGCACGAATTTGAGTAACTGGTCGACCCCTCCCGCGACGCCGCTTGACTCTATGAGGGCCCGGAGCGCGATGTTGTCTGATAGCCCGCCATCGACCAGATGAACATTGGGGCGCTTTTCCACATCAAGATACGACAAATACTCGTTGGCGCGCTGGCCGCCCGGTCCCCCATTTTTCTTCGCCTGTGCTAACGCTGGAGGGGCTTCAAATCCGCATGATCCCGCATAGTTCTTCAGGGAGATCGGGCTCAAGACGAGTGGCAACGCCGCTGAGGAGGCAGACGCCGAGGCAATCGGCAACTGACTCAGGTCCGAGCAGAGCAAATCGAACTGGAATTGACTAAATTCAAAGCGGGACAGCGTGGCCATGTCGGAGGCGTGGATGGCAAGAAACGGTCGCTGGTGCTGCACCAGGAGGTCGGCGTAAGTCTTCCGATCAAATAACGCTTCATCGAGCAGTTCAGCCAAGATATGGGCGCGGCCAAAATAGGGGGACCATAGTCGAATCCAATTGCTAGGCGACCGCAAAATCCTTGACCTGAGTTCCGAGTCCCAATCCTTCCGTAAAAAGCGAGATTCGAAATCATGAAAAATTTGATCGTGATACAGCGCGTAGTAGGCAGCCGTAAAGGTGCCCCCCGATAAGGCAAAGATCACATCGAGTTCATCGAGCAGACGTTTTGGCTTGCCTTCCCAAGTGATCAGTTGGCCTGCTAACTCCTGTAATGCTCCGAAGGCCAGCGTCGAGGCACGCGTCCCGCCGCCGGAGAAGGCGGCGACCATGAATAGCCCATCACTATTGTCGGCTTCGGGCGGAGCCAAATTGCTGAACCGATAGCCGCCTGCGGGTTCCCATTGTTTCAGTGGAGCGTTCAAGGTCGGACGGACGTATTCACAGCCGGCAAGGCAAATGAGGAGGAACAGCGCAAGAGAGAAGCGACGAACGTACAGCCTCAGCATGGGTTGTCCGTCTCAGCAGACCGTCTTGGCTTCATACATTCAGAGCCCTAGATGGCTCTAACAAACGTGCCTTACAGACGACAGACCGATGCGCAAGCGTTAGAAATAAGAGCGTTCCACACCACGGCCCTCCTCGTCCCTCCAAATGCTATAGCATTGGTTTGGATAAGGCGCGAGTGATCGTATCTTCTGTAACTCCTACCATCCGGACAACTGGCAAAATTGACAGGCGGACTCCCCGCATTCACTCATGTCCGCAAAAACATTCTGCTACCACCTGCAATCCGTAAGGTGTTGCCGGATCCCCTCTGGTCCTGGTTGAGGACAAGGTCCGGATCGGCATTGAGCATCGGGACATTGTTTTGTCTGCCCTAGGGCGCATTCTGACATCGTATGCCTAGCTTTATGCGTGGTATCAGGGCGACGATGGAGAGCATTCGATGCATGCACGCTCGTAGATCAAGAAAAATTGAGCCGCGACAGTTACGCAATTCGTCGACTTCCTTTACGACATCGGAAGCATTATGGCCTACAGTCACTTCGTCCTCTATCTGACATTAATGCTGTATTTCATTTTATATAAATAATCTGAGGTTGATCTTCTCAGTTAGTACAATTATGTGAACATACTTAATGCTACTGCGCCATTCAGGAAGGATCCGTCCGGGGACTGTCACCATTGTTTTAGGATTAACCTTGGTCGTGATTCCGTATATCGTTGATGTCGCCTTCCTCTGGGATCTCACTCCAGTTCACTTTGCCCAGGAAAATATCGTCGAGAGTGAAGACCTCCAAGACATTGATGAGAAGGGGCCGGTACTTAATATCTCGGATAGTCTCCTTATCGCTCAATACAGTCGTTCGTCAGCTCCTTCCGATGTTCGGGTAAGTCTGGCAGTCTCTCCACCCTGTCCTACTCTCATTCTGATTTCGGCAACCCCCGCCTCCCGTCCTCCGCCTATTTGTCCACTGTCCTAAATCATCAGTTTAGAACTCGCGCCTCGCGAATTTAATGCGAGGACCCTATTTTTTCTGGGCAGTGTGACAGTTGATTTTGCAAGCGGCCGTACAACGGTAAAGTAACCATGTCTTTTGACATACTCAAAACATTCCGGCAGCGGCTCGGTGAAAACTATTCGCTGTACACAGAGTATGTGAACCCGGCCTGGGCACGAGCGACCCATCTGATTGGCTACGATAAGGTGTACACGAAGGCTGAAGGGTGTCACCTGTGGGACAACAACGGTACACGGTATCTGGATTGTGTGTCCGGTTTCTGTGTCTCGAATATCGGTCATAACCATCCGGTCGTGCGTCAGGCGGTGCGCGATGCGCTCACTGAATCACTGCCGAATCTGATCCAATTGGACTGCTCTCTGCTGTCGGGATTGCTGGCCGAGGCCCTCGTGCGGCGTATCCCCTGGCTCGAAAGGGTGTTCTTCGCCAACTCCGGCTCCGAGGCAGTTGAGGCGGCGATCAAGTTTGCCCGTTGTGCCACCGGTCGACAACGGCTCATTTACGCCGAAGGCTCCTATCACGGGGTGACCTATGGTGCCCTGTCCGTGACCGGCCATAGGATGTGGCGCGAGGGCTTCGAGCCGCTGGTACCTCAGACGGATCCGGTTCCGTTCGGAGAGGTTGAGGCGATCGAGAAGGAGCTCATGAAGGGCAACGTTGCCGGCGTAATATTAGAGCCCATTCAGGTCGGTGCGGGCGTGGTCGTTCCGCCTGAGGGATACTTCTCCTGCGTTGAGCGGCTGTGTCACAAGCACGGGGCCTTGTTCATCATGGACGAAATTCATACGGGTATCGGGCGAACCGGCACGTTCCTCGCTTCAGAACAGTGGGGCATCGAGCCCGACATGATTTGCTTATCGAAAGGGTTGAGTGGCGGACTGGTTCCCGTGTCGGCCGTCGTCACTCGCAAGGAAGTCATTCATAAAGTGTACTCTAGGCTCGACCGCAGTTGTATCCATGCCTCCACATTCATGGGCAATAACTTGGCCATGATCGCCGGCTTAGCCACATTGCATGTGCTCGATACGGAGCGTCTGCTCGAACGCTGCCGGGACTTGGGCAATTACTTTCAAGAGAGGCTCGCGCCATTTCGGGACAAGTATGAGTTGGTGAAGGCAGTGCGGGGGCGGGGGCTGTTGATTGGGGTCGAGTTAGGGGAGCCGGCATCCTTTGCCCTGCGTCAGGCCTGGACGATGATGCACAAGATCAATCCAGGTTTGTTTGCGCAAGCGTTAACGATTCCGCTGATGGAGGACTATGCGATCTTAAGCCAGGTGGCCGGCCACAATGAGGACGTCCTCAAAGTGGCCCCGGCTCTCGTAGTGACAAAAGACGACATCGACTATTTTGTGACATCGCTTGACCACGTTCTTAAGGCAGCCCACTCGTTTCCAGGTCCGTTCTGGGAACTCAGCAAGAGGCTCACGACCCACACGTTCTTGTAAGACCGTCTCCCCCCTGATCACGAACTTTCATATTGTCCCAACATAATAATAGGGCGACAGGCGATAGCGGGGCACGGCGCTGGGACTAAAGATGATCATGTGCAGATGGTTTCTGACATCACAGGGGCACAGGATAGCAGCGGTCGTCTGTTTGGTCGGCGCGGTGTGCACGGGATGTATGCATCTTCATTCAAGATCCTTTGATCCTGACATGGCCGTGCCGGAGCGACCGTATGTCGCTCTTCTTCCCTTCGGCCTCGAGCAGGACATCACGACATTGTCGGCTGTCAAAAGCGTGGAGGACAGGCCATCCCCTGAAGAAGAATCACGCCAGGTCGCCGAAACACTCAATGAGGTCCTGACCGATGCACGGTGGCTCTTGCTGAGCCGACTCGCCACCAGCCAACAATTTCGATTTGTGTCGCTTGAACAAACCGATGCGGTGGCTCTCGAGTTAGGCCTGAAACGAGGAGCACTCCCGACGCCCGACCAATTGGGGCAGCTTCGCCGGCGGCTCAACGCGGATCTCATCGTGGCTGCACAGATTCTGGAGTATGGCCAGATCCGCTGGCAATGGTTTGTGACCGGGGCTGTTGCGGAACTGTCATTGGAAACCGTGGTTATTGGGCTTGCCACCGCGTGGAATCCCGTCATCATCTTAGCCAATGTGGGTGTTGACGTGCTCGTGAACGCCGCGCTGTTATTAGGGGGAGGCTATCTGTTTGGCATCGCCTTTCGTCCCGTTATCATCGAAGCAAGAGCCTTGGAGACGGTGCAAGGAAATCCCATCTGGCAAGCGACTGATGGGGCCTTTTATGCCAGGGGTGCACTCAAGCAATTACCTGAATCGGAACGAGGGAAGAAAGAATCTCAGCTCCGCATCAACCTGGGAACGGCCATAGAAGGGCTCGCTGATTCCCTGGCCGCGGCAGGATTTACGGTTTCCGATTTAGCGCGAATGTCGGGCGAGCCGAAAGGGGAATGAACTCTCGCAAGATGCTCAGAACCAGTGGACCCATTTGACGAAGCGCCGCAACCCGAGCAGATCAGACGACACAAAATACCAGCATTCGCCTTTTGGAAAGCACATGCTCGAGCCTCAAAGGATGCCCGTCTCGAAGACCTGAAATAGGAATTTTATGCCACTAACCGCCGGCCATCGACATCTCGGCTCTCACGTATAATCGCTGCCGAGACGAGTACCTACATCGCCGGTGGGAGCTGATGACTGAGTTGATTTACCGCCGCCTCCTCACATCAGAGGTTCTCGATAAAACATCATGATGATGCCAATCAGAAACAAAGCCATGACGCTAATGACGCCGGCAACACGGCCCTCCCGAGACCCATTCTGGGTTCCCAAGCGTAATTCCAGCCAGCGTCCAATGGCCACGATCACCGCCAACAGTCCCATGGTGGTGTGCACCACCTGGATTAAGAATTCGCTCTTCGGTTCAAATTCAGCATGGGCGTGACTCAACAGTAGTATGCCTCCAAATGCACACAGGATCGGAAAAACAAATGTCAGATTTCGGGCGTCGGGCTTAGTACGCGCTCGCAACTCTATTCCGCCAAGCACGAAGGGTAACATCGTCGCAATGCGATGTTGAAACACTTCGCCGTTGCCGAATGTGCTGTCCCAGAAGCCGATGGGACCCAGCGGCCAGGTTTCGGCATCGCTTCTGAAAAATAGAAATACACCCAGCCCGATGAATCCCGCCGGCCAGTAACGCGTCCACGCATATGGTTTTCCAGCATAAGACAACATGGCCAGAAGGCCCATGGAAGCGAGTAAAATTCCGGACACATTATGGTTGTAGTCGGACCACTCCTTGGCGGCCAGCGACGGGATTTTGTTGACCACCGCCACACGGCCCGGCTCACCGGCCAGCAGTTCCCCATGGCTGGGCGAGTGGATCCTGGGCACAGTCGGCAGAAACATCTTCACGACCTCCGATACCGAGGCGGTGCGGTTCCCGATATCTACCGCAGGTGGCTGCGAGGAAAGGGCAGCGGCAAGGAAGAGGACGGTGACCAAAATAAACGTTTCCGCCTCGATGTAGTAGGGCACCTTTTGAGCGAGGTTCGTGAGGTCACCATTTTTGCGCCATCGCCTCCCGGCCCGGTTGTTGAGATACGCGAATCCCAGGGCCATCAGTAAGAGCCCGTTCTTGGTGAGCACCAGGCTGCCATAGCCGGTTCCGAACAACTTGTCCCAGCTGCCGATATATGTCCATGCCAAAACAAGCCCTGTGGCGACAAGGACAACGACACAACTTGTTCCCAGCCAAGCAAAGCGAGTGATGGCCACAGGCCAAAATTCCTTGGAAGCTGGCTCCGTGCGGCGTGCTTTCCACAGTACCAGCAATTGCGCCACGCAGCCGAACCAGACCGCTGCGGCAAGTTGATGGACCACGGTGGTGAACATCAGCAGTCCGCGGTGCTCAAATCGGCCCACGGCATGCACGAGCCAGGCACCGCTGATGACAAATGGGAGAGTCAGAGCTGCGACGGCGGCCCAGGACGAGATGTTGTGGGGCTTGTCGTTCAATTGCTTGGCATACCAGATAAGCCCAAGCGCAACAGTCAGACGCAAGACGCCTGCCTTGAATTGTACAGTGCTGATATAGGCTTCCAACGGCAATTCCCCGAGCATTGACGCCAAGACCGTTCCCTTGATCACCAATTTGACCGCTACAGAGGTGGCAAGGGCGACAGCCCCCCAATACAGCAGCCTGATGCTGCCACGAGCCACGTTGTCGCTGACCCTGTCGCGGTTGGTGATGCGCAGGATGACGAGCCCCCAGAATACGCTCCCGACTATGAGTGCGTAGCTAATCAGCATGAGCCCGCCGAGGAAGTCGTCCATGAAATTGGCTAAGCCTTGCATGTACATAATGGTCACCGGACCCGTGATACTTTGAAGCGAAGGACATCCTCAGTGAGATGGCCGTCGGACGCGAAGACCTTGTATTTCAGGGCATAATCGCCTTCCTCCAGTGCCGGAACCTTGATGATCATCTGGCCAGCTCTATTGCCCTTGGCAATTTCAACTGCCGTATAGACATCACCCTTGCTGACCAGGAATACCCTTGAGAGGGCCAGTTCGATCCGAGAATTGAAACTGAGCAGCACTTCGGTCGGGTGGTTGACCTGGATTGGGTCACGTTTCAGGGAGGATTCCATCAGCACGGCATGGGCACCGACGTCCGCGGCCGTCAGACTTAGCATCCCTACTAGAATCAAAAGGACCGCTCTGGCCAACATATTATTTCCTCACTATGTGCCTGGGGCCAGCGGTCTTCATGAACTCGTGTCATCGATTGGCACAATTTTACACGCTTGGCAGCGTACCCGTTAGTCAAATCTTGCAGGTACTCTTCCTCACGCCATGAGTCAACCCTGTCCTCTTCGCGCAGGTGCTGACTATTCCGGTTGATGGGAGAGCATGCGATGCTCATGAGGTCGCCGGTCATAATGAGGACGTCTTGAAGATCGCACCAGCCCTGGTGATTACCAAGTGGACCTTGATGTCGTTGCGCAGCCATCGACCACGCGTTACAGGCGCTCATACGTTTTCTGGACCATTCAGGGACAGCAGCAAGCGGTTAACAACGGACTCGCTCTTCTAAAGGGCTGCCTTTCTAGGCCATCTCTCAACAAACCGGCCTCACGGAGCCTAACTCTCGCGGCGCCCGAGCCCGAGGAGGAAATTCGTGTTGTCCTCCTATTCCGCCAGGGATGGAGGGGGTGATCCAACGGTGAGTCAACTTAAAGGCTTAGCTGTCAGCCTTTGAAGCTTTCTCGCTTAACCTCACTGGTGCGGCGGACCTCTCAGGATATGGAAGTCGGTTCCGTAAGCGAAGGAGCAGGAGAACACTCACGGGGGTATAGATCATGATGCCGGCGAGTCCGAGCAGAAATTCGCCGATCCAAAAAGTCATCACAAGGTTGAAGATCAGCACCCCATAGTACAGAGCTACACCCAACAGGAGATCGGTAGTGACACCGTCAGTCGCCATAGGCCGAGAGGACGGCGGTAAGCGTCGGTCGAGCAAGTTATAGACAGAGAGGGCAATGAGGCCCACGATGGCCCAGCCGACAAAATTGGCAAGAGGAATCCCAAAGTAAAGTCCCGGCGCGGGATATCCATAAATCAATCCGAGAAACCAGCGATCACCACGCAAGGCCACCGGATCGATGACAACATCAATGAAGGTCAGGAACAGGGCCGTTAGGATGAGCACTGGGCCAGAGGTCCGGACACAGGGATCCAACGTCAGGTGAAGACTGTGTTCGTTGGACCGGGGATTGGAGGGCAAGACAAAAACAAGGGCCACGCAGTAGCTGGCGTACAGCAGAAATGTGAACGACAGGGAGTCCATAAAGGGAACATTCGCAAGGTACAATTCCTGCCCGACGGTGGAACCGGTGTAATAATAGAAGCCGAAGGGAATTCCGATGCGGGTGGAAGAAAATTCGCAGACGAATGCCGTGATCCAACTGATCAGGAAGAAGGCCCCCGTTCGACGCCACCCCCAGAGCCGGTGCGCCATAAGTAAAAAGGCGCCTAGAAAAATGAAGACATAGGGACGAAGGAGGACTGTGTTGAGGAACTGGAGCGGCCACTCGGTCATAGGCCCGTCCCGAAAACTACGGGCCCGAAATGACGTGTGTCTGCTAAGTCCAACTGAAAAGGCAGCATATTTTCTTTATCATCATTCGTGTCGCGCCTATTGTGCCTCAGTCAATTCGAACTTCCAATCAAATCCTGTCACCCCTTGGTTGCGCCTCACGTTCGCAAGACATAGACGGACTTGGTCTTGATACGGATGTTAAAGAGCCGGATGATGTGGGGCTGTCATCGCTCACCGCGAGCCGATCAAAGATAAGCGAGGGGCGGTTGAAGAAAGCGCTTGCCAGAAAGGTGCCCTGTGGGACATGCCTTGTGGATAAGAAGAAGCTGGCCTTCGCTTGTGGCGAGTCAACAGAAAGGTATATTCATTTTCGCAATCCATTCGAGCACGAGCCCTGGAATTTTGAACCTCGTCGCTCTGATGCACCTCGAAGAATAAGAACGTCGCTGTGCGTGGGGGCGGAGGCGTTACTGGATTGAACGCCCAGTTCGGCGAGTGTCCACGAAGCCGTGGCCTCTTGACCGATTACCATTTCCAGCACCATTAAAAATATTGCCGACTACCTGACCCGCATCGTTGATGCCAAGAGCTGTGGCGCTGCCGATCGCACCAGGGACATTGTGAATAGTCTTATCGGGTGACGCAAAATCATTCTTGGCGGGCATTGCTCGTCGGCATGTCACCGCTCTATTTTGTATATTTAGCCTTTTTACACGTTTGTCGATCGAGCGTTGTTTAGGAGGTGATATATGCACAAGCTCAGTCTACTGAGTTCAGCAATCCTGCTCGTAACCATTGGCGGTCTCGCTATCGCCCAGGAACGCTTACCGCAGCATTCGGGGTTTGGGACTGGTGTGGGTGAATCAGCCGGGACCGGGACACGGTCACAGATTTGGGATCGTAATTCGTTATTAGAACGGCTCTCGCAGCCCGAGACGATTTATGGGCGCGTACTGGCAGTCGATCTCCCGGCCGGAAAGCTCTATCTCGAAACGGGGGGAAGTTCCCACGATGAAGGAAGAGCTGGCGGAGGGGCGCTCTCGTCCATGACGGTGTACATTGACGACGAAACCAACATGGAGCAATTTAAAGTGATCCAGACGGGAGACGATGTCTCGTTGCAGGTCATGGAAGACGTCTCCGCCCGACAGCCCTTCGGTACCGGAAAGAAGATGGTGCGGGAGGTGATCGTTATGCGTGGAAATGAGACGCTCGCGGGTTATGGTGGTCTTGGGCAACACCCTGATCCCGGAACAGAACGCGGCATCGTCTCAAACGATGCATCCACAAACGGCGCGATCTTGGGCCAAGTGCAGCAAGGGGAAGTGAAATTGGGCATTACGAGTAACATTGGTGAGATGACTGGGGCAGCCCCTTGCTGGCAGTGCGAACCGCAACCCGGCTGGGGCTACGACATCAAGGTGCCCAGGAGCGACTGGGGGGCCGAGGATAAGATTATCTACGAAAAGTAAAATCTCTGTGAAGGAACATTAACGATATCGTGCCTGCCTCCCCCGAACTGTCGAGTGGAGGGGGAAGTAGGCGGTTTGCGATGTCGACGAATGGGCCTGACTTGCCGTTCTTATGACGGCATACACTGAGCCAACTCCGTTCTTTAAACGAGATACTCCATCGTTCGTCTCCGCCGATCTGAACAATTTTTATCACCCACGCGTTGGTGCGCTGTAATCGTCACTCCTTCGCGGGGATGCTGATCACGACCGCCCCCATCACGTCTCCTCGCTTGAAGTCACGCTTTGGACTCAGCGGATCGGAATTGTGGCAGCCAATACAGGCTTGCGCCACTGCGACATCGGCATAAATGGCCGTGAACCATTTATCTTTACCGGTTGTCATTTCTTTTCCCGTTGTCACGATACCGGCATACGACCGGTCCGGGTCCGTCTCTACCGCCTCCAGTCCCTTCTTCTCAAAGTCAGACTCTGGAGCATTGTGAGGATTGATCGGCCACCGGCTGATGAGCTTATAGCGAACCGGACTGCCAGTGGTCGCGCCAAGGTCATTGGCCTCCATCAGTAATTGCGCGGGCAGAGGTAACGTGGGTGCCGCACGCCAATTGTGCGATGCGACCATAGCGCCTTTCATTTGTAGCCGTTCGACCACCTGCACCGTATAGAACGTGCGATGCGACTCGATCACGGCGTGCAGGTAGTCGGTCACCTGGATGGCCGGCATCTTTAGGACCGCACCGCTATCCGGTTCGCGCTCCCCGAGTGAAAGTCGCGCGATGAAAACGACCATGCCAATCGCCAACACTAACAATCCCAATCGACGGTGCATGCTTAATCCCCTTCCTCTGCCATGGACGGGCAGCGTCTGAGTTTCTGTTACTCATAGATTTTCTTACAAGACCGCATTCGAACGTGAGGAGACCCGAATCGGGTGTTTGTTGCTCACTCATTTGGGTGAAGCAACAAACACAACACTAACAGTGTCTGCCCGATACAAACTCACGAAGCTGACAACTGTCTAACGGCCTGACGTGATGAGCAGGACCCAAGACGCCGGTGATGGTGTATGTCCAGAAGATCCGGTTTCAAGAAGCCTGGCAAGCTGAGTAAGTCAATTGCTGACCGGCTAATCCATAAACCGGTGTTGGCTCGACGGACATATCGCTTATCGACGGCGTGAAGGTGCAGTCAATTCCCGTTTTGATCCCGTTATTCGTGGCATCGCGCCTCCTCCTTCATACAGTAAACATTCACATAGCACCAGGCCCCTTGATATCTATGAGCGCCTCACGAAGCGGCCCATAAACCTTCTCCAGCCATTTCGAGTGGCTCTATAGATCCTGGCCGATGGCTGCAGCTAAGCTGCACGAGTCACTCTCCCTTCCTTGATGAAGGCGAGTAGTTCCTCGTTGACCTGGTCCTTGTGTGTCGTGCACATGCCGTGCGGCGCCCCTTTGTAGACCTTGAGCGTCGCCTTCTGGACGATCTTGGACGAGAGCAGGGCCGAGGCGCCGATCGGCACGATCTGGTCATCGTCGCCATGAAGGATCAGGGTTGGCACGTCGATTTTCTTGAGGTCCTCGGTCAGATCCGTCTCGGAAAACGCCTTAATGCAAAAGTACGAAGCTGGGAAGCCTGCCATCATGCCCTGGAGCCAAAATGATTCGCGCACGCCTTCCGAGATCTTTACGCCCGGCCGGTTGTAGCCGTAGAAGGGCAGGCTGAGATCCTTCCAGAACTGTGAGCGGTCGGCAACGACAGCGGCACGAAGCTGATCGAACGCCTCGATCGGCGTACCGCCGGGATTGGCAGATGTCTTCAGCATCAGCGGTGGGATCGCGCCGATCAGCACTGCCTTGGCCACTCGTTTCGTGCCGTGCCGGCCGATGTAGCGGGCGACTTCACCGCCCCCGGTAGAGTGGCCGACATGGATTGCGCTCTTCAAGTCGAGATTATAGACCAGGGCCTCGAGGTCGTCGGCGTAGGTGTCCAGATCGTTGCCGTCCCAGGGCTGGCTCGATCGGCCATGGCCGCGGCGGTCATGGGCAATGCAGCGATATCCGCGGGAGGCGAGAAAAAACATCTGGTCCTCGAAGGCGTCTGCACTCAGCGGCCAGCCATGGCTGAAAACGACCGGCTGTCCGCTACCCCAGTCCTTATAGTAGAGATCGATGTGGTCGGAGTTTTCTTTGCGGACCGTCAGGTATGGCATAGAGACCCTCCTTCCTTGATTAATTGTATGTGTGCTAACAATCTCGGTGGATCCCTTTGCGGTATTTTGTTCGAACGGTCAACCAGCAAGTGCATAATAAGAGAAAGACAAGATAGCGGTTACCGACCGATCGTAGTCCTGTACATTTCGGCCTTCCAGTCGGTATTCAGCTGACAGCGTTAGAATGACCTCCCGCCGTGGCAAGTATGACAGCACCATCAGGTAGCGTGGAGCAAGAAAGGCCAGTAAGGAACTGATCATTGAGAAGCGGTCACTCCAAGAAACGGAAATTAATGCATGGTAAGGACCCGACACTAGGATGGACGAAGAGAGTGGTTCAAGAAGCACTTAAAAGCTATGTTAGGCTCAGACCTCAACGAACCCGCAATGATGAGGAGCGCCGCAACCTCATGGCGGAGCACATGTTGTTGAACGATGAGCGCGCCTACTGTCAGGAAACTTTGCCCTTCCGTCTAGGAGTGGCAGTATCAACAGACGTGATGAGAATAAACTATTCAGTTATCCCCCTGTGACGTCATAAGGTAAGTGCCCCTATGACAATAGAATTTAAACGCCGTTTTAGTTGAATCCCGCGAAGCACCATGTCGAAGAATGGTATGGTACCAACCATCGTCTCGTCGACCCCGCGATTCGATCAACGCACGCTTATGGCCGGCGCCATCGGTAACGTGCTGGAGTGGTACGATTTTGCGCTCTACGGCTACTTTGCGCCGGTCTTTGCGGCCATGTTTTTTCCGTCAGAGCAACCCTTCGTATCGTTGCTCTCCACCTTCGGTGTGTTCGCAATTGGATTTCTCGCCCGTCCCTTGGGAGCGTTGCTGTTCGGCCATATCGGCGACACCATAGGGCGGCGGGAAGCACTGGCCTGGTCCATCATCGTCATGGCCATCCCAACTATTGTCGTGGGGATGCTCCCGACCTATGCAATGATTGGAATCGCGGCTCCGCTCATCCTTACATGTTGTCGGTTTCTCCAAGGAATATCGGTCGGCGGAGAATTGACGGGGTCCGTGACGTTTCTCGTGGAGCATGCCGCGTCGTCCGAACGAGGCTACATCGGGAGTTGGGCCGGCTTCAGCGCGCAGGTGGGAGCCCTGCTCGGGTCCGGCGTGGGAACTCTCGTGGCATCGACCCTGACCGACGAAGCACTGCATCAGTGGGGATGGCGTATACCGTTCTTGTTGGGAAGCCTGATCGCGTTCATCGGATGGTACCTACGCACACGCATTTCGGAATCACCCGCCTTTGAGCATATGCGCCACGCGGGAGCACTCTCCGCTGCTCCTATTCGTGAAGTCTTCACCCATCAAAGAGGAGCCGTGGTCAAAGTGATCGGCCTCGTCTGGCTCCACGGGGTCGGGTTTTATCTGCTGTATGTCTATCTCAGTACATATCTGTCGACCGTCACGACCGTTCCGCTCCGCACCGTATTGACCATAAACACGGCGTGCATGTTGCTGCTGGCGATTTTGATTCCACTCACGGGCCATCTGTCCGATACAATCGGACACACTCGCATGCTGTTCATGGGAGCGGCCGGACTCGCCCTTACCGCGTACCCATCGTTCGTTTGGTTGACCAGCGGCGACCTCCCCATGATGTGGGCCGCAGACGTCTGGTTGACCGTATTGATGTCCTGTTATCTCGGGCCGTTTTTCGCCGTGGTCGTGACACTCTTCCCCCCCGCGCAACGCTTTACCGGCCTCTCGGCCGGCTATAACATTGGGGCAGCCCTATTCGGCGGCACGGCTCCGCTGGTGGCGACGCTGTTAATCGAATGGAGCGGCAACACTCTAAGCCCCAGTCTCTATTTGAGCCTCTGCGCGGTCATCTCTCTCAGCGTGATCCTGACCCTTCGGAAAGCAACGCCCAGTCACCGCTCGAGATAATCAACGGCTCCCGCGAATCGGCACGGAGGTGGACCCTTGTTCGTGCCCGACTGTAACTTTCATTCAGCATTGGGACATCAGGATTCTCTTATGAAGACTGGATGGGCCGTTTGTATCCACTTTGTCTCAAGCCAAATAGTATGTGTGCACGTTTCGCACCGTCGAACTGAGCTCCTCCTTCTATCAATTGCCTGCCCTTCGCGCGTCTATGGCATGCTGAATAAGGTACCGAAGGACTTCATGTTCTTCGTGAAGACCCATCGTGATCTGATCCATGTGCGCAAGAATGCGGAAGCAGAAGCTCGCCGTGGTCCTCTTCCAGTTTCCGGCGAACTCGAATGCGACTGTAGAGAGGAGGACTATCTGCGCTGGTTCACCGAGTCCTGGGGAATACTCATACCGTGATAGAATTTCGGCATTCGCGGTGGCTGACGGATCGCATCATGGACCTGCCTCATAACTCTGTGGTGCAGCTCTCATCGCCGAGAGCTTGCGGTGAGACTCACAGGATGACAGTAAAAAAGTGTTCTCATACCTTCATCATTTTTCGACTGGATGTGCACGCTGCATGCGTAAGGTTGCTTTTGAACGTCTTATAAAGTAAGCATTTCTACTTGGTTTATCCCAAGTCATCCACATCAAAGGCTTCCTTCTTAGGAAATACCCGTATTTCGCTGGACCGCATGGGAACTCTTCATCACTTGGATAAAATGCGGCGACTGCACGGAGTTGCTTCAAGCATGTAGTCGCATCGAAATTTTATTGCGCACGTACCATTTGAGAAAGCCTGAGAATCCGATAGATGTTCGATCCCTCAACGACTATCGCTACCAGCTTTCTCATTTTTCTATCCCTGTGGCCGGTCGTGACCTGTGTCTTACTTCGAGGGAATGATGACGGCGAAGGCGTCTCTGCCAGAAAGCTAGATGACACAATCAGCGAATAAGCGGATAGATTCTCGCGGAATTTTGGTGCGGGGACTTCCGGGCCGGCAATATTAAACGCGTGGCCTCCGCAGCGGGTGAAGGGTCGATTGCGGCGTCCTTCGTACATCAGGTACTGCAGGATTGAGGAAAGAGTTAGTAGCTGAAAAGAGAGAACTCATTACTGTCCGACGTGACTGGCCGCAATGTCGAGGTTCTTGAACTGTAAAAGAAGCATGTAGCCACCACATAGATAGGCAAGGATCATCAACAGACTTCCCAATGTATACGCAGTATGGGCCAGCGTGTGATCATATTGTAGCCAGCCGAGCGCCTCCAAAATGTATTGCCAATCGTGGTAACCTTCAACGTCCTTGCCCGTCACTCCTCCTAACAGGACTAAATCGAGCGCTCTCGCATCGTTAATATAGGGCGCAAGATCCATCACACTCTCTGCGAACCACCAGAGGCCGACGGCTGCGCCGAACCCATCCCGATTTTGAATCAGCAACGCCCCCAAACAAACGAGGGGCATCAGCAATTGACCGAGGCTGCCTCCTAGCACCTGCATGAATCGTCCTAGTGGCCTAAAAATAAGATGGCCCGCTTCATGAAAGGGAAGATTGATCAGATGCATGTATGATTCACCTACATAATTGGTCTCCATTGGCATGGAGAGAAACTTCCAGCCCCAGAGAAGGAGCCCAGCATAGATAAAAACTCGCCCGCCATAGACAGTGGGATTGATGAGAAGTCCCCCGGGTAGTAGCAGCTCCTTCACCCACTGGGTGAATACGCCAGAAGGAATGTGAAGAGGCTCAGTCAGCGACTTCTGCCCGATGTGAGAGCGCCAAGGGCTGTCTGATCTGAAGTGGTACTTGGCGAAGATAATGCCACACCGAGCGCATTCAGTCGCTTCGGGTAGCCGCTGAAACGTGCAGTTAGGGCATACCATGTATATGAAAGCATGCCGTAAAACATCTAAAAGTCAATCTACGCCTAGGTAAGGCGGCAGATGTGGGCATTACCCCATGCACTCAGAATGGGAACAGTTGATGGAAAGACTGGCATGTCGTTTCGGGAGTCAGGTGGATGTCATCGAGGAGAGGGACGGATATGTGCTGATCAGTCTTAGTTGTCGAGTTCTGCGCACAGTCCTCAGAAACTTCTTCCTGGAAACTCTTGCCTCTGTTGCGCGGCAGTTGTTTTCTGGGGCTTTAAGATTCCCCGGGCTTCCAACAGCTAAAAAGTAGGTGTAAGCGTTGTTATCAATCCAAGACCGCTTGCGGGCCCAGCTCATTCTTATGGAGCGTCGAGAGAAGGTGTTCTAATATCGGATGGAGGTCTTTCCGTATGAAGGCCGTTGGGTCTAGGGTCCGTCCGTCGGTGAGATATGTAGCCCAAAGGAGCCGCCATTCAACGTGGCGACCGTACCATTTTCGATAATAGGATAGACAATTGGATACTTGCCAAAGATGCAACCTCCACTGTCTCTCCTATCCCATTGACATGATTCCCCTAGAAAGAAAGGCACCTAGGATAGGTACCTAATATGGAACGCTTCACCTGTATTTTAGCGGGCTCTCATTCTTGATACACACCATCCTGCCGCCTCCGTCACATGCATATTCTGAAACTTCACCAATGGCCTTTCAATAGGGCGTATTGGTCTCTCACTCTATTATGGCCTGATAGTTGTACCCCTTGACTTCATAGACGGGACCGTGAATGTCCTGGATGCCGATCGCTGATCAGAAAAGCGGTGTAGACAGGGGATTCCGGCTCCATAACAGGGAGGGGACGCCATGCGAAATCTTTGGGCGGTTGCAGCAGCAGGGCTGGTGTTGGCCGGTGGAGTAGGCGTGGGGGCCGAAGGGGTGCCGGCGTTTCCGGAGAAGTCGCAAGGGAAAGTAGACGTCGTGATGAAGGACAAGGGATTCCGCGTTAGCTCGGGACAGAGTGAGAAAGGGTTCATGCTAGTGGCCGGCACCCAAGCCGACATCAACCTCCGAAATGACGATACCGTGGCCCATGAATTCGTGTCCCCCTTGCTCTACAAGGCCCCCTTCCAAATCTCAGGTAATGCCACACTGGTGAAGCTTCCGAAGGCCATGGGCGTGCGGGTCGACCCCGGGCAGAGCGTCGTGTTGACCTTCCAGGTCCCGCAGGACAGCGCGGAGTTTCAGCCACTCTATGATCTGTTCTGGTGCAATGTCCATGGCAAGCAGCACGCAGACACGATGCGCGGCGAGATCTTGATCGTCGAGACACGGGGGGAGACTGGCGGAGGCTGAGCGTGAATACTGTCGGCCTCGCAGAGGCTTGTCCGTCTAACCATCCAATCGTCTCAATGCGCTGATGTACGGCTCAAGAGGGCGCGCCGTGACAGACCAGTGTCGTAAGACATCGACAAAGGGAAGAGGATGCCGGCACTCGTGGCCCGTGCTAGTCCTCGCCATGATGGGTGGGGTCCTTGTCGGGGAATATCCGGCCGTGACCTATGCTGCCGAATCTGAATCTGAGTATGACCCCGACGTGATTCTTGTGATGAAGGATCAAACGTTTCGGGTCCTCAAGGGAGAAGGGCTGGGGGCTGATGTCAAAGACCCCCGCTTCTCTCTCGTCCCCGGGGAGAACATCGTGCTCATGATCAAGAATGAGGACCGCATTGCCCATGAATTCGTCTCTCCCCTATTCCAACACGTGGATCTCCAGTTTTCGGGTCGAGCCACACTGGTCTACGCCCACACGGCCAGTGGTCTGCGGGTTGACCCGGGTGAGACTGTCACTCTCCGCTTTGAAATCCCAACGGCCCCTTCGTATGACCTGTTCCATTTCTGGTGTAACCTCCATGGAAAGATCTATGGGGACTCGATGCGTGGAGAAATCCTTGTCCTTCAGCCGAAGAAGGCGGCCGCTCAGTAGCACACAGGACGAACTCGTATGCGGTTCAAAATCCAATTGGCATGTGCGGTCATAGCAGTCATTACGGGTGGGAGCCTGGATCATCGCCTCGTCTTCGCCCATGACCATGACATCGTGGAACGTGACGAGAACGCGCATGGCCGGGAAGATGGTCACGGACGAGCAGATGTTGCAGTCGAGATTGTCATCGGGGCGGAGGGGTATCAACTGCGGCGGGAGGGGCAGCCAGTCGGGCCAGATGTTTCCCTTATTGCTGGCCGTCCCACCATCTTCGCGATCCGAAATGAGGATAGCGTGGCGCATGACTTCATCTCGGCGCTCTTCACACGGATTGAAGTCCATTTCACGGGCCGGGCGACGGGCATCTTCCGAAAGGAGGCCGCTGGCTTTCGTTTGAAACCTGGGGACAGCCTGACCCTGCAGTTCATCCCTCCTTTCTCAGAGTTCCGATCCATGTACGATCTTATCTGGTGTAGTCACCATACCCAGCACAGTCCCCAAAGAAAAGAACTGCTCATTGTAGTGACGGAGGACAAGCAGCCTGGCTCGTAACTGAGGGGCGCTGGGCAAGGAGCATCGTTATGTACTTCACGCATCGGATGTCTTGTGCTCCACTCTCCTTCATGGCGGTCCTGCTCACCAGCCTGATAGGAAGTGTCGTGCATCCTGCAGAGCAGGTCGGGGTCCCACCGGAAATCGTGGCCGATTATATCCATGCGCTGGTTGAGGCGGACCGGATGTTATATACGACGCACGTGGTGGAGCGCATGCAGGAACTTGGAGTCACCGTGGCGTCGGAGCACTGGAAGGCACAGGGTGTGTTACCGCTCCCGGCTCAAATGCTCATGATGACGGGATGGGAAGTGGAGGGGCAGGGGACCGGGCTTCGCATTCGACTCACCAGTCTGTGGCCAATCAACAAAGAGAATGGACCGGCGGATGACTTTGAACGGGCAGGGTTAGAACAGGTGGGGAAGACTCCCAAAAAACCGTACACCGGTATCATCACCCAAGGAGACAAGCGTTTGTTTAAGGCTCTCTATCCTGATCGTGCCGTGAGCACAGCCTGTATTGATTGTCACAATGGTCATGAGTCCAGCCGGAAACGAAACTACAAGCTCAATGATGTGATGGGGGGGATTGTTGTGTCATTCCCGCTGCATTGAGCAAGGAAGATCCGTCGCTTCGCCCAGCTTGCTGATCTAGAAAGACCCCGGGCAATGCTTGTAGAGGACTAGCTACCAATGTGGTCTTGCCAGTTCCAGTCATTCTTAAGGAGGCAGGACTTATGACTGACCCATGCGAATCAATCCGCCCTCACTGTCAACTGTGTCACCAACTGATCCATGATGTGGCCTACCTCACATTCGGAGCGCGCACGCCAGCGACGCCCCTCCATCAAGAAGAACCCGCCATATGGGAACTCTTCATCACCTGGGTAGGATGCGGCGACTGCACGGAGTCGCTTCAAGAGTGTTGTCGCAATGAAGTCCTATTGCGTACGTACCATTTGAGAAAGCTTGAGGACCCTCTGGATATTCGGTCACTTAACTATTACCGCTATCAGTTTTCTCATTTTTCTGTCCCTGCGGGCAGTCGTGACGTGCGTCTTACTTGGGAAGAATGGATGAAGGGCAAAGGCGTTGCTGTCGGAAACTAATGTACAGACGGTCAGGGCCAAGCGATTAACGTTGTGTTTCACCCGATCAAGGTAGTGCGTCCGCCGCTGATTTGGAGTCCCGGAGAGGGCATCGAGCCTATTCTCCATAACCCTTTAATTGAAGTCAGCGGCGTGCGGAATTCATGAGCCACGGTCGACACGAAACAGGACTTCAGCTGGTTGAGTTTCTCGAGGTCCGTCATAAGGTCCAGGTTCTCGATTCGAAGATGCAAGGACCAAGCGATGGACTGATGCAGTCATAAGAGACCGACTTACGCCATGATGCCTCTTACGGATTTCTGTCAGAGGGCTTGGAAGAATCGGTAACCAGACGTCCGATTTTTCCTGCAAGGTCATGGGCGAGGTGCCGCTGCATGACGTTTCGAGTTTCCGGGTTGGCGCTGAGATACTTGTCGAGTGTCCCAATCTGCCAGCGCATTGCGCGCAGAGGTTCCACGGTCACCGCTTCCACGTTGGAGGGAATGCCGTTGAGGATGAGAGCGGATCCTACGATGTCACCAGGGATTAAATCGAACATACGCCCATCTTTCGTCAGCCGCACTTTGCCACGGACGATAAGCGAAACAGAGTCAGGAAGCTTACCCTGCTCGATGAGGCGCTCGCCAACTTCAGCCGTAACCCAAGATCCAATACTCAGAACCTGCAGGACTTTCCGAGGCGGTAAGCTCTGAAAGGCAAGCCGGCGAATTTCCTCCTCCTCGACCGTCAGTTTGACTGGACGGCGCTCGACAAAGAGGAGCCACGATTGAAATAGATTGATTCCCGCAAAGACCACGCTCCATGCAAGCGGCGCCCACAACATGGTGGGCTGGAGCACATAATAAGGGATGGCAATCAACGAAGCTGCCACCGCGAACAAGCGCAACCATAGAACATCGCGAACGCTGTAAGCGATCAACAGAAGGACGTTTGCGGAGTGAATGAAATAATCTGGAGTGAAGAAGCCCATGATTTTCGTCGGCCATCAGGTCGGGCGGCATCCGTCGCCACCTGGGTCGGAGTTCAATTCTGTTTATTGCACCACGATTTCCACGCGCCGATTTTTCTGACGACCTGTTGCAGTTTTGTTATCGGCCACAGGCTCAGTATCGGCATGTCCGATCGCGGTCATGTTAGCCTTCGGTACACCGCCATGCTCCAATGTGGTCATCACATACTCGGCACGAGCTTTGGAGAGCTCCATATTGCTCGGGAATGTTTTTAATAAGGCTCCACGAATCGGCACATTATCGGTATAACCATTGACATGCAGCTGCTTGTCGGGAAACTCCTTCAACACACCACCTACCCGCTTGATGACATCCACCCCAACCGGTTTCAATTCAGCCTTGCCGGAATCGAACAGGAGGCCTGAGTCAAGGTTGATCTTCAATTGATCACCGAATTGATACACACTCACATTGCCTTTTGAAATTTCAGGCTGCAGCAATTTGACGAGATCCTTTTCAGCTTTGGAAATCCTTTGCTGATCGAGAAGCCCCTTGAGTCTGACCATCTCCTGGTCGCCATTTCGGTCATCAGTTTTCGCCGGGGCGGATGCAACAATGCGTGGGACAGCCTTCATTTCGTTCAACAGGCCACTCATCGAGTCATTGCCGGTTCCTGTATCAAAGTGACTGCATCCAGTGACTCCTACGACTATCAGAGATACAACCCATGTCCGAAGGCTGTGCCGTCTCATAGAATCTTCCCTTTTTATTCCTATGGATCAGGTAACGTCAGGATGTTATAGATGTTATATAGGCGCTGCCTAGGCGGGAACTGTCAAAACTAACAGGTTGTACCAGTCACTTAGTATTTTGGAAACGAACGTGAGGCTGTTCATACACCGTCTGTTATGGGGTCAAGTCTTGAATCTTGTATCGCATCGGCAATCACTGGCGGTGGAGGCTCAGGGGGGGATTGTCCTAGTCTCGTCCCTTGCTCTCTGTTTTCTATGGCGACCAAAGCAGAGCATTCGCTGCTGAAGCCGATGGATCGATGTGATTGGCTAGTTGCCGCAAGCGCTATTTGCTACTGACTCTTCTCGCTGCGCTCGTCCGAAGAGTAATATTTTTTCCTTGATAGGAAGCATTCCACGAAGCTGTCCTGATGCCGACGCTTTGATCGAAGACCTTTATCCGCTTCGGGAGGGAGTCTCTGATTGTCGGGGATCCGGCGCGCCTTTTTTTCTGACGCCGCGCAACCGGTGAGGATAAGAAGCAAATAATCCGCTGGTCCTTCGCGAAGACATGGACCTAGATGAAGTACGCAAATACTAATCCCTGCATTACAAAAATACATGGATAAACGACTCTACTCAAAATGCTGGTGAGCCAACTCTAAAGTTGGCGGTCATAAGTTTCATGCTAAACTCTCCTAATCAGATTGGCTAACTGGATTTATATTAGAGTGATGTTTTAGGACGGTCTATTTATGCTCTTATCATTTAGGTTACCCCCGACATGGAAGACGATGATCGAGAAAAGCCAGAAGCTGTAAACGGCGAAGAGGCAATAAAAAGAAAATGTCCGCTCTGTGGCCTGCCTTTGCAGGCGGTACGCCACCATAGTAAGCGTCATTCGTCGCCAAAGAGTGCGACGAAGTGGCGGTGCGAGTGGTGTCGTATTCAATTTAGTTAGGCCGTTCTGCCAACCTGCCTGCCGAGTGCGTTCCAGTCTCTTTCAGATCGAGTGGGCAATGCCTCTCGACTAACCAGTGCCTGACACGCAACGGCGTGTCTCGCGTTCGCTTTGCCCTCCTGTCCGCGTTACGTAGACGAATGTAGTCGATAGTGGACTCACCCGTTGGACACGTCGATGTATTCTGATTATAGTTGCCTGAGATTCTAGGAGGGACTCTGTGGAGAGAGGGGGGGGAGAGTCGTCTATGGATGGGGGGAATCAGACGGAGGTTCTCCATAGTTTGCACGAGCGCATCAAAGAGCTGACGGCCTTACACAAGGCGGTGCGAGTGATGCAAGATCCTGCCAAGTCCTCTTCAGAAGTACTCCAAGAGATTGTGAATCTGCTCCCGCCGGCGTGGCAATATCCGGATATGACGGCGGCCCGCATTGTGTTTGACGACGAGGAGTTTATGACCCCGAACTTTAGGGCCACACCATGGGTGCAGTCCGCACCCCTGCAAATGACTGCGGGCCATAGGGGGATCATCGCAGTCACCTATCTCGAAGAGAAACCGCCTGAGACAGAGGGGCCGTTTCTCGCGGAAGAACGTGACCTCATCAATTCGCTTGCGGACAGTGTGTCATCCTATTTGAATCGTAAGCAAGCTGAAACCGCACTTCGACAAACGCACGAGCGGATGCAGGCGCTCTCACAACGGCTGATGCATGTGCAAGAGCAAGAACGTCGTCACTTGGCCAGAGATCTGCACGACGAAATTGGTCAGGCGCTGACGGCGGTAAAAATGAATCTGCAAACGCTCCATCGCAAGAACGATCGCCCGGACATCGCCGCCTCCTTATCCGACAGCATGGGTATTGTCGACCATATCTTGCAGCATGTGCGCGATCTGTCGCTCGATTTGCGCCCCTCTCTTTTGGACGATCTTGGGCTGGTCTCGGCTGTCAAATGGTATGTGTCCCGACAGGCGGAACGGGCCGGCTGGGATGCCCAAATCTTTGCGGAAGATTCGCTCTCCCATCTCCCTGCGGATATGGCGGTGACCTGCTACCGTATCGTCCAGGAAGCAGTCACGAATGTGATGCGCCATGCCGAAGCCCGCCACCTCAGCGTCACCTTGAAGAAGAACGACGCTGAATTGGAGATTGTCATCCGTGACGATGGTGTCGGCTTTGATGCGGTGCACGCGCAACAGCGCGCGGCGCACGGACAAAGCCTTGGGGTCTTGGGGATGGAAGAACGCGTTCGACATTTTGACGGGCGGCTCTCGATTCGCTCCAACCCTGGTGGGGGAACAGAGGTCAAGGCGATGATTCCCTTGCCGCGAGAGTCGAGCCGGAAGCAGGGATAATAATGGAAACCAGCGACATCCGAGTCCTCCTTGCCGACGACCATGTCCTGGTTCGAGCGGGACTGCGCGTCTTATTGCAAAGTTTGGGCGGGATCCAAGTCGTGGCCGAAGCGGGAAGCGGTGACGAGGCCATCGAAGCGACGCAGCGTCATCAGCCTGATGTGGTTCTGATGGACATCGCGATGCCCGGCTTAAATGGTTTGGATGCCGCCGTCAGAATTCTCAAACAGTCCCCACATATTCATCTGATTATCTTGTCCATGTATACAAACGAAGATTATGTCCGACAAGCGTTGAGCGTCGGAGTGTCGGGTTATTTACAGAAAGGCGCAGACCCCGCTGAATTGGAGCTGGCCATTAAAGCCGTCATGCGAAACGAAGTGTATTTAACGCCTGCCGTTTCCAAGCAACTTGTCCAAGAGTATTTGCATGGCGGAAACAAACCAGTGGCGGTTCATGAGTTAACACCCCGCCAGCGTGAAATTCTGCAGCTTATCGCGGAAGGACACTCGACCAAAGATATGGCCCAGCGGCTCTCCTTGAGCGTCAAGACCATCGAAAGTCATCGGATGGAAATTATGAATCGCCTGGGCATTCACGATGTCGCGGGTCTGGTCCGCTACGCCATCAGGATCGGCTTGATCACGACTGATTCCTAGTCTTCCCCCCCCAGAACGCCGCATTTTCCAGTAGATTTTAAGCCCTTCTCAGGCCATTTAGTGCTCTTTCTCAGGGTTCTCCTGATAACCCCCAGGACTCATCCCGAGTCATACTGTCACTAGACAGCGAGGGGTAGATGCAGAGATCAAACAGAAAGGGGAAGGCCATGAATATGAACCGGCAAGATCTATGGAAAAGAAGTATTCGCTCGCTCCTGTTATCCAGCGTTCTCTTGGGAGCAATCGGGTGTACAACCGGCAGTGATAGCAGCTTATTCGCTGCCACGGGATCGGATCAGCCGTTAACGGCTGAACAGCACCTTGTCGCCGCAACCTCGTACGATCGCGAGGCTCGCTCGCAGGCCGAGGACGCTGAGCGCTACCAACAGATGGCGGATAGCCTAAGCCCCGCGACCGATCCGAAAGGGTTCCGTCGAGCGGGACTTGTGACGGCGGCTCAGGAACATCGTCGGAAAGCGGCGGACCTGGAACAACAATATGCCTTTCATCAACATCAGGCGCTGGCGCTGACGAACCAAGCATCACGACACTAACATTCCCCGGCATTTAGTAGATTGTGGCCATGTCCTATTGCCGACATGGCCACTGCGTTTTTGCCAAGATCGGGGATTACAAGGCAGGGTCCCCCGTCTCTCCTGTGCGGATGCGGACGACATTATGCAACTCCCGCACAAAAATTTTGCCGTCGCCGATGCTGCCAGTGCGAGCAGTGCGTAGAATTGTATCCAAGACCTGGGCAACCTGTTCATCGCCGACGGCGACTTCAATTTTGATCTTTGGGACGAATTCGATCGTGTATTCAGTGCCACGATACGTTTCTTTGTGACCCTTCTGCCGACCGAATCCTTTTACTTCCGTCACGGTCATCCCTTTTGCGCCGATCTCCAGTAGAGCATCCTTGACCTCATCCAGCTTGAACGGTTTGATAATCGCTTCGACGAGCTTCATCTGTGCCTCCTTGCGTCAGGTCCTGACCTCCATCGAGCTTTATTCCGGTTAGGAATACGCCGCTTCATTATGCTGGCTGAGGTCGAGTCCCATGACCTCCTGCTCTTTCGTCACCCGGAGTCCGATGAACATATCGATCACTTTCAGGAGGCAGTACGTACCGACGAAGGCAAATGTCCAGGATACTAAGACCGCCACCAATTGGATGCCGAATTGACCGGGATTGCCGAAGAACAGCCCATCTGCGCCGGCGGGATTAATCGCTTTGCTGGCAAATAATCCCGTCGCTAGGGCGCCCCACGTTCCCCCCACTCCATGAATGGCAAACGCATCCAATGCGTCATCATAACGGAAGCGGTTTTTCAGCAGCACGGCCGCGTAACAAATCAGCCCTGCGCCGATGCCAATTAGGATGGAGGCCATGGGCCCTACAAAACCGGAGGCGGGGGTGATCGCCACCAGTCCCGCCACGGCGCCACTGGCTGCGCCTAATACCGTGGGGCGTCCATAATAAGCCCATTCAAACAGCATCCAGGCTAGCGCCGCGGCAGCCGTGGCGGTATTCGTCACGACGAACGCGCTGGTCGCTAAGGCGCCGGAGGTGATGGCGCTTCCCGCATTGAACCCAAACCATCCGAACCATAGGAGGCTGGCGCCGATCACGGTCAGGGGCAAATTATGCGGAGGCATCGCTTCGGTGCCATGGCCTATGCGCCGTCCAAAGACAACCGCACAGGCTAGCCCGGCCACACCGGAGCTAATGTGGACGACTGTTCCTCCCGCGAAGTCTAACGCGCCGAAGTCCCGCATCCACCCCCCGACGGCCCACACCCAGTGCGCAAGCGGATCGTAAATAAATGTGGCCCAGAGAAGCACGAAGGCCAAGAACGCCGTAAACTTCATCCGTTCGGCGAAGGCCCCCGTGATAAGCGCCGGTGTGATGACGGCGAACATCAACTGAAAGACCATAAACGCTTGGTGGGGGACTGTCGCGCCATAATCGGGATTCGGTTCCAATCCCACATTGTTCAGACCGAGCCATTCCAGTCCGCCGATGACATGTCCCTTATCGGGGCCAAAGGCCAAACTGTACCCCCATAACACCCATTGGATGCTGATGAGGCAGAGAATGATGAAACATTGCATGATCGTGTTGAGCGCATTCTTCTTCCGCACCATGCCCGCATAAAAGATGGCAAGCCCGGGAGCGGTCATGGCCAAGACCAGCGCCGACGATATTAACAGCCATGCCGTATCGCCCGAGTCGATCTTAGGCGGTGGTGCGGGAGCGGGCGTGACGGCGGCCGCGGCCGGCGTTTCGATTGGAGCGGGCGACGGCGGTTCCTCGGCAAAGGTCCAGGTGGTGGCCATGAGCACAGCCATACACACAAGCGTCACTCCAACGGTTCGTAACACAACTGATGATGTCATGAAATCCTCCCCTTCGTCGCCCGACATTAAAACAAATACACAACTTCAACCGACAAGGTTTCCTGGTGATTCGTCGACACGGTCCCGTATTGGAAAACGTTTTTGTCCGACTTGTCATAGCGGAATTCGAGCCGTGTGATCAGTGATGGAACCGGCTTAAACTGGAGCGTGGGCGTCACTTCCCAGAGCGTTTGAGCGACCGGTGTCGCAGGCGTCGTATTGGTGGCGCCGAAGCACGTATTGGTACCTCCCGCGTTATTGAACGTGCCTCCGCACGTACGGGATCCTCCGGCATCTTCAAACACTTCGCCGCGCAAACGAACACTCCATTGGTCGGTGAAATCATGAATGACGTAGGCGGCAATCCCGTCCCACCGCGCATTTTTACTCAACGCTGGATTTGCCGCGATAGCCGGATTACTGGCCTCATTCACGTAATACGGTTCGAGCACCAGGGTAGTCTGATCGGTCAGTTTGCCGGTCATGATCAATCCATTGGCAAAGCGTTTGGCCGATGGATTGCCGGGAAGGCTGCCACTGGCGGGATCACCGAACGCCCGATTGGCTTGTTCCGGCCCATACGAACCATACCAACTGACCCCGAACCGCGCATGCGGGGTCAAGGCCAGGAGCCATTCCACCGTTTTTCCGCGGTTGTTGTCGTCCACATTGTCCCATCCATTGACGACGCCAACGGTCGCAAGGACCATGGGATTAAACGTATAGGTCAGTCGAATGCCGGTCGTCGTAAAGGCTTGGCCCAGGCCGAACATGAAGGAGCGGGAAAAGTTGGGGTTCTCCCAGCTATTGATGACCTCATAGCCGATCAAGGTATTCATCTTGCCCACTTTCACATCCAATCCATTGCCGATCGGAACGATGTACTGGGCGTACAGTTCCTGAAAATCCAACTCATCGTTCGTGGTTCCCGTTTGATAATTCGTCCGCGCGCGCGTCACACGTGAGTCGAGACCAAAGTTCAACCGCGCCCGGAAACCTGCTCGATCGAGCAGTGAGCCTCCGGCATCGGCCGGCCGTTCCAGCAGCAGTTGCGCGAGATGCGGCATGAACGCGTTGGCGTTGGTATCGAAAATATGGAGCTGGTTCAGATCGCTGGCGGGATTATTGAAATTTTGGGTGTAGGCCACATCGACAAATCCGGAGAGCCTCAAGCCCAGCGTTTTCCAAATGCCCGGGGCATCAACCTTCTTTTCCAACGTATCGAGACGTTCGAGGACGCTCGGCGCAGGTGCACTCGGGGCGGGCGTGTCCTGGGCATGGCCGATCCCGGACGTCGCAAGCGTGAGTGCGCCACACAGCGCCAGGGAAGATCGGACCAGGATGGCATTCCATTTCATCGAGGTTCTCCTTTTTGCACGCGCGGCGGAAGAAGGGTTTCTCTCGCTCGCACTGTGAGTGACCAAAAAAAATCCTCAGCCCGTGCTATGGGCTGAGGACAGCATTGTCCACGAGAGAAACCTCTTTGTTTCTCGACCAGCGATTTCCCAAAAAAAAGTCCTTCTTGCCCAGATCGGCTAGAAGGACGTCATTGTCCCGACACACCAAAGGATGGACGCCATTGTCCGCGATCCCTAAGTGTTTTATGAGACGGTTTTATAACAAAGTAGTTGGGGACTGTCAAGGCGTTACTTGTGATGGGAGCTATGTTAGAGTGCGGCGCCATGAATTCTTCGTGGATAGAACGCTTCATAACATGCTGTCTTCTAGTGGCTGGATCCAGCCTGTCGGGCTGTGCAGGAACGCCTCCGCCGATTCTCGTGCATGAAGGCGCCTATGATGTCGTCATGCTTGAGCCCCGCTCTCGTGAGGCGCAGCCGCGGCACCCGGTTACCATCGAGCCTGGTGTCATGGCCGCCGTCCTTCACGGACTGTATATGGAACAAGATGAACGCCTGCTGCATCGACTTCTCTCGGGACGCACGCCTCCTGTCGCTGTCTTTCCCGATGACCAGAGCGTGGCTGTTGCACGCTATCTCGTGCAGGCGCTCGCGCAGGCGACCTCTGCGCAACAGGTGAGCGTTCGTTTCAAAGCCCCTAGAAGTCAAGGAGAAGAGACAACGCAAGGCGTGCTCTATTGCGCCTCACCCTATCTCTATTTCACGCTTCAGCAATTCGATGACGGGCATTCATATGGTTCTGACGCTAAACCGGGCCGACAACTCCCCAATTCGGGTCAAGGGCCGCGGCTCGTCTTTCATGGTCCAACCAATGAAAGCCATTTGGCCGAGCGCAGCTCACCGATGTCTCTGCGCATCAATTATGTCGAACTTGAACGCGCGCTCTCGCTTCGTGCCGTCACAGATGAGGTTTCCAAAGCGCCGCTCTCTTCGCTCCCGCTCACACCCGCTGCACCTGCATTTGAGGAAAGGCCGCGCAGTCCGGGGTCACCTCAGACGTCCTCGCTTAATGAACTGATCGTGCGGAAGGACCTTGAGATCGAGTCTCTCAAAGAGGAGATTCGCACGTTACGGCAATCGCTGGAGAGACAACAATCCGAGGTCACACGGTTGAAGCGACTACTGGACACTCGCTCAAACCGAGACGGGCACGGCTCTGGAGCGGGTAAGTAATCAAGAGGATGACGGAGATTTCATGATGGGATATGGATACGCTAGGGTCATAGGGGTCGCGATAATTACACGACTGACAGTCGTCTCGGGTCCCGCATTGGCTGAAGAAGCTCAGGGTCTGCCTTCGACCAGTATCAATGCCGGGGACACCGCATGGATTCTGACGGCTTCGGCCCTCGTCCTCATCATGATTGTACCAGGACTTGCTCTATTCTATGGAGGGCTGGTCCGGACAAAAAACGTGCTGGCCACGATCATGCACAGCTTCGCCATCCTCTGTCTGGTCACGCTGTTGTGGATTCTCGTCGGCTATAGCCTCGCCTTTGGTCCTGATCACGGGGGTGTCATAGGCGGCTTGGACTGGGTAGGCCTCATCGGTGTCGGTATGAGTCCCAATTCCACATATGCGCCCACCATTCCGCATCAGGCATTTATGATTTTTCAATTAATGTTTGCCGCCATCACGCCGGCCCTCATCACCGGCGCGTTCGCCGAGCGCATGCGCTTTAGCGCGTTGCTCATCTTTGCAGGACTATGGGTACTCTTCATCTATTGTCCTATCGCGCATTGGATATGGGGGGGAGGGTGGCTCGGAAAATGGGGCGCGCTGGACTTTGCCGGAGGGGCAGTCGTCCACATCAGTTCGGGTGCGGCTGCATTAGTGTGTGCGTTGAAATTGGGCCCCCGGCGCGGTTATGGGATCGAGCATCTCGCTCCTCACAACCTTCCGCTGACCTTGCTGGGCACAGGTCTGCTCTGGTTTGGATGGTTTGGTTTTAATGCAGGCAGCGCGCTGGGCGCGAATGAAATCGCGGTCAATGCGTTCATTACGACGCATGCGGCCGCCGCAGCCGGGGCCTTTTCGTGGGTCGTGGTCGAGTGGCGCTACCGCAAAGTTCCTACGGTCCTCGGCATGGCCAGCGGAGCGATTGCCGGACTGGCCACCATAACTCCTGCGGCGGGCTACGTGTCGGTGCTTGCCGCCATCGCCATCGGACTAACCGCGGGTCTCGCGTCCTATTGGGCCATCGTGCTGAAAGCGAAGTGGGGACTCGATGATGCGTTGGACGTGGTAGGCATCCATGGCGTCGGCGGGTGTCTGGGTATCGTGGCGACGGGTCTGTTCGCGTCTCTCGCCATCAACCCGCACGGCGCGAATGGGGTCTTCTTCGGGGACCATCATCTCCTCGGAGTTCAGATCCTAGCCATGTTGTCCGTCATGGCCTTTTCCGTCGTGGGCACATGGCTTCTACTCACCTGCATCGATCATCTCCTCGGCCTCCGTGTCTCTCAACAGGAGGAGGAGTTAGGCCTCGACCTCAGTCAGCACAATGAACGAGCGTATTCGCAATAAAGCATGTGCGCGCGTGCTTTCTACGAAGTCTTTTCACCGATTCATAGGAGGTCCGATGCGACTATCTTTGGCGATGGTGGCCGCCGTTCTGCTGATGATCAGTCAGCTTGATGGGGCGCACGCTCTCGAGAAGAGCAGCGTGTTCAAGGGCAGTGATCTGGTCGGGATGCACGTAGAGGAACGGGACGGCAAGAGACTCGGTGAAATTAAGGACCTGGTTGTCGATCCGACGGATGGCGGGATCGATTATGTTGTGTTGGATTACGGAGGCTTTTTAGGCGTAGGTCATAAATACTTTGCCGTGCCGTGGAAAGCGCTGACATTCACCGGCGATATGAAACGTGTGATCCTTGACGTCACGAATAAGGATCTCGAGCGGGCGCCGGGCTTTGACAAAGACAATTGGCCGGATCTGAATAGTCGAGATCTGGCCATCATGATCTATGAATTCTATGGCGTCCCCATGCCGAGCGGCCGCACGCTAGATAAGACATCCGCGCATTGAGATAAGCGGCGTGAGTCCCTCCGGTCGCGCAACCATTCCTTCTCACCATTCTGATTTCGTTCCTAGGTTCGTCGTCGACGCTCGCTCAGCGAGGAAGCTAAAAATGTATGGAAGCGTCGAGGCGGCGACGGCGACCATAGGAAGAGTCGTACGACGATCAGCAATGCCGCGGCAAAAAAACAACCGACACTAATGAAGACCATGCCGTACTCCCTTCATGTCCAAGGCGCGGAGAGGGGAATGAAGCAAGAGCATTGCCGTTCGACCATCATTGTCACAAAAGAGTTTTGTCGCCGATTACCCGCGGGCAAACGGCTTGCTATCGTACACGGTGTGGGAAAATCGACGCGCCCCGCGGCTCACAGATTTTCGAGCACGTGATATCTTTATCTCCCTGAACACGAGTGTAAGGAGAATAGCGATGTCGCAACACCATGAAATGAGAACGGTCAATACTGACGAATCTGTCTTGATCAGCCTGAACAGATATGGTCCACAGACCATGGATCAACTAGCGAATACCTTAGCTGAATTCACCTGGGCGCAGATTTTTGGTTCTGTCGATCGACTCAGTCGAGCCGGACAAGTGGTCTTAAAGCAGGCGGGCCGTGACTACCATGTGGCGCTTCCGGGCATATCTATGCCCTCTCGGTAACGAGCGCACAATAATCGGTCTATCCGTTAGAAGACGGCGTACGCCAGGTCGACCATGATCTCTTGAGGTAAAAAACGTGAGCAGAAGAATCGAGTGGTGCGCTACGTCGAGAATCCGGCAACTAGCTCCCTGGTCTGTGTCGATGCTCCTTCAACCAGCATCGGTCCATAACGACGAGCAAGCCCGCGGCTACTGCGCGTCTAGCCGAATCTTCGTGCACGATGCCTTCCTGAAGCCACACCGCTCGTGCTCCCATGACGATGGCCTCCTCCACGACGGCAGGCACGGCCTCCGATCGCCGGAATACATTGACCAGATCGATAGGTCCAGGGACTGATGTGAGTGTGGGATAGGCGAGCTGCCCCAGCACGTCGCGCTCATTTGGGTTGATGGGGATAATCGTATAACCATGCTCCTGCATATAGGCCGCGACGCGATACGATGGGCGGGAGACCATCCCCGACAGTCCGACCACGGCGATGATCCGGCAGGAGTCGAAGATTCGCTGAATCGTCTGCGCGTCGGCAAAGTCCATCACTCCTAGGGTATCGCAAAGGAGGCTTTGATGCGAGAGAGAGATCACATGAGGAGGGGCGTCCGGATTCTACTAGGGCTGGTGAGGGGGTTGTGTCGGCGCTTTTTCTGAAGTGGAGCTGTCTTCACCAAGCAACTGGCTGGCGACATACGTGCCGATCATATTCTCCTCTTTCTTCTGACCGGGACAAAACTCAGCTCCCAAGAGCGGGACTGTGGCCCACCGAACCATGGCGCGTATGCGCAGCTCTCCCGAGATCGGAAGCGCAAACACAAGTACAATCTGTTCACCGACATGGTAGTAGGTGCCGCATTCAATCGCGCATCCCGTCCGGGATAGGTTCTGGAGGGTGCCTTGCGTGTGAAAGGTACTTTGCACGACGACAGGAAGGTGGACTTTGACACGCGCGGCCCTGCGCCTGGTCACCACCCGTACACTGTTCGCGGCTGAGTCAGTCTGTTCCATAGTCTTCGGAAACCTGAATGCCTACTTCCTCTACTGACAACAGGGAAGCGTTCATTCTTCCCCTCTATCGGTCCTCTCCTCCTTAGACTTAAGCCCTGTCGGTATTGAAGTTCCCGGAAGGCGCGCACCCGATATGGTTTCACTTTGGGACATTGGGGGCCGAATTGGTTTAAGTTTTCCCTCTTGTCCGCCGACACGAAAGTGGGGAAGCGAGCGGCTATGCCGCGATTCTAGTGCGTAGCCGTGCGATCGAAAGATGAGCGGAGAAATTATGAATGAATGGCCCAAAAGCGTCCTGGTCGTTGAAGATGAGCGGACGACACGAATGATGATCGCCCGCATCGTGACGAAGATGGGAATCGCCCGCGTATTGGAGGCGGCCGATGGAGTCCAGGCGCTCAGTGTGCTTAAAGAAACATCCGTGGATTTTGTTGTGAGTGATTGGGGGATGCCCTCCATCAATGGACTCGAGCTGATGTATTTGATGCATCGGGACGATGAGCTCAAGACCATTCCTCTCTTGTTCCTGACCGCACGGACCGATGAGCGCAGTGTTCAACAAGCCCTTGATGCCGGCGCCTCCGGCTACCTCTTAAAGCCGTTCACCCCGGCTGCCCTAGAAACGAAGTTGAAAGCTATGTTCACGGACCACACGATACAGGGCGGGAAAGTCTCTTCTCCGGCATAACAGTCGGGGCCAACGAAGGCCCTCCGATCGTGTAGTATTTCCTGATTGCTATTGTCCGCCTAGTTTCATCGGGTTCTAGAGCGCTGGATAGAGTTTCAATCGTCGGCTGACAGTTGTCCATTGGGAACCCCGAATGAAACACCTGAAGGTGTGGCAGAAGCTTGGTCTGATGACCCTCCTCTTTCTCCTCCCATGCCTCGCCCTCACCTATACGCTGATCACCTCCGTGCGTAGTCTTGGATTGAACCAGGCGGAAAAAGAATTACAAGGCGTCGCCTACGTGACGCCCATACATGAACTGCTCTCAGATCTTCAGGAACAGCGCCGGCTCCTCATGGTCGTGAGCCATGGAGGCGCTGAGCAGAATGATCTTTTAACAGTTCGAAGCAAACTTCAGAAGCATGTTCGGGCGGTCGATCAGGCCGAGGTCCTGTGGGGATCGGATTTGGATCCTCAACGTGCGTGGCCACGAATCAAACAATCAGTCGAAGCGCTGTCTGTTATCCCCTCTGCGGATACCTATGCTCAGCATACGCAAGTCATACGGCAAATTGTTGCCCATGTCGGGCGCATTGCAGACAGTTCTGAATTGATTTTGGATCCCACTTTGGAGGCCTATTATCTCGCGGTGCTCTACACGAAGATCAATCCTCAGTATCGGGAAACAGTAGCCGAACTGTTTGCAAATGGCACGGCCATGGCCGCCCAACGCCGAACGACAGAGGCCACAAAGCAAGAAGTAAATCGACTCTCCTCCATCATTGAATATTTATCTCCAGAAGTGGATCGCGCCCTCAATCGGATTGTCGGCGTCGATCCTAGTCTTCAACCGAGTCTTGTCGGCTCTCAACAGCGCGCTCAACAGGCGGTGCGCAGCTGTCTGATCCTGACTCGCGGGTTGAATCAGATCGAATCGTCTCCGTCACTGGCCGAATATCTCTCACGAACATCCGACGCCCTAGCCGCCATTGCGGACTTCGAGAATCAACTGACTCCCGTCCTTACTCAGCTGCTGGAAGAACGCAGGGTCATACTCCAACGACGGATCGTGGGGACCCTTGCGGTCACCGGTGGTGGGCTCCTTGTCCTCTTAGGGGTGACCTGGCTCATCGTCCGGGATATTACGCGGCCGCTTAGAGATGTCGTCGAAATGGCTAATCAGATTGCGGACGGCGACCTTTCCGGAGTCGTCTCGCGAGGAACCCGGCGAGACGAAATCGGCATTTTGCTGCACACCTTTCAACGCATGAGCCTGTCGCTACAAACGATGGCGGTCGTGATGAAGGCCATTGCGACGGGCAATCTGGAGATGACGGTTGAACCCAAGTCAAATCGCGATGTCATGGGTAACGCGCTGCAGACGATGGTCATGGGGTTGCGCGCGCATGCACTGGAACGGCAACAGAATCATGCGGCGCTCGAACAGGCGCGTGATGCCGCCACTGCGGCGAACGACGCGAAAAGCGAATTTCTGGCCAGCATGTCGCATGAGATTCGGACCCCGATGAATGCGATCATGGGCATGGCCGAGTTGTTGGGCGAAACTCCCTTAAGCGAGGAGCAGCTTCGGTACGTGCAGATTTGTCAGCGGGCAGGGGACAATTTGCTGCAACTCATTAACGACATTCTCGATATCTCAAAAATTGAAGCAGGGCAAATGGAACTCGACCAGGCCCCTTTCCATCTGCACGATCTCGTCGAGCGTGTCACCGATCTGTTGGCGGTTCGCGCTCAAGAGCGGGGCCTCGAATTGATTTGCCACATCCAGGCCGACGTGCCGATGACGGTCATCGGCGATCAAGTACGCCTGCGTCAAGTGCTCGTCAATCTGCTCGGCAATGCGATTAAGTTTACCGAACAGGGCGAAGTGGTTGTGCGCGTCCGGCGAGATTTGGATCCAACCGTCTTGCATTTCTCCGTCTCTGATACGGGCATTGGCATTTCCCCGGAGAAGCTGCAAATGATCTTCGAGCGGTTCACGCAAGTGGACGCGTCTACGACCCGCAAGTATGGGGGCACAGGACTGGGACTGGCCATTTGCAAGCAGGTCGTTATTCTCCTTGGGGGAGAAATAGGAGTCGACAGCACGCCCGGCCAAGGAAGCACCTTCAGCTTTACCGTCCGTATGGAGCCTGTCGAGGATCACGCGCTGTCGGGTGAACGCGCGCAGGCGTTGCGCGGCATTCGTGCTCTGATCGTTGATGACAAGGCCACCAATCGAATAATGCTGCGCGAGGCCTTATCGGAATGGGGTGTCGATGTCGATGAGGCGGAGGATGGAAAGGCGGCCATCGCCGCGGTCGAGACGAAGGGCCGAGCGACACCGTATCAATTGGTGTTGTTGGATTGCCACATGCCCCACATGGACGGGTTCCAGGTAGCGGAAATCCTTCAACGTCATCCGGATTCTGCAAAAGTCGTCATCATGATGCTCACATCGCATTCGGTCGGCGGTATTCGTCGCGCACGAGAGGTGGGTATTCGCGAATATCTCGTCAAGCCGGTGAAGCATGGCGCATTACGTGCTGCGATCGAACAGGCACTTCAGATCCGCAGACCGGGTGCTCCCCACCTCCCTGTCGAGGGTGGGACCGCGGGGCTTGTCGAGGAGGGGGGTTCAACTACGAACGGTCCCCTCGCCCCGGCTGTCGGCGGGCACATACTCCTTGTCGAAGACGCGACGGAGAATCAATTGATGATCGAGTTGTTCCTGAAGAAATCGCCCCACCGCATCGACGTCGCGCGGGACGGGGCGCAAGCCGTCCAGATGTTCACGCGTACGCCGTATGACCTTGTGCTGATGGATTTGCAGATGCCCATCATGGACGGCTTAACCGCCACGAAGCTGATCCGAGAATGGGAACAGCAGCAGGGCCGGACGCCTGCGCCGATCTTGGCGCTCTCTGCTAATGCGATGAAGCGAGACGTGGAAAATAGTCTCTTTGCAGGATGTAATGCGCATCTGACCAAGCCCTTGCGAAAAGGCGTGCTTTTGGATGCCATACAGCATTACATCAAACTTGTCCGAACGAGCCAGCCGGACGCTCCAAGAGAGCAGCGATGCACCGAGGCGAGGGCGGCCGGCTCCGACTCGGCGCATGTAAATCGCGCCGTGATCGCCGGCATGAGGGAACTGAACGGACAGGATGACCCGGCTTTTTTCATTGTCTTGATTCGCACATTTCTTATGAATACGACACAGGCCATGGCGGATATGCATCACACCCTCGCCGAGGCGAATACGGCGAAGCTGCAACATGATGCGCACCGCTTAAAGGGGATTTGCGGGAACCTGGGCGCCGAATGTCTTGCCGGACTCTTCAGTGAATTGGAAACCGCCGCGCGTCACGCGGACCTGGAAGGGGCCTCACACCTCATGGCTCAACTCGACGCAGAATTTTCCGCCGTTGAACAGGCGTTAATCGCGGAACTCGCACGATGAGAAGTGGTTGCGGCAACATCTGTGGTCGTAACGCCGCCCGCGCCCTTCTAATATCCTCTCGCTTGTCTCCACCATTCACCTGGCCTGCCCTCTCCCTCTAAATCCGTAATGGCGAATCATCCTTGGCGCATTGCTAGTGGCGCCGTGGCGCTGTCTTCTGTTGGAGCATTTCTTGGTAACCGTATTTCAAACGAGGCGCCGTCGCCGGGTCGGCTCTGTGCCGAGATGTGACCGCCATGGTCCTTGATGATACCGTACACAATTGATAGGCCCAGTCCTGTTCCGACTCCCACTTCTTTCGTCGTGTAGAAGGGATCGAAAATATGAAGGAGTGTGTCATCGGTCATCCCTTGGCCGGTGTCCGTCACCGTGATGACCTGCCACTCATGGTCTGGGTGAACCGTAATCGTAATCCGTTTTACGGCCGTACGCGCGACCGCGTCCTTCGCGTTGGTCAAGAGGTTCACCAGGACTTGCTCAAGCTGTAACGTGTTGCCCCACGCTTCCGCCGCAGGGTCTTCAAGATTCACCGATACCTCGATGGCCCCGAGGCGGAGCGGCTCACTCAACAGGCCCACTGAAGCCTGAATGACCTCGGCGAGGACGACTGGTCCCATCGTTGTTCCCGATGCTCGAGCGAATGTGCGCAGATTTTGAATGATACGGCCGGCGCGCTCCACCTGCGCCAGGGCGGCGTCCAACTTCGCATGCAAAGGGTCCTGCAACTGTCGTCCTTTCAAGCCGTGCTCCACCTGATCGATGGCATTAAATACCAAGAGCCCGATATTGTTCAGTGGATTATTCAGCTCGTGAGCAATACCGGCGGACAGTTGGCCCAAGCTGGCCAGTTTTGATGTCTGGATCAATTGCTGTTGTTTGTCGACGACCTCCCGAGTCCGCTCGGCCACGCGCTGTTCCAGTTCCTCCTGACTTTCTCGAACCTTTCCCATCTCCCGGCGGAGACGAGCCATCATCGCAAAGAGCAGTCCGACTAACAGCGCCACAACGATCAGTCCTCCCACCGCGACGAGGCGGGTCACTCGACTGACCGATCCGAGAATGTGCGCACGATGGACACGAACAAGGATGCCCCACTCCGGATTGGCAGCCCCTCGATATCCGCGCGTGCGAGCATAGCCGGTAATCAACTCGGCCCTGTCGCGAAGGGCATGCTCGGGCACGAAGCCCCACCCTTCCGTCTCCCACAGTCGTTTCACGGAAGGCAGTGACGAAAGATTCATCCGGCCTTCCTGGTGATAGACGGAATCGATGAGGGCCAGTCCATCTCGGTTGACCACGATGTATTCAACAGGAACATCGGCGTTACCCAACCATTGCACGACCTTGCTCATTTCCAGATAGCTTTCCTCCAGCACTCGCAACGTGACAAAGGAGGCCACGAACCCCTGTAGTTGGCCGTCCTGCCCGCGAATGACCGAAGCAAATCCCACGGCCATCTCGCCCTTCGTTTCGGGGTACGTCTGCGCCTCGAGCATGATGACGTGAGACGCACCCGACGCACGCTGAAACCATTCGGCGCTGGACCGGCTCTGGCTCTGCCATTCGCCCTCGGTGGTGGCAATGACCGTTCCCTTTGAGTCCAACACAGCCAACCAATGGTAGATCGGATAGGCTTGGTTCATCCATCCCAGGTACGCCGATAGATAGCTTCGATCAGTGGTGCGGCCACTAAAGTCGCGACTCATCATTTCGGCATCGCCCATCCGCTCGAATAACACGCGGTCCAGGCGACCGGCGGTATTGGTCGCGGCGTTGGCGACGGTTTCTCCGCTCACGCGGATCAAGGCTTGCTGCAGCAAGACGAGCACGATGCAGAACACCAATAGCCCAACCGTCACGACCGTTGCCGCGAGCGTCATCAGGCGATAAAACGGATCCGTTCGAAGCTTGGCGAACCTGTCCATACTCCATTGTGAGGCCTACTAAGGAGAAAAGGAAGCGGGCGCACCGTCTAGCCAGCCGGCAAGGGGGACCGACTGATAAAAGCGGGACTCGTTAAGCGGGGTGGCGAGTATATCTGCGGGTGTCTATAAAAAACGATGGGATAGTGATTCGTAGACGAGTGGTGTAGATGCTGAGGCGCGGTCTTAGGAGTGACTGTCCTCGTCCAACGCATCCTCTAGCCGTTTAGTGATGGCTTTGAGCTGGGCGGAAAGCCGCGCGCGGTTGGAGGTGAGATCGCGAAGCTGAGTCTGCAGCAGGGCAGGTTGAAACGGGTCGTTTGATTGCAGTTTGCGTCTTTCCAAAATCGCCTCAGTCAGAACGGCGTGAATTGCGTCAGGATCGACTGGCTTTTCCAACACCGCATAGGCGCCTTGTCGTAACGCGTCATCCCTGAGTGCCGTTGAACTGTAACCCGTGACCAAGATCACGGGAGTGTTGGGGCACGCGATGGCGCATTCCTTCAACAGGTCGATTCCATTCAAGCCGGGCATCTTAAAGTCGCTGATGATCGCATCAAAACGGGAACACCCAAGCAGCCGCAGGCCCTGCTCTGCTGTCGTTGCCATCTCGATTGCAATGGCGCGGTCACCTCGTTGTAGGACATCCGCCACAATGTGCAAGAAGCGGGAGTCGTCGTCAATGAGTAAAATGACGTGCATCCTACATAAGTAAAGAAACCAGGCGGATCTTGCAAGCCGGTAAATATCGCACTGCTATTTGCTTGCCCTTCCTACGGTCTTGCCCTCAAGACGGCCGGGCGGAGATCGTCCGGATGGGTGACGGTTATGTGAAGGTTGAGCAGGACGGGCGATTCTCGACTGACAGTGCGGCTGGACTTGCGGTGGATGCCTGCTGGATCGATCCGCTAGATTGACCTGGCATGCGCCAGGTGAGTGATGTGTACTGCACGCGCGGGCTATGCTGACGTAGCACCAGGGAAATAGAGGATCTCCCTGGTTTGCCTATTGCTCAGATTTGCAAGACGAAGACTACTTGCCTTTGGCTCTCTTCTCGGCTCGTTTCTCTGCCATCGTCTTAGCGGGTTTCTTCTTCGTTTCCTTCTTACGATTTTCACCTTTGCCCATGGGAGCCTCCTACGGTTAATGTGCCATTGATCGTCGCGGAGAATTTCGGGAGGCATAGTACCCTAACCTGATAAAGATGAGAAGGGGTCAGTCGGTTTATCTCAGCAGCATGCACGGTGCCACAGTTCTCGCTCTTTCTGATCTTTATCAGATACCTGGCTGACATGATTGGATACACTGCGACGAAGGAAATCGTGAGTCAGGTGCGCAGATCGACTATTCAATTTGCTCAGCAGCTACTAATGTTTGTCGTCATGATGATGAGTTGTTCAGATACGGGGATGAAGCGGAATGTAGTTTGCTAACGCAATAGCAATAAATGGGTAGAGTCACATGTGTATTCTAAGCTTAAAAAGACGAGGTGCGCGATGAATCGTCATTTTCAAAGGATTGGGATAGTCCTGGCGCTTGCGCTCGTTTGTCTTCCGGTTTCCGCTCATGCGCGCAATTGGTTTGTGCATGCGGGCTCAACCGGAGGGGATGGTTCTCGGGAGCGGCCTTTCGCAGATCCCTGGCAGGCGCTCGACAAGGTGGAGGCAGGAGATAAGGTGCATGTCACCGAAGGCCAATACTATGGAAAACTCGAGGCGGGCTACTGGGTGATTCCTTTTGCTCGCGTGGAACTGTACGGCGGGTACGACGCAACCTTCACACAGCGCGATCCGTGGAAGCGGCCGAGCGAACTGCTTTGGAAAAAGGGATCGCAAAATCGGACGGACACGTCGGTCGCCCGTGTTTCCGGATCGAGGAACGACCATTCGGGCGCCGTGCTCGATGGATTCGTCATCGACATGCGGGATCTGAACAGTTATGGCTCCGGCGCGGTGCCGAATTTAGCGGACCCACGGTTACAGCAGGCCGTCACCTTGGAGCATCCGGGTGCAGTGATTCGCAACTGCGTGATCGCAAATGCTCCGCTCACCGGTGTTCGCATTCGCCAGGGCGTGACGCTCGAGAACAATGTCATCGTCAATTCGGTGGATATTGCGGTCGATGCCACCGGCGGCAGCACGCTGATGGGCAATAAGAATTCCGATCCCCCGATCATCCGCCACAATACAATCGTCGGCACCTGGGTCTCAGGATCGCCGGCGGGTAAAGGCGGCGCGGGCGGGATCGGCATCAAGATCGACAAGGGCACGGTGATCGAGAGCAACGTCATCGCGCTCACGGCGAATCACGGCATCTGGCTCGGCAATTTTCCTCTCGGCGGTGTCCAACTGAAAAAGAATGTTTTCTACCGAAATCTGTTTGCCAATGTGAAATTTTATCTCGACGGGAAGGATTCCGCCGTCGACGACTCCGACATGGACTCGCTGGAAGAGTTGGGCTTCGGTGCGCTGGAGGAAAACATCGTCGCCGATCCTGGTCTCACCTATGATGCCGCTTGGCTCGATCGATTCACACTCCACGCATTCAATCACGGAAAGGTTTTCAAGCCCGAAGATTGGAATGCGCTCCGTAAGGACGCAGGCCTGAGTCCGTTGACGACCAGCGGCGAAATCTTTGCGCCGGCCTACGACGTGAAAAAAGTCATCGGTCTGCTCACGCCGAAGAACGCAGACGTGAAGGCGGGGGCGCGCATGCGAACGCTCGACGTCCAACCGTTTTCAGCGGCTGGGGCCTCGAGCTCGTCCAAGACGTATCAAAAGATCGAACTGGCGGCATGGGCGAAAAATCCTCAAGCCGTGGACGGAAAAGCGTTGGAGATGGTCGTCTCTTTGCAGGGAGTGGCCAATACGGTCGGCGTAAAAGACGTTTCGCCGGAGACGCATGGCGCGAAATTTCTTGAAGGCCGCGTAGGCGGTGGCGACCGCATCGTCGGCGTGTATAAAAAAGGCACCAACGCGGAACGCGTGTTTGAAGAGGCGAAATATTACGGCCCGCTCATCGGCGAGGCGGTTGAACTCTATCTCGTCCGCGGCACCGCGCTAGTGTCGGGCGGATATCCCAAGGCGGCCTTCATGGTCGAATCGATCGAGCGCTATGAAGCCGCAGCGTTGACGCCGGAGCGTCCGAAGGGTCGCGACTGGTACGTGCGCGCGGAGGAAAAAGGCGGCGACGGCTCGAAGGACAAGCCGTTCCGCGATCCCTATCAGGCGCTGGAAAAAGCCAATGCAGGAGATGTCATTCACGTCACGGCAGGGGAGTATGGCGGCAAGCTCAAGAACGGCAAATGGATCGTCGATAAGCCGTGGATTACGCTCCTCGGGGGCTACGATCGGGAGTTCACAACGCGCGATCCGTGGGAGAGACCGTCGCTCTTGCAATGGCCGGCCGATTCCAAAACCACCGGGCAAGGTTATCTACTCGAAGGGGCGGGGAATCATACCGGCTTGATCGTCGATGGATTCGTGTTCGACCATCGGACCTTGAATCGATATTTTCCCGACGGCAGTCTCGATCAGTCGACATCCGAGAAGAGCGAACATGTGTGGGTCTCTTCGCCGCGCGTGGTGATCCGCAATTGCGTCTTCGTAAACGGTGCCATGGGCTCGCTCCGCATGTCCCCCGCGCAAATCGTCGAGAACAACATTTTCGTCAATCAATACAGCATGGCGATCTCCGTTCAAGGCAGCGGTACCGCGCTGACGCCGCCGACCGTCATTCGCAACAACACGATCCTCATGGTCTGGGAGCGCCGGTATGGGACGCGGGCGGTCTCCACAGGCAACGGGCTTCAGTTGCAGAGCGATCTCAAGGCGGACATCGAAGGCAATATCTTCCAGTTTATCGATAACAACGCCATCTATTCAGGGGCCTCGGAAAACAATCTCACGCTGGTGGACAACGTGTTCTCGTTCAACGGCTGGTCTAATTACCGGCACGAGCCGAAGATGATTGACGATGGCAACATCGCGCAGCTTGCGGATGTGGGATTCAAGAAGGTGTCGGGCAACGTGCTGGCCAATCCAAACATTCCGCTGGAGGCTCCGGCGTTCGAAGCGTACATCCTGCGTGCATCCGCCGAGGAGGGGAGCAAGCTGAAGCCCGAGCAGTGGGCAGACTTGCGCAAGGCAGCCGGCGTGGTCCCTCCAGCGGCAGACGCAAAGCCCCGCTTCGCGCCCGCGCTGGATTACAAGCAAGCGGCCAAACTGTTCCCACACAACCCCGACGTAAAGGCCGGTGCGCACAAGAAACCGCTCGAATCTCAAGCCGATCATTGATGGAAAGCCGGGATGGAAAGGAGATAAACATGCGCCAGTCGATTCAGATGATGGCCGTAGGATGCGGAGTCATAGCAAGTCTTGCGATAGCGGTGCCTGCATTCTCCGGTGACGAAGAGGACAGGGTCAAGGATATCGAAAATTCCCTTTCTCGCATAAAGGACAAGCTCGACGGCGTGGCATCCAAAAGCTCATCCAGTGATATAGAAGAGGCCACTCGAGAGGCCTATCGTGTGAAGGAGGCCGCGGACAAGCTCAAATCGATGAATGCACAGAATGACCCCGGCAAGACCATGGCCGCCTCGTATGCTGACTATGTGGACAAGTTCCAAGAATCCATGCGTGGGCTCAAGGACATAAAGGAAGCCCAGCTCAAGGCCGACAACGACCGGCTCGGCGAGCGATGCACCGAGGCCGACAAAAATTTTCGCTCGTTGATTAATAGTTACGTCGACAAGAAGGACAAGAGCGAAGGCCGTAAAGGCTTAAATGTCATCCCAGAAGAGGCCGACAAGATCGGCCGAAGCTACGGGGATGAATTGAAAAAGATGGAGGAGAAGCATCGCGACGTGGAGCGCGCGCGGGGCTATGCGAAGAACTTCTCCGAAAGCAACGGGCGCTGGTCGGACGTAAAGAGCAAGTTGCAGGACGGCGCCAATGACATTTGGGATCGATGGAACAAACGGATGGAGAGCGCTCGATACTGCCAGCAACTTGCGAAAGGGAAGGACAATCCGGTGGTAGTCGATGCGCTTCAGAAACTCGGTTCTTCCAACAAGCAGATGGACGACATGTACAGAGAACTCCGCACCAAGTACCAGGATTGGCGGAGGGACATGAACTCGTTCCGTGAGGCGGCGCTTCAGGACGCTCGAGAGCTGAAAGAGCTGTTCTGCTCCAAACTGGATTGGGAAAGCCGCGCGCAGCAGGTGGCCGACAAGTACGCGAGTGACCTTCGTTCACGGTGGGATCGGCTCACCGCCGATCGGGATCGGATGCTCAACACGGCTGATCTGCTGATCAACATGGGTGCGACGAGCGCGCCAAAGGTCAAACGGCTTATCGTGCAAGCATGGGACAAGGTCGAGCCGGTCAAGGACGGCGAACTCAAGGGCGCGAATCATCCGATGATCCGCGCACAAATCGAGAAGGGAAGAGCGGAGCATGCCAGCCGCCAGAGCGGCGCCGACATGAAAGAGACGCCGATCGACAGCTCCTATTGTTCAAACCCACATCCCGATCGCAAAGATTGCCGGCTCGATTGCGTTCGGGGTTGCACGGTGATCGAAATCAAACCGAACAATACGGAAGAAGTCGATATGGGCCACAAGCAAGCCCAAGCGTACAAGGCCGGGCTGGAGAAAATATTTGCCGACAAGCAAGGCAAAGACAAAGGTAAGCAGAGCGAGATGTTCTCGATGAATTCCGGACGCTATGCGCATCTCTCCAATTGCGTCTCAGGGTCCTCCCCCGGTTCGTACTCGATGAATCTCGACTATAAGATCGAAACGTACGGATTCTGTCCGGGAGATCCCAGCGCGATCTTCGGCCCGCGCGAATCGATCCCGAGCGAGGATCCGCCGGAGAAGCCAATCGACTGAGTGTCCACCTTATAATAGCGATGATGAATGCCGGCGACGGCTGATGGATCGAGGATCGCATCGTGCCGTCGCTCAACGGTGGGCAGGGAACTCACCGTCCACTTTTTGTTGGGCTTAACCGTCTGGTGGTTGGCTCTACACAAAACGTGTGGAAGGATGACCGCCTCCCTGGGCTTGGAAGCGCGCCAGGTAAGGCGCGGTTCGGCTTTCTGGGTCCTGAGATACCTGGGCAGGAGATCCGCACGCCACCAAACGGCCCCCCTCATCTCCAGCGCCCGGACCGATATCGATGACCCAATCGCTTCCGGCAATGACGCGCATGTCGTGCTCCACCACGATTACGGTATTGCCTGCATTCACCAGCTCATCGAGTTGCGTCATGAGCTTCTCCACATCGGCGGGATGCAGGCCGGTGGTAGGCTCGTCAAGAATATAGAGCGTGTTGCCGCGCTGTGTTCGTTGCAGCTCGGTGGCCAGCTTGATTCGTTGCGCCTCACCACCCGATAGTTCGGTGGCTGGTTGGCCAAGCCGAATGTAGCCCAGTCCCACGTCGCGCAAGACAGTCAGAGACCGATGCACGTGCGGTTCGTCCGCGAAGAATTCCCAGGCGCTATCGACGGTCATAGCCAGCACGTCGGCAATATTCTTGTCGCGGTACTGGACCTCGAGAGTTTTTGGGTTGTAACGAGTTCCATGACAGGTGGGGCACGGCGCATACACGCTGGGCAGGAAGAGCAGCTCGACCATGACCCAGCCTTCGCCTTCGCAGTGTTCGCAGCGGCCCTTGGGCACGTTGAAGGAAAAGCGCCCCGCGTCATAGTGGCGGACACGCGCGGTAGGCGTTGCGGCGAAAAGTTTGCGAACGTGATCGAAGAGTCCAGTGTAAGTCGCCAGGTTTGATCGCGGTGTGCGACCGATCGGTTTCTGGTCCACGCGCACCAGGCGTTTGATATGTTGCATTCCCTCCGTGATTCGCCCGCCGAGGGTAGTGACGGTGGTTCGCTCCAGCGCTTCCCCTTCGTCCTCCTCGACAGAAAGAGTATAGCCGAGAGAGGCGGCGATCAATTCTACCAACACCTGGCTGACCAGACTCGACTTGCCCGATCCCGAGACGCCCGTCACTGTCGTGAACACGCCCAAAGGAAAGTTAACGTCGAGGTCCTGTAAGTTATTGCGCGTGACGCCTTCAAGGCGCAGCCAGGCTTTCGGCGTGCGCGGGGTCCGGTCGGGAAGGGCATGTTCTGCAAACAGATGACGCCGGGTCTGCGAGTTCTTCACGCGCTTGAGCCCTTCCGGCGGGCCGCTGTAGAGCACATGGCCTCCATGGGTCCCTGCGCCTGGCCCGATATCGACAATCCAGTCGGCGTGACAGATCACATCCAACTCATGCTCGACAACAAAGAGGGAATTACCCGAGGTTTTCAATCGGTCGAGCGCTCTCAGGAGCGACTCGGTGTCCGCGGGATGCAACCCCGCGGAAGGCTCGTCCAATACATAGACCACACCGAACAAATTGGAGCGAACCTGAGTGGCCAGCCGCAGGCGCTGAAGCTCGCCCGGCGACAGCGTCGGCGTGCTGCGATCAAGTTGGAGATATCCCAGCCCAAGATCCAGCAGCACGGAGAGCCGGGCGAGCAGATCTTCGGAAATGCGCTGCGCCACCACCGCCTTTTCCGGATGATCGACCGAGAGCTTCCTCAGCGCCGGCGCTGTTTCTTCCGCATAGGGCCGCGCGAGAGTAGTCAACTGTTTGAGCGGCAGCCTGGAGATGTCGGCGATATCGTAGCCCTCGAACGTGACCGACAGGGACTCCCGACGAAGCCGCTTGCCATGGCAATCCGGGCAGGCGGTACTCACCATATATTGCGAGACCCGCTTCTTGATCGTAGCGTTCTCTGTATTGGCAAACGTATGCAGTACATAGCGCCGGGCACTCGAAAAATTGCCCTGGTAGCTGGGTTCCTCCTTGCGTTTAATCGCGCGCCGCGCCTCGGCGACATTATACCCGACGTACACCGGGACGACCTGCTGCTCATCGGTAAAGAGGATCCAGTCGCGATCTTTCTTGGGCAGGTCGCGCCACGGGCGATCGACGTCGTGGCCGAGCGACGTCAGCATGTCGCGAAGATTTTGTCCATGCCAGGCGGGCGGCCAGGCGGCGATGGCCCGTTCGCGAATGGTCTTGGAATCGTCCGGCACCATCGAACGTTCGGTCACCTCGTACACCCGGCCCAGCCCATGACATCGGGGGCAGGCCCCCTCGGGCGTATTCGGAGAAAAGGACTCCGCGTAGAGCAGCGGCTGGTTGCGTGGATAGTCGCCGGCACGCGAATACAGCATCCGGAGCAAATTGGAGAGCGTGGTGACGCTTCCAACAGAGGAGCGGGTGGTGGGGGAACCACGCTGCTGCTGCAGGGCCACGGCCGGCGGCAAGCCATCGATGGCATCGACGTCCGGCACCGCCATTTGGTGAAACAGACGCCGCGCATAGGGAGAAACGGATTCGAGGTAGCGCCGTTCCGCCTCAGCGTACAATGTGCCGAACGCGAGCGATGATTTGCCGGAGCCCGAGACGCCCGTGAAGACGACGAGGGCGTCACGCGGGATATCGAGATCGATGTTTTTCAGATTGTGTTCACGCGCGCCGCGCACGCGGACACATCCATTTCCAATGGAAGCTGCAGATTCGGAAGCGACAGCGTTCTGAGCGGCGTTGTCAGGGGTACCTTCCCCAGCTTTAGGCCTGGTGATAGACGATTCGCTCCTGTGATGTGCGGTCCCCATTCCTTCCTCCTTCCCGTATTCTTCTCGGAAGAACCTCGGGCCTACAAGTATCTCTAGAGAGGCGGTGAGGTAGGACTGATGGAGACAGTGTGGAGCATGATGAAAATGACAGAGAGGGGTTTGACACCGTTGTATGATAAACCCGTGAAACGCGTCGTCCTCAGTCCACAGCAGTTGCGGCTCGAGCAAGAGCGGACGCTGGCCATGCCGCCCGAACCGTACGGCTTCCCGGCACGGCTCGTGTTCCAACTGATTGATATGATCTATGGGAAAGCGCGAACCTGGCAAAAGTTTAAGGTGAACGAGATCCTGGCGCGGATGCCGTATCAGGCATGGGAGTCGGTCGCGTATAGCGCCATCACCCATACACACAAGCAGGAGCAGCATGCGAAGCGGATCTTCGAACGGGTGAAGGAAAGCCGTGAGGAGCAGGACAACGAGCAATGGCACTTGCTGATTATTCAGGAATGGATCAACCGCAAAGGCTTCCCCGAATCGGTCGTCAGGCATCGCATCATCCCGAGGCTGCTGGCCTTTGGCTTCTACCATCTGACCTTGATTCTCTATGCCATCCGACCGGGATGGAGTTATCAGTTCAACGTCGATCTTGAAGACCATGCCGAGCGTGAATATATGAAATTTGTCACGGAACATCCGGAATTGGAGCAAGAGGCATTTCGAAGCGCGTTCGAAAAAGACTTTGGCTCGCTTCCCACCATAGCCGATGCAATCCGCCAGATCGCCGTCGATGAACGGATGCATAAAGAAGAGAGCCGGAAGAAGATGGACATGGTCCGCCTAGATGGCACAAGAAGCAAGACTTGACCCCAATGGTATGTTTAAGTTCACTAGAGTTAGCTCGCGGTGTAGGTGAGGTGGGAGAGGACAGGGGCGTCTTAAAAGCAGGGCGCTGTCAGGTTACTCAGCCCATGCTATTTTATCCCTCACAATAATGAATGAATCCATAGGAGGACCACATGCGACAGTGTTGGTTTTATCGATTGACGGTTATCGGTTTCACCGCCGCTCTCGTTCTTTGTCACGTGTCCACGAGTAGTGCGCAGATTGACGAGGCGCGAAAAGCGAATTGGGACAATGCCAAGAAACTCTTCCAAATTATTTACGACGGCACCAAGGGAAACAATGTTCGTGAAGCGTTCAAGAGCATGGAAGAGTTCAAGACGAACATGGACATTGTGCAAGACAAACTCGAACGGTCCGGGGAACGCCTGCATGATCTGGATAAAAGCTGGCTGTCACAGACAGCCAGAGCCAAAGCCATCGAGGGGTGCAAAAAGGTCAGATTGACTGCAGGTTCCTTGCAAGTAGCGATGCAAAAATTGGGAGAAGATCCTTCCAGCGCCCTCGGGGACTTCAAAAGCGCATTCGACGACTTCACCACTAACTTTAATCAGTTTTGGGTAGAATACACCGGACGTCTGAAGGAAATAGAAGAGAGAACGAAGAAGTTCCGGGAAGACTGCAAGCAATGCCCATGAGTGAAACGAATTCTCGAGGCGCGAGTATGCCAGAGCCCCTCCTCCAAGTACTGATATTAGAGCTTAACCCTTAGAAGAAGATGCACAAAACGGGGATGTCCAGATTGTCAACGCCGTTCATCGGTACGGGGCAAAGACAGGGAGCCGATTACGTGAATCTACACTATGCAACCGTCAGCCGTCTGGCCAATAGATCATAATACAAGAGACAAGACCTGACCCCCACAGGTCTCGCATACAGGTCTCAACCTATGTGCTGCAGCGCTATCTGAGAGATTCAAGTATTATTTCAGAGGGACTTTGACGCTGATGGCGCCGCCGAGATCTCCTTCCTTCGCGCCTTCCTTTTTATAGCCTGAAATGTCTGTTTCGCCTTTGGGCCCACCATGGCACGAGAGACAAGCCTTTCCATAGAACAAGGGTAGCAAGAGTCGCACGGATTTGCCGTCGGGGGCCACATCGCTAATCGTTTTCTCTCCCTGGCGGGGATACGACGCCTCTGCAAATTTTTTCAACGTCTGCGCTTCATACTCATCGGCTTTGTTTTTCGGGTTCCGAAGCAGATTGTCCATTGTCGTCTGCTTGAGATATACGCCGGTATTTTCACTGAACTGAGCTGCGGCCTGCGTTCCGTAGTGGGCGGGGGTGAATCCTTTATACCCAGTCCCTGCCTTATTGATCGTGGCTTGATTGTCCGCCACAGTTTTCTTCGACGCCTGAACCAGTGCAGGCAGCAAGGTTTTGGCTTGCGCTGGAACACTCGCTACGCCAAGATTTGTGAGATCAACACCAGATCGCTCTTTAAACTTCGCCTGAAGCTGCTTCTCAAACACGTCGGGCGTAAATCCCTTATCCCCCTTGTCCTTGTCGTTAATGAGCGCCTGATTGGCTCCCACGACCACCCGGCCGGAATCCAGCAGGATGGCCAACAGTCGTCCGGTTTCGACGGCTTCAGGATTGGCGAAGGCTGAAAGTGGACTGAGTGCAAGCATAAGGCATGTCAGAAGCGCGGTTAGAAAGGAGATGACCATTGGCTGCATGGGGTACCTCTTCTGGCTGAGAGTGAGTGATGGCAAGGCACTGATTCGCAAGGCAATCTAGTTCGCATCGCACTGCACGCGAAACAATACAGGGTTTTATCAAATCCCGCTATGCGGCGTATGACGTAGTCTGAAAACGGAGATTTCGTTCATCCGTGCGACGCTCCGTAGGCGATCGGTTCAGGTGAAATTCGTAGATATCGCCCATTATTGCCACAAGATTACACCTGTCTTATCATCTGCTCGCTGCATAACCTACCAGGGAGGGGGTACATGATCTTGAAAAGGATTGTTCAAAGCTCCGTGCTGATAGGCGCTGTCATCAGTGCCACGTTGCTGGCAACAGTCCCGGCGTCGGCCGTGACGACCTGGACCGATTGGACCAGTTCCACCGCAGGCGCGCCGGGGACCGCGTCGGGTTCGGTCACCGGGGTGGGAATATCATATGCGGGTGAGGTCGATAGCACGGTGCTCAATGGGACCAGTCCCATCTGGGCTCCCAACAGTTCGTTCATCGGAGGCACGTCTACGGCGTCGCCGAGCACCGTCGGCGATGCCATCTTTCTGAACGGAAGCTTCACGGGCACGAACACCATCACCTTCGCGTCGCCGGTGGTGAATCCGGTCTTCGCAATCTGGAGCCTCGGGGCACCCGGAGCGGTGGCATCATTCAACTTCAACGCGACACCGACGTTTGAAGCCGGCGGACCGAATAGCCAATTCGGAGGCCTGCCGATCACGGTGTTAGGGAATACCGTCAGCGGCACAGAAGGAAACGGCGTCGTCCAATTCACAGGGACGTTCAGCTCGCTCGCCTGGACGAACACGTTTGAGAACTTTTATGGATTTACGGTCGGTGTGAACGGACCTACCGGAACCACTCCGGTACCGGAACCCAGCACGATCATGTTACTCGGAATCGGCCTGGCCGGTCTCGGCTTGGCATGGCGCCGCAAGGCGGCCTGATTGCGCTTGCAGGGGCGCGATCCGATTTGTCGATCGCATCGCGCCTCATGCCGGTATGCCTAAGCGCTTCAGCAGCTGAGGACTGCACGAATAGAAAAAAGGCATCCACCAACAAGTCCGGAATCCCTCCAATAATACAGCAGCTATTCATCGGAAACTTTGTACTATAGCCCTGCCCCACTCGCTTTCCTTGTCACAGCAAGACAGAATAAGGGGTCAGGTCTTGTTTCTTGCTATTAAAGTATCGCGTATGATACGAGATGGATCATGGCGCGTCCATTGAGAATAGAATTTGAAGGCGCGGTCTATCATGTCACCTCTCGGGGCAACGCCCGCGCCGATATCTTTGCCGACGATCTGGATCGCCGGACGTTCTTGAAGTGCCTCGAGAAAGTCATCGCCCGCTTTCATTGGCGGTGTTATGCGTACTGTCTGATGGACAACCACTATCATGTGGTGATTGAAACCCCCGACGCCAACCTCGCCATGGGGATGCGTCAGCTCAACGGGGTCTACACCCAGAGTTACAACCGGCGCCATCGTCGGGAAGGCCATCTCTTCCAGGGTCGTTACAAGGCCGTACTGATTCAGAAAGACAGTCACCTTTTGGAAGTTTGCCGCTATGTCGTGCTGAATCCGCTCAGGGCCAAGGCCGCCGCCCGGGTCGAATCGTGGAAGTGGAGTAGCTATAAGGCAACTATGGGGCTTGGCGAAAGTCCTCCATGGCTTGCCATCGACTGGGTCTTAGACCAGTTTGGCAAGAAACGATACGCCGCCACAAAACATTACCAGCGGTTTGTGCAAGAAGGCATACGGGGGCCCTCTATATGGGAAGATGTGCACGCGCAAGTCTTGTTAGGGGACGAGGCCTTTGTCGAGAAGCTCAAAGGGTATGCGTCTGGCTCGAAAGAAATGCCTGAGATCCGGCGTGATCAAAGACATCTTGGCCGCCCGGCACTAAAGACGTTGTTTGCGGGCAAGCTCACCAAAAGCAAGCGGGACGCCAAGATCGTCAAAGCCGTGCATCGGTACGGGTACAGTCAAAGACAGGTAGCCGACCATTTGAGTCTGCACTATGCGACCGTCAGCCGTTTGGCCAACCCTCTTAATACAAGAGACAAGACCTGACCCCTGGTAACGGTAGTATAAAGTTCTCAAGCAATGGAGGACGACATGGGCAGTTTGGAGGACAAAGAGATCGCCGCCACGAATAAGGTGGTAAAAAAGCTCAACGCACAAGCAAAGCGCATCCAGGCATGGTTGCCTACGGGCAACCCAACTATGGTGGGCCGTATCAATGCGGCGATCATTTGGGTGTTCGTAAGTCGGACGTTGCTGGAAAACCTAGCTATAGCCGCGAACGGAAAGGCCTTATCCGCCGTCACCGCTGGGGCGAATCTTCGTGAGGCGATCAAGACAGTCGAGCAGAACGAAGGGTCGTTGCATGCTGAGACTGAGGCCACGGACAGAGCGCAACAAATGTTGTCGCAAAGCGTCGCGGACCAGTTGAAGGCCTATAAGGATGTGCTTCGATTTGACCAAGCCGTGGCACTCAAGGTCTGGGCCAGTCACCGTCAGGCGCTGGCGTTGGTGGCTGGCGCAAAAGACTTGGCAGGGCTCAGAGATGCAATAGCTGAGATCATAAGGATAGGAATCGGAACAGCCTTGGGCGTAGAGTTTGTGAAGACCATTTTCGGAGTCTTAGGCAAATTCAAAAAGAGAAAGCTCGATGCAAAGGCAGGATCAGATCTTCTCGACTTCGTGGAAAAATTGAGTGAGATACATATCCGTTGGTCGCTTCAAGCTCAATGTCAAATTTACCGGTTGAAATCCGAGCATTCCTCACTTACGGAGGATCAATTGATGAAACAGGCACGGACAGATGTGATGGAAATCTTTAAAGAACACTGGAAACGAGCGCAGTGACTTGTGCCAATGGAAACTGAAAAGTCTTCCTGATGCCGCACGCTCATCCCACCTCCTGTAACCCCACAGCGACCGTGTCTGTTTTCGAGCAAAAGATCAGATGCCCGCCTACTTTGAATAACCACACTAGAAGTTAGAAGCAGCTCGGAATTGATACTGTCGCTCGTGATTGAGCAGCCACTGCTTGCGTTCCAATCCTCCGCCGTATCCGGTGAGTGATCCGTTCGCTCCGATCACGCGATGACAGGGCACGACGATGCCAATTGGATTGGCTCCATTGGCCAGTCCCACGGCGCGCACGGCGGCAGGGTTGCCTAGTCGCTTCGCGAGTTCGCCGTAACTGATCGTCTCGCCTGCGGGGATGGAGCGTAGAGCCTGCCAAACGCTTTTCTGGAATGCAGTTCCTTCCGTGGCGACGGGGAGGGAATCAATCGCGTGAATATCCCCATCAAAGTAAGCCGCCATTACCGAAGCGACGCCGGGAGGGCTTTGGGCTGGGGTCAGTGTGAAGGTATCTGCTCCGTAATGGCGCGCGAGCAGCCGGTGCATGCGTTCGTCGTAATTTGTCCAGTCCGTTGCTCGCAGGCGGCCCTCTTCATCGCTGATCAGGACCAGCTCTCCAATCGGTGTCGCAAGCGTCTGTGTAAGAAAACGAAGCTTATTGGGCATGACAAACCTCTATGGTTAGAGTGTGCGGCGATCGGCAGTCCATAAATACTGTGCGGCATAGGCGCGCCATGGTCGCCACGCCTCCGCACGCTGAATCAGTTGTGGTGCGGTGAGCAACACGCCATCGAGGCGTGCCACGCCCCGCAAGATGCCGATGTCTGTCGCCGGAAAGGCATCCGGCTCTCGCAGCGCGCGCAGGGCAATGTATTGCGCGGTCCACGCTCCGATGCCGCGGATCGCGCGCAGTTGCGCGATGTTGTCTTCAATCGAGCCAATCGAACCAGCCGAACCTGCCTCGAAGAGTCGTGGATTCGCGACCGCAGCCTGGGCAAGCGCTTTCACCGTAGCTCTTCGCGACTCTGGCATGCCGATAGCGCTGAGATCGGCCGTCGCTACACAGCGTGCAGACGGAAAGGTTCGAGTCAGGCGTGGATCAGTCCCATGGCCAACCGGATCTCCGCACAGGAGGACCAGCTTGCTCCCCAACTGGCGGGCGGCTTCGACGGTGATCTGTTGTCCCAGCACGGCGCGGACGGCGAGTTCAAATCCATCCCAGCATCCCGGCGTGCGGAGTCCGGGCCGTGCAGCAATCAATGGAGCGAGCGTCGTGTCCTTGGCCAAATGCGAGCTAATGGTGTCGACGTCAGCTCCGACATCGAACACGTGACGGACACGTGACACAATCGGTTGAAGCGCGCGCACGCACGGGAATTGAATGGTCGCCAGGAGTGCATTGCGGTCCGGCGCATGCGCGACCGCGACAATGCCATGTCCTTCCTCATACGAGACGGTGCGCCGATAGATGCCGTGCTCCACGCATTCCATGCCGTCGATGGCGCGGGCTTTCAGGTAGGCCAGCATCGCCTCCCAGTCGTAAGGAGGCCGATACGAAATGTGCAGCACGACCGGAGCCGTGGCAGAAGAATCGGGTGCTAACCGCAGTTTGCGGCGGCGCAACTCCCCAGGCGGTCTCTGATAGAGCGTGCGGAAGGCATCGTTGAATCGGCGCAGGCTGCCGAATCCCGCCGCCATGGCAACCTCCGCCATCGAAAGCTGTGTGTCATGAATCAATTGCTTGGCGAAGAGCACGCGCCGCGTTTGCGCGACTGCGATGGGCGAGGCGCCGAGGTGTTGTTCAAAAAGCCGGCGCAATTGGCGTTCTCCCATGCCGACACGAGTCCCAAGGGCCTCGACAGTTCCGTCCTCTCGATCAAGAAAGCCTTCGGCGATCAGCGCCAACGCTCGCGAGACGGTATTCGAGGTGCCGCGCCAACAGGCCAGTTCAGGAGAGATCTCGGGCCGGCAGCGAAGGCACGCACGAAAGCCGGCCTCCTGCGCGGCAGCGGAGGTCGGGAAGAATCGGCAGTTCTCCCGCTTGGGCGTACGCGCCGGACAGATCGGACGGCAGTAGATCCCGGTGGACGTGACCCCGACGAACAGGCGACCATCAAAACGCGGATCGCGCGCCTGCAGCGCTCGGTAACTGATATCAGGGGTAAGCTCTTTCATGCCTCTACTATGCCCTATCCAAAGGCGAAGTTCTCGCCATTTTCGGACGCGACCATGACAGTAAAACAGATGCTGCATTCGATCCTAACATGCACATCGGATATAAGCCGTTGACGATGGCCTACTGTAGGCGACTGCAATGTTAGAGGGAAAAGTCATGGATATGACCGGCCTAATCGTCAATCTAATCAGCGACGCAGTCGGCGGTTCGCGGCAGGCGCAGCCATGCCGGATAAGAGTCTCGGCACGTTGGGAAATTCCTTGGCGGGCGTGGCGCGCGGTGGAATTGTGGGAGTGATCCTGCAAGCCATCGCGCCAGCTTTGCAAGGGGGTGAGGGTGCCGGCTCGATCATCGGGAGCATCGTCGGTGGGGGGGGCCGGGGGCAGTCTGCTCATGGCCATTGTTTCGCTGATCAAGAACCGCTTCGCCGTAAGGATGTAGTCATCGACCGGGCTTGTATATGTCCATCTGTTGAGGTAATACCAACCCTGCTGGATGCTTCGAAGACGGCAACAGAGATGCTCCGAGGCTGAGAAGCGAGTCCAAAACAGTCAACACACCGGAAAAGAAAGGAGACGGTACTATGCGGAAACTTACACTTGCTGTCGGCGTAGCCATGCTCTCAACGATCGGCTTGTTCGCCACCTCCCACGCAGGGGACACCTCAGCGACGATGGAGAAAATGAAAGGGGAGACAAAGGCGACCGTCGAAGAGGGAAAGGGCCAGACAAAAGGTGCGTTCGAGGATGTCAAAGGCAACAAGATGAGTGCGGATGCGGAACGGGCAAAAGGCAAGGCGAAGGCAGACACGGAACGCGCCAAGGGAAAAGCAAATGAGATGACGGAGAAGGCTAAAAAATAGAACCATATGCCCCGGACCTCGTGATGTTTTGGTAAGAGCATCCAAACGCGGCATGTCTGATCGGATGAAAAGGTGGCCCTGGCAGGCTCTACAGCTTCATGTCAACTGCACCGCCGGTGGCAAAGTGGAATGATGCAAGAAACAAGACCTGAGCCCGTCTAGACTCTTTGCGTCTCCTCCAGGCTTTTTCAGCCATAGGAACCACCTAGGAGGGATCGCCGTCTTGAGTCTCGTTCCGGGATCGTCCATATACTGGCGGCTCGCAGTAGCATCCCCCCGTGACGAGAGGAGTCCGACATGCCGACGCTTGACCGTATGGTTCGCCTGCTCTCCATTTTATTGATCGCCGTGGTGACGTTAGCCGCACAGGGAAAAGCGGCCGCCGCCGAATCGCAGATGAAGGTCCAGGGCAAGATTGTCGCGATTGGCGCAGACCATATCGTCATCGACACCCGCACGGCCACCTACAGGTTGACCAAGAAAGTCGCTCCGTTGAAAGCGAAAATAGGGGACACGGTGACACTGTGGGTTACGGCCGATCACGTGGTCATCGACCACCATCCGCAGGCGACCGAGCAGCGGCATCGCTTCATTACGGGGACGTTGCTGAACGCAGAATCGAAGAAGCAGATCAAACTCTGGACACCGGAAGGCAATCGAGTCTATTCGCTGGAAGCGCACGAAGCCAAAACCTTTCATCTTAGCGTGGGGACGATGGTGGCGGTGGAGATTAACGAATCCGATGAGGTGATCGACGTGCGTCCTGTCGAGACGGAAGCGGGGGCGTGCGACACGCGGCATCACTGCAAAGTGATGCTCCATGGCACCGTGATGAAGATCGAAGACAGCATGATCTTCATCAAGACGCCCGTCGTCGAATATGAGCTCCCGACCAGTCTGGCCGGGCCGAACACGGCGCCCGGGGATGAGATGACCCTCTGGGTGAACGAAAACAATGTGGTGCTGGATCACTATCGCCCGGGAGACATCGCTCATCGGCGCTTCGTGACCGGGCCGGTCCGCTATGCCGATAAAACCCGCGCTCACATCAAGCTGTGGACGCCCGAGGGGGACCGGACCTTTTCGCTCATGCAGATCAAGATGGCGACGCCCCTGCGGGAGGGGCATCAAGTGACGTTGGAAGTCGACGAAGCCGAGCAGGTGATCGATCTGCGTGAATCCTGATCGAAGGGTGGCTTGTGCCCTGGCTCTGAGCCATCTTCCACCAAGCCCGTTGAGGACAGCTAGATTCTCACCACCTTCGATTGGGGCCGCGTCCGGCCAAAATGAGAAGTATGGGCTGGCGGCATAGCGCCGATCGAGTCCAGGCACTCGATAACGCGTTCGTACCGTCTCCACGATCGCCTTCTAAAAACCCCAATTCCAACCGAACAGATCAGTGTTCATTGATTGCCCCGGCCTCCGGCGACCCAGAATTCTCTATGCCAATGTGACCTTTGGCCGCCCGGCAAATTTATTGGTCTGGATTTCCAAGCGAAAGCTAAAGATGATGGGCAAGATATGCCTTCCCTGCCGGCCGTGGGACATCGAGAGAGAAGAAGATAGGCATCCGCATCTAAGATACAATAAACAAGACCTGACCCCATTTTTTTCATTTTTTGGAGATGAAGTTATAGCCATTTCGACGTGAGGCGCTGTCGATGCATGGTCTCTCTCGTCGATACAAATAAACAATGACGATTCACGATCCTAACGAGGTTAATCGATAATCTGAAGGAATGTCTGCCGAATCGGATAGTGTATAGTGTCGTCACCACGCACCGCGAACGATCCAGACAAGGTCGAGGGACATGAATCCTTTGTGGAAAAATGTGCTGAAATGGGCCATGCCGGTCATCATCGAAGCGGGGTCCAGTTTCTATAAGAAACAATCTAATCCTGGGCAGGAGCGCCACGTGCCGGCGTCGGCCGACTCTCAAGCCGAGCAGGTCGAAGCGCTAAAACGTGCGATCATCCGCGTCGCCGAAGAAATGGATTTGTCCAATCGCAAGCAAACCGAACTCTCCCGAGCCATTACCCGTATTCGTTGGATAACAATCGCCATAGGCCTACTGGCAATTTTGGCCTTGGTCATTGCCGTGTCGAAATAGCGGATGATTCATGCCGCTGCCTTTTCGGTTCAATGCTTCAGGCTTTTAGACTATCGAGTCCTGAAATGGGCGCCTGACATATTGCCCCGCCAAGCCGATAGCAAACTGTCAACGGAGGTCGGTAGTCTGGACCATGCTCGGCGGTCCCATTTCTAGTGCATACGCGATGAAGAGATGCCACGGAACTCGCTCGAAATCTTCCGAGTAGGAGCCTTCTCCCAAGACTTCTTGTAGAGTGCCTTAGCAAAGAGTAGCCGTCCTCTGTTCGTCCTTCCTCTTTCATGCCGAGGTCGATGTGGCTGCTGAGATGATGTCGGTGCGGTGCTGCATCGCGGGCGGTGGGCCAGCCGGCATGATGCTGGGATTGCTGTTGGCTCGCGCCGGCGTCGACGTGCTGGTGTTGGAGAAACATGCCGACTTCCTTCGCGACTTCCGCGGAGACACGCTCCATCCCTCCACGTTGGAGGTGATGCATGAACTCGGGCTGCTGGAGGGATTGCTGGGATTGCCGCACCAAAAAGTTACGCGGCTCAGAGGGCAGTTTGGTGATCTAGCGCTGACGGTGGCAGACTTCTCACACTTGCCGACACAATGCCGCTTCATCGCCTTCATGCCGCAGTGGGATTTTCTCAACTTTCTGGCAAAAGAAGGTGCGCGGTATTCCACCTTTCAGTTACGGATGCGGACTGAAGTCACCGACCTCATCGAGGAGGCAGGCGTCATCGTCGGAGTGCGAGCGCAGACGGCGAATGGATCGTTGGAGGTACGCGGAAGACTCGTGGCTGGGGCGGACGGGCGGCATTCGATCGTCCGGGCATGGGCCGGGTTGCCGGTGGAGGAGTTCGGCGCGCCGATGGACGTGCTGTGGTTTCGGCTCCCGCGGCGGTCCAGCGATCCGGAAGATCCCATAGGGCGCTTCGATACCGGCCGGATCTTCATCATGCTGAATCGAGGGCAGTACTGGCAGTGTGGGTTCGTGATTCACAAAGGATCGCTGGATCAGCTCCAAGCACGAGGGCTGCAGGCCTTTCGGGACAACGTGACCCAGTTGGCGCCGTTTCTGGCCGATCGTGTCGGCGAACTTCAAGATTGGGAGGCGATCAAGCTACTCACCGTTCAGGTCGATCGGTTGCGTCAGTGGTATCGCCGGGGCCTGCTCTGTATCGGTGATGCGGCGCATGCCATGTCCCCGGTCGGTGGCGTCGGCATCAATCTGGCTATTCAAGATGCGGTAGCAGCAGCCAATCTGTTGGCAGGTCCGCTGCGCTCGGATCGGCTGACGACGGACGATTTGCGGCGGGTGCAGGAACGGCGCGACTGGCCGACTCGTGTGACGCAACGGACACAGCTCTCCATCCAGGATCGCGTCATCAGTCGTGTGCTTGGCTCCGCAGACCGGTTGATGCCGCCGCTTCCGATCCGGCTCCTCGCGCGATTTCCGTTCCTGGCACGGCTCCCTGCTCGACTGATCGGACTCGGAGTCCGCCCCGAGCATGTGAACACGCGGAGTAGCTAGTCCGATCCTGACGCTGAACAAACGGCGCCGCCGCAAGTCCTGACACTTTGTTGGCTCCTCATCGCCATTTCAGTCGGCGGCACGGAATCCAACCTCCCAAATGCCGTAATAAACCGCATGGGTAAAGATTGATTCGGTACGCCACTTAGTCAAAGACCTGTATCTGCTCCAGTGGACAGGGAGTCTGGGCATTCACGATCTGGCGGGTACGGTCCCCTATGCCATCAGAATCGGCTTGATCACGACCGATTCCTAGTTTTCCCAGAACATCGAATTGTCCGGTCAGTTTTAAGCCCTTCTCAGGTCATTTTCTGTCCTTTCTAAGGGCTCCCCTGATAACCCCAGGCCCCATCCCGAGTCATAACAGCGAGCGACTCGTGCGACTTGCTGATAGGGCACGGTCGGCATGAGGTCGTCACCAGGGCGCCTGCTCTTTATAAACGCTCATTCCTCCTAGGGCTGGTCTCGGCCAGGGAGACTTCAGAGTTGCGTATATTCCTGCGCTATCGGGCATAGGAATGCTCCTGCGCCTCTTGAAGGACACCAACGGCCTTGAACCCGATTATCATCTGGCTTCGTTCGATGATTGATCAACTGAGACAAGATCCCTATCTCCGCTTGATGGCTTTGGTGACCTCCGTAGTCGGCTTCAGTCTCCTCATCGCTGTCGGGGTTCTCCTGATCTTGCAGCGCACGCTGGTTCACGGCACCGGTGAAGCCTTGGCGATTGAGGCCACCCAGACGGCCAGTCGCCTTGACCGCGTCTTACATGAGCGGGCCGGTGACAGTCGGATGATGGCACACGCCTTACTTGATCGCCTCGACGATCCCCAATACCTCTCCGCGTACCTGACCTGGATGGTGCAGGCGTATCCGGTGTACCAATGGCTGGTAGTGCTGGACGTAAAAGGAGCCATCATTGCGACGAACGCGTCTGCAGGGCTTCCGCAGGATCGATTACCCCCAGAATGGTTTTCGCACGTTGCAGAGTCGTCGGGCCTCGTCGTTCTCGAGGCGAAGGCCTATAAGGAGACCAATGGCCATGTTGCGGTAGGTTTCTCCATCCCCATTCGAAATGATGACGGCCTGGTGCAAGGCTTTGTGGTCTCTTTTGTGAGTCTCGCTGGTCTCAAAGAGAGTTATCTTGGCATGAGCCGAGACGTCCACGTAATCGGCAGCGCGATTCCCATAGACTATAGTGTCGTCAATAGCGATGGCGTCCCACTGATTGATTCGACATTGTATGAGGATAGCCGCGTGAATCTGACGGCGCTCCCTTCCGTGCAGGTGCTTCGTGAGACAAACAGCCCCGGATTCGTAGAAGAACGCTCGATGCGCCGTGGTCTGAGTCTGATCACCGGCTACGCCCCCACAACTGGATATGCCGATGTGCCAAACATGCGGTGGGCGGTCCTTGCACGGGTCCAGCGGTCGCACATCCTCGCCCCAATCAGCTACCTCACGAAAGTTGTAGGTTTTGGTGGGCTGACTGCCATGGGACTACTCATGGGCCTCGTGTTGCTGATGATGGTCCGACTTCGACAGGAGATGACCAAAGTCCGGCAAAGCCACGCCGAGCTCGAGCGGCGAGTCACGGAAGCAAGGGAGCACGTCAGAACGCAGCAACAGCAGCTCATTCAGTCGTCAAAGCTGGCGAGCCTGGGGCAACTGTCGGCCGGCGTGGCTCATGAGCTCAATAATCCACTCAACAACATCAACTTATTGGTGCTGAACGCCTTAGACCAAGTTGATGTCGAACTCAAGGGACGGCAGCTGCAGCATCCGCTTCATGAAAAATTAGAGGCGGCTGCCGAGCAAGTCCAGCGCGCGACTGGGGTGATCAATAATCTTAGAACGTTTGCCCGAGCCTCCGGGACGAGCATGCATGCGATTGTCCTCGCGGACGCGATTGATTCCGCTACCGCATTGCTACGTGAAACTCTCCGTCTGCAACAGGTTGAGCTCTCAATCCACATGGCGGACCGTAAGGCGGAAGTGTGGGGGGATCGGTTACAGATCGAACAGGTCCTTGTGAATTTGCTCACCAATGCATGTGATGCCTTGAACGATGCGGCGGTCAAACGCATCATGATCACCGCCGAGGCAGATGAGGACTGGGAATTAGTCACTGTCACGGATACAGGGCATGGGATTGCACCCCAGACGCTCCCGCACATTTTTGATCCCTTCTTTACCACCAAAGAAGTTGGACGTGGAACGGGCCTCGGCTTGTCCATTGTTTACGGGATTATTCAGGATCATGGCGGACAGATCACCGCGCAGAGTACACCTGGTAAAGGGACACAGATCCAACTGCGGTTCCCAAGGAAGCGTGACGGACTCCCAGACCTTGAAGTTCAAACGGGTGCTCCATATTAACTAGAAAAATTTATGAAGAGGTAAACACGGCAATAACAGCCGCGAATGCGACCACCGACAAGATGCCATCTACCCACATTGATTCTTCTCTAGGCAGCGCTCACTTTTGTGAGCAGGCTGGACTGATTCACAGCTTAGAGTCCGTGTGTTTGAGACTCATTCCATGAAGCCCATACCAGAGAAGATCACAGGACGTCACAAGAGACGGACGCTTCTTGCTCATCCTGCTGAGTCAGTCATCTCTTTGATCGCGACCTTCTCATGGCGTGCAAACGGAGAGTTCATCCTGTCTTTAGGTTGCATTCTCTACTAAGCGGACTTGCGACGTTCGCATAATCAGTCGCTCTCATCCGACAGGTCCGTACATGCCTTACAGAAGTGGAAATACAAGGATTGAGGAAGACATGACCATCGGCGAATGAGTTCGCCACTCCGCCCGAGTCATGAGGCGCAGCAGGGCATTCATACCTTCATGAAGATCTGTTCGGTGCGAACTGTGCCCCGTCCTCCAATGCTCGGTCGTTGGACGACTGTGGCCTCGTACAAGCCGAAATCAGACTCGGGGAGGCCAAACACCTCTTCAAACTTTTCTAAGTCTTGTACCTTATCGTAGAGCTTCTCCTGCGCTTGATTCGAGAAGCGCTCAGGCAAGCGACCGCCCGCCAGGAGGAACTCCAGACAGCCTATTTAGCCCGAGATCGCTCTCACGTTGACGCAATCCGGAATCGCGAGACACGTGAACTCCTCATAAGCTCCCAACGGCAGATTGAGCACTCGTTCGCGCAGAGTAGGGTAACGAGGGAGCGCCTGAAGCGGAGTATTCTTCTGTATGAAAACCTGCTCGCGCGGCAGGCGGCTTTCGCGATAGAACTGCGAGAAGCAGCATACCGAACAGCGCTCAGCCGATTCTGCTCACGGTAACCGTCCAAACTGTTTTAACTGGTCGGGCCGAGATCATGGCGCGCCATCCTGCGCATGCGCTTGTGGTGATGGGTCCCCCGGGGGGATGACCCTTGCGCGACCTCCCACCCACGCTCAGCAGTTCCGTCAGACCACCGACGTAGTAGAGATGGACCAAAAGATCACCGCTGATGGCGGGGAATAGGTGGGCGGGTTAGACATGACTGATGGACGGTAGGCGGTGACAGTAACTTATTGGGGGCTTGCCGTATAATTCAGAACATCCCTTGCACCGTCCCGACCTTCCCATAACCCTACGGCTGTCTCATCTGCCTCTTCACCCGGATCTTGTCTAATTCTATCTGAACCCGCTCATAACACTCGCAGGCCATTGCTTCAAGGCCCGCACGATTGAGGATCTGAACCACATCATTTGTGTAATCGATAAGACGTTCTTGTGTGAGTTGGGCCAATAACGCGCTGGCGCCTGGTGGCGTAATGCTCAGCATCTCCGCGACCTGGGCCCCGGTCATGGGCAACTTCTGGGCGCGTGCGCGATCCTGTTTCGTCAGCATCGTCCGAGCAAAGCGTTGGGGCAGGGTGTGAGCCTTACTGCACGCGACAGACTGAGCGGTTTCCATAAAAGCCGCATGGGTATAATAGTGGACCACATGACGCAACCCAGGGAGTGTTTTGACCCGTGCCCAAAACACCTCAGCCGCGATCTTCTGGACATGACCGGACACGTCACAGATCGCACGCGCAAAGGCTTCATCATCGTCAAAGAACAAACGGACTCCCCCGAGCATGCCTTCGTGGCCCACAGTGGTCACCTCAACAGGTTTGCCATCTTTCATGACGATCTGCATGGAGATGACCGCCGTCGTCGGAAAGTACACGTCCCGAAAAATCTCTCCTGGATTGAACAGTACATGGCCAACGGGAAGGTCGAGATCGACTAAATCCGGCCTGATCAGTTCAAATTCTTCAGGAGGGAGCGCGGCCAACAATTGATTCGATGCTTTGAGGCTAGAAGTCATTAGGGTCCCGAAGGTGCAGACCGTTATGTACAGCGAGCAAAAGCTGAGAATGCATATACGCTTCGCATCGGTCACATATGTAGGGCGAAATTGAAATGGAAGGATTTAAAATTTCCCAAAACGGTGTACCTAAGTTACTTACGTTTATCTCTCGACGCATTCCGACGCATTCCGACTTTTCTCTGCTGCCGTCCTTCACGACATAACACGGATAAGGTGCGGAGTTGTTCATCAGAGAGAAAAAAGCATTAACATGTAATCAACGATCTCTTGTACGTTGATGTGTCCTTGGGCAGCCCTGCACATTGCAGGAGCACCCTTATTAGCTAGAGCGTGGCTGAAGGGCGAAACTCAGTTCGGGAATCACTACCGCCGTTGATGCCCTACGATTTGAGTGGTGGGCATATTAATGCGTCCTATTTCGATAGGGATTGCAGACCAGTCGTCATTGATGTACATGGACGACGAGGAGACGCGGCAGCCAGAGAGCTCCTAGCACCTCGACGTCCGTGAATACGGTTGCCACTTCTCCGGTGTCAGCTATTCGCCGCTCCAAACCGTTCCCATTCGTGACCGGTGACCGTCATTAGGTCGGAAGTCCGATTGTCTCGGCAGCCGATCCGATCAAATCGCTTGCGCGCTTCTCATAACAAGGCCAGAGATGGGGTCTTGTCTTGTCTCTTGCTATCAGCCATCGAGTTTAGGGTTGTCTCTCATCAGCCAATCTCCAGCGATGCGATCTTCTCCCCTTCGAGCCCGAAGATATGCTCAAGGGTCACCGGGCTGTTCGGAAAATTGCCGGACACCTTGCCGATAACTACCGTCTTGCCATCCCGCTCGACGGCGTCGATCGGCTCAACTGTGTGTTGGTATTTCTTCTTCGTCTCTACATGCCATTGCTTGATGGCGGTCAGCCCTTCGATGGCTCGCCCTTCATCTTTTACAACAGCATGATCGACGAAGCACTGAGCCAAGGCTTCTGTGTCATCGCTGTTCTCGGCGGCGAAATAGGCCACCACCGGGTTGGGTAGTACGAGAGACATCCTGGCTCCTCCTTGGCGTCTTTGATTTCATGCCGTAGCTTTTGTCGTTTCTAATCCCCGGCATTCGTTGCTTCTCTCAACCCGTTTTTTCCGAAAGCTGGATAACGGCGTCCGTCTCCAACGCGAACCGGCCTCGTCCTCGAGGAACGAGGCGGACGTCCGGGCATTTCTGTTCCATCCGTTTGCGCAACAGGATCAGCCGGCTTTCCAGGTTGTCCTTGAATTCCGGAAGGCCGAGCCAGGAATCCATTCGTAGTTCACGGTTGGTGAATTCCAAGCGGCCCTGATCCTGCTGTTGTCTGAGCAGACGCCACAGAATGCGCCCAGGCACGTTGCGGATCAGATATTCACCGTCGACAAAGATGCAGTCGTCGGCGTGAAAGAAGCAGAACCTTCTGATGCGCGGCGAGGGGCCGGTCCGGCGCGCAGGCTGTGATGATGCCGGAGTCGCCGGGGAGGACTCTTCAGTATCATGGCCGATCTGTTCGATGCTTGAAGCCAGTTGGGCGGCGACGATGGTCAGGATCGTGTCTTCCTGAGGCATGAAGGCAAGAGGGTCCGTGCTTTCGACGGCGAGGACGCCGAGCAGACGGCCACGGGTCGCCAGCGGCACGGCGATCTGGCTGGCTGCTCCGGCTAGACCAGGGAGCGGAATTTCACGGCACACAGCTTCCGTTCCCGCGACTGCTTCTGTCCGCTCTCGCACGGCGCGGGCATAGCGGAGGCTGTGGTCTATTGCCGACAAGCGGAGCGCGCGTCTCGCGCGCGCGACCATCCCGATCAAGCCACCTCCAAACCCTACTTCAGATCCTACCCCGTTCTCCGGATACCCATGACTGGCAATCGTAAATAACTTTTCGTTTCGTTCATCCGCAAGCAGGATGATGGCGTGCCGAAAGCCTAGCCACTCATCGAGGAGTTGAAGCGCGGTTTCAAGCAGGTCTCCGAGAAGTTCGACCTTGTTTAAGCGTTCGACGAGCAGCCGCACCAATTCCAGCTCTTTGACGACGAACAGACGTGAGGGGACTTCCGAGGGCGAGGGCGTGGGCAATTGGGTGAAGCCTTCCACACGTTCAATGTGCAGAACTTTATACACATCAGCTGCTCGTAGCCGGAACACGTCGGTCATGCCCGTGTGGGAGGCGATGGCCTGCAGCTGTAGGGACATCGAGTGGAAGAGCGGGCCTGAGGCTTCAGAATGTTCAAATCGAAGCTGCAGCCGGTAGGCCTGTAAGGTTCGCGGGTCGAGCATCATGGCGCAGGCCAACGGGTTCTCCCGAACGTTCCGGTGGGTCTTGTTGAAGAACTGATGCGAGATCGCGATGTGGGTGGAATCCACATAGTAGATCTGGCTGATGAACGTGATGTTCGGCGTGCCATCGGATGCGCATGTGCTCAAGGCGGCGGGAATCATCCCTTGCAGGCAGGGCCACAGGTCTTCGAGCTGCAGAGTGCCGGCTGCCACGGTTAGACCTTCTCACCTGTTCCAGGTCCGGGTGTCTGGTGAAAGACGTCGGTGACGTCGATGTCCACCGCCAGGGCCGGTCCTGTAATCCAGGCCTGGACAAGCGAAGGCGGGACGCCGATGGCGACGAGTTCTTCCAGAAATTCCCGGTGCCAGATTTTGCTGTGTTTCTGGTCCCGCTGGTCGGCAGGGCGCATGGCGTGCAGGCGTCCCTTGAGTTGGCAGGCCACATGATCCGTCGGTCTGGTGCAACTGATCGCCACCTGACCGTTCTCCCGTAGGTTCTCTAAGGTCTTTTGTGAAATTGTTTCCGTCAGGAAGATGGTGACGGTGCGGCGATTTTTACCGACGCGAATGCCCCAGGCTCGCGTGCACTCGGGCATGAGGCGCGCGTCCCGTGTGCCTACCACGACCGAAACTCCGGTCTGAAGAAGCTCAATCATGGGTGGAGGAATCATGACTCTGTACCCGAGGTTAGGAAAATTTTAGGAGAACGATAGCATACTCTTAGGAACATCCGCTCAGCTCATCATGATACGGTCGGCCAAGTCGTGAGGGTGATGGCCGCACTTCATGATGTCTCCGTTGATTCACTCATATCGGCCTTAACCGCAGGAGGTTGCCATGTCACGTCTGCCGTTTCAATCTGTCGTTGCGTTGCTTGTATTGATGTTGGCTTCTGCCGCGTGGGCCGACGGCTCTCCAGTCGTCTTTACCGCCCATGATTATGGATTTAACGGACCCGAGAGGATTCCCGCCGGCGTCACCACGATGCAGATCGTCAATCGTGGGCAAGATCTTCATCAGATACAAATCCTGAAGCTCCTACACGGCAAAACGGCCGCAGATTTCCGCGCCGCGATGACCGCCGAGCCGGGACGGTTGCCGAATTGGGTGAAATTCGTCGGTGGTCCCAACGCGATCATGCCGGGAGCGGAAGCCAAGGCCACGATGCCGCTCTCGGAGGGAGACTATCTACTGATCTGTCTGATTCCCAACCCGCAGGGAACCCCACACGTGGCCCTCGGCATGCAAAGACCTCTGTCGGTAAGGGGGCCAAAACCGGTCACGGTGTCCCTCCCTAAGGCCGATGTGACGATCACGCAGGAAGACTTTCGGTTCGGGCTGTCGCGACCGATCACAGCGGGGACCCACACCATCCGTGTAACGAATCATGGAACCCAGCCGCATGAGGTCGTATTGGTAAAGCTTGCACCGGGCGCCTCGGCAAAAGATTTCGCGGCTGCGGTGGAACCACGGACCTCCACCCCTCCGCCCGGAGCACCCATCGGTGGGGTCGTCGGCATTGAGCGCGGGGCGGACGCATTTCTCACGGCCCACTTCGAGCCCGGGCACTACGGGCTCATCTGTTTTTTCCCGGATCGCGAGACCGGAGCGCCTCATTTTACGAAAGGCATGGCACTGGACTTCACTGTCCGGTAGGCTTTGCGATTGTTAGGATTAAACAAATTGGGTCAGGATAACGACACGTCGCCGACGATGGGGGACCATAGTGATGGTCCCCCATCGTTATTCAAAGGATCGCCTGAGTGCCATCCGACTCCTTCATCCCTCTTCCTAATCCGACACGTCGCCTCTGGTCTCTCCGATGGGAAGAAGCGGTTACGCTCAGGTACGTTTTCAAGAGTCATCTATGCTATCGCGCGTCTCTCATTGGTTGCACCGTCGTCTGCTCTGGCTGTCCGCTGCCGCATGACGCCGCTTCTTTAAGAGAGTTCTGCTAGTGCCCCCCATCATTGTCCAACGGACCATCGGAGTGCCCCCTGACATCCATGATTTCATGCGGGGCCTTTGTCGTTTCTAATCCTCCGACATCGGTCTCAGGCGCGTCTTCGACAGGGTGTGGGTCATCCAGGCGTCCCTTCCCTCCGCACTTCTCGCAGATCTCCACGCGGGATGCCGACAACGGCGGTCGGCCCGATCCACCGCACTTGTCACAAATCATGATGAGTTCCTTCCTTCTAGACGGTGCGAACATTACGGCGTCTTGCCTGACGTGACCGCCGCCATTTGTTCTTCAAACATGCGGCGCCAATCCTGCGACAGACCCTGAATGCGAAGCACCTTTTCGAGCAGGGCCACATCATCCTGCTCGAAGAACGCCAGGTGCACCGCCTGCTGCACCGTCATCCGCTCCGGATCGTTGGTAATGCGTTCAATCGGGTCCCCCGCGCCAACCTCGCCTTCCTCAAGGACGCGCACGTAGTATCCGGTGCGCTGGCTAGCCAGGAACTTTTTGGGGAACTGGGAAGAGCCCATCTTGATTCCCAGCTTAAAGCACGGCACACGCGGCTGGGTGACTTCTAAGAGCACGCGGCCGATGCGAAACGTATCGCCGATGTGAACCGTCTCTTCCACCATGCCTTCGACCGTGAGGTTTTCTCCAAACTGACCGAAGGGAAATTCGTCACGGCCAAGCTCCTGCGCCCATGCGGTGTAGTGCTCGGATGGATAGACATAGACCGCCTTATCCACTCCGCCATGAACGGAGAGATCGGCCTGTCTGTCGCCGTCGAGGTTCGTGCGCCGCACCATCACTCGCCCGCTCACCGGTGTTTTAAAGATGCCGGTCGTCACAGATCGGCCTCTGTGCGAAACGGTCTTCGGCTGCGACACGTTGACGGACACTAGCGTCATCTTCATGCTCTTTGACTCCGATGCGAGATAGAGAGTGAGTACGCCGGTTTTAAGTATTCTCTGCCAGAGTTTTGAAATTGGATTCTTACATCCTCTCAATGACTTTTCAATCAGACGAAGAGAACCTCTGACAGACTCAGTCTCCTCGCTCTGTACTCCGTGCCGCATTGACACGACTGCTTCCTGAAACGTAGGCTGCTGCCTTTCCTCCTTGGCGAAAGGATTCTGCAATGGCGACACGTCAGCTCACTCCTCAAGGCATCATGCAGGTCGGGGTCGGGTTTTTGGGCTCCAAGACGTTGCTGAGCGCGGTTGAACTGGGATTGTTTACGGAATTGGCGAAAGGGCCGCTCGATGCGAAGGCGTTGACCGGCCGGCTGAAGCTCCATCCCCGCAGCGCGGTGGATTTCCTCGACGCCCTCGTGGCGCTGGGGATGCTGAAACGAGCCGGGACTCGTTACGCGAACACGCCGGAAACCGCACTCTTTCTCGATCGGGCCAAACCGTCGTACGTGGGTGGGATTCTGGAGATGGCCAACGCGAGACTCTATCGCTTCTGGGGTTCTCTGACCGAAGCCCTGCAAACCGGGAAGCCGCAGAACGAGGTCAAGACGGGCGAAGACTTCTTCGGCACGCTCTACTCGGACCCGCAGCGGCTCGAAGGATTTTTGAAGGCCATGACCGGCCTCAGCATAGGGGCCGCTCGCGCCATCGCCAAAAAATTTCCCTGGAAGAAGTACCACTCCTTTATGGACATCGGATGCGCGCAGGGCGGTGTGGCGGTCGAGATCGCGCTGTTGCAGAAGCATCTCACGGGCGGAGGCATGGATCTGCCTGTCGTACAGCCCGTGTTCGAGGCTTATGCAAAGTCGAAGGGTGTGGATAAGAGGTTGCGCTTTCATGCCGGTGATTTTTTCAAAGATCCGCTTCCGAAGACCGACGTCCTCATCATGGGGCACATTCTGCACGACTGGAACCTTGACGAGAAGATGATGCTCTTGCGCAAGGCGTATGACGCCCTGCCGTCAGGCGGCGCGTTGATCGTGCATGAAGCCATCATCGACGATGCGCGCAAAAAGAACGCTTTCGGCCTTCTCATGAGCCTGAACATGCTCATCGAGACGCACGGGGGCTTCGATTTCACCGGCGCGGATTGCAAGCGGTGGATGAAAGAAGTCGGATTTAAACGGACGAAGGTCGAGGCGTTAGCTGGTCCGGACTCGATGGTGATCGGCATCAAGTGAGGGATTTGAGGCCAAGGGGGAGATGAGATATCAAATA
>Ga0207691_10000109_pt1 | contig 73421 bp, 66 predicted proteins | sample KBSM13metaG_FD_184327 | JGI IMG/M metagenome (GOLD analysis project Ga0207691, IMG submission 184327) | Miscanthus rhizosphere microbial communities from Kellogg Biological Station, Michigan, USA - KBS M1-3 metaG (SPAdes) (version 2) | ecosystem: Host-associated > Plants > Roots > Rhizosphere >...
CGCAGCTTACCGCGGCCTTCCTCGCCTTCGTGTGCCCAGGCATCCCCCACACGCCTTCGCTCGCTTGACCACACCTCCCTCGTCAAGCAGAGCACGCGCATGGAATCGGCGCAACGCCGACTCCACATAATGAGTGATCAATCTGTGCAATCTCGCTCATCTCTCCGTTACCCAGTGCAAGCATCGCCCGCACTCGGCTCCGAAGATCGATGAGGACTCATTAAATCCCACGATCTACCTCTATCCTTCTCTTTTCAAACAGCGCTTCGCGAGCGGAAACCGTCGCGAAAAAGCTTCGAATTGTAACCGCTTCGTCACCGGGAGTCAACTGAACTATGACGTTCAGCCACGTGACGTTACCACGCCGAACGCAGCCTCCTGCCTAACGGCACCCGGCACGAAAAAGGGCGCGAAGCAATACATCGAACCGCCACGCGAAAGCAATGGGAAAGTCCCCGACTACATCGTCCGCCATCGTCTCCACCAAAGGCGCCCAGCGATGGGCAGCAGGACACCCCTGGATCTTTCGAAGCGACGTCGTCGAACTACCTTCGAGCCCGCCCGGCGCAGTCACCGTCCTCGATACACGCCGCAAACCGCTCGGCATCGCGCTGTGGAGCCCACGCTCCGAGATATCCCTGCGGCTCCTCGACGTCGACCCCGATGCGGTAATCGACCGCGAGTGGTGGCACGATCGCATCGCGCGCGCGCTCAGCCGGCGCGACCCACTCCGCGCACACGCCAACGCGTTCCGCCTCGTCCACGCCGAAGGCGACGCCGCGCCGTCGCTCGTGTGCGACCGCTACGACCGCTGGCTCGTGATGCAGCTGCTCAGTGCCGGCATCGAGCACTATCGCGACGACATCGTGGCCACGCTCACGGAGCTCACGCGCGCGGATGGCATTCTCGCGCGCAACGACCCGCCCGTCAGAGCGCGCGAAGGCCTCGCGCGGGAAACGACGCTGCTTCACGGCGCCGTCCCGCGCGAAATCGAAGTGCACGAGCACGGCGTCCGCTATCTCGCCGCCCCGTGGACAGGACAGAAGACCGGAGCGTTTCTCGACCAGCGTGAAGCGCGCGTTCGTATCGCGGGCTATGCGAGGGGGCGCGCGCTCGACTGCTTCAGCTACCACGGATCGTTCGCCCTCCACCTCGCGCGCCAGGCCGGCCACGTCACCGCCATCGACAGCTCGCGCGCCGCCCTCGAACGCGCCGCTGAGAACGCCGACCGCAACGGCCTCACGAACATCGAGTGCATCGAGGCCAATGCCTTCGATTACCTGCGCGACCAGGAACGCGCGCGCGCACGCTTCGACACGATCGTGCTCGACCCGCCGGCCTTCGCCAAGACCAGGCAAGCCCTAACGAGTGCCCTGCGTGGCTATCACGAGATCAACCTGCGCGCCATGAAATTACTCGCGCCTGGTGGCACGCTGTACACCGCCAGCTGCAGCTACCATCTCACCAAGCCACTGTTTCTCGAGATGATCGAGCGCGCAGCGGCCGACAGCGGCCGTCGGCTCGCGCTCCGGGAATTCATCGGCCAGGCGCTCGATCACCCGGAGGTACTCACGGTCCCGGAGACCGGCTACATCAAGGGCGCCATCCTCGAAGCGATGGATTGACCGCCGACCCGCGCACGCCTAACGACGTTGGCAGTGCGGACAATAGTACGTGGACCGCGCGGCCTGGACGATCCGCCGGATCGCGGTGCCGCATCGGAAGCACGGCAACCCTTCGCGGTCGTACACCGCGAATCGGCCGCCGCCATCCTCGCGATATCGGCCACCGGACCAGCCCTGCGCCTTCGCCAGAACCGATCGAATGGCCTCGAGCAGCCGCGTTTGACGAACACGGCTCAGCGATGATGCGATCGCCCGTGGATCGATTCGCGCGAGCCACAACGCTTCGGCCGCATAGATGTTCCCGACACCGGCGAGCACGCGCTGATCGAGTAGTGCGACCTTGATCGAAACGCGACGCCGCGCCAACGCATCACCGAACGTCTCGACGTGCAGACTCGCGTCGGTCGGATCGGGGCCGAGTGCCGGAAGCACCGCCGAACCGTCGCGATGCAGTGTGACCGTCGACAACGCACGGGGATCGACCAGCGAGATCCGCACGCCATCATCGAGCTCGATCGCCACGCGGACAAACTTCGGGACGGGCGCGACCACGGTATCGATGGACCAGTCGCCGGTCATCCGAAAGTGCACGAGGAGTGTGTCACCCGTCGAGAGCGACAGAAGCTGGTGCTTGCCGCGACGATCCACGCGCACGATCCGCGCGCCGCGAACGCGCGCAATCGCCCGTGGCGACAGGTGGCGTCGCTGCGCACGATGAAGCACGCGAAGTTTACGCACCGTCCTTCCGAGCGCGGCGGCCCGAAGAATGGTCGCGGCGTGCTCGACCTCAGGCAGCTCAGGCATTTCCCGAGTCGCTGGCCATCGTCCTGGTCCTCAGCCTGATCGTCGTTGCCAACGAGGCAACCATTGACATCAAGGTAATCGTCCGGCTTCGGAGTCGGGCGCTTTCGGCACTCGATGCCGCCATGACGTCGCCGCCTCGCACGCAAATCACGGAACGGGTGAAGCACCGGATCGCCGAAGCGCTTGGTGCGTCCGAGGTTGTGGTGCATATAAAGCCCGCTTGAGACTTGCGCTTCGCGACATCTGTTCTACTATTTGGTTGCGCGTTGTCCCGAGGTTCATGCCGCATCAGCAACATCGCTCGCTCAAGCACGAATACGAGTTGTACGTGGAGCGCGAGATCGAGGACTACAAGGACTCGATTCCCCGCTCGGCGATCCTCAGCATCGGCGATGAGGCCGTCGGCGTACTCCGGGCGCAGGAGCAGGTGGCTTTCAACGAGCTCGTCATCTGTGACGAGGTCGATCGGATCATAAAGCGGCGCTTGCGTGTGCCTACGTATTCGACGTGGAAGCGGCGCCGGCTAAAGCTCCTGGCCAGGTACCGGCGGCCCGAGCATTGGGGATTTCATCCGGACGCGCCGCTGGTTCGCGCGATTCCCGCCGGGTCCGACTCGCGTGTGCTGCTGACCGGTCCCCACGTCTCCGACTCGGCGCTTTACCTCGCGGCAAACGGCTGCACGGTCACGGCAGTCGGGGATGCGCCGGATGTCATTGAGCGTGTCATGAGCGCGGCCGAGGCCGTGGGTCTCGCAAGCCAGGTGACAGCGTTCGCGAGCCCGCTGACGGAGTGGGCGCCCGACGGTCCTTTGACGGCGGTAGTGGTGTCGCCCGCGGCATTCGACGGACTTTCGGTTACCGACCGGGCGAGGGTGATCGAGATCCTCAAGCGTGCGACGCTCGATGGCGGCGTGCACCTCGTCGAAACCATCGTAGCCGGCCACGCGGCGCTTTCCATTGATGAGCTGAGGTCTCAATACCGCGGCTGGTCCATCTCGGTGGAACCCGGAGAGTCGGCGGCCACCACGTTTCTCGCCCGGAAGGCGGCCACAGCGTCATGAATTGATACGCAGTGTCCTACAAGTTATGTGTCTTTCCGAGACAGCCAGCGTGCCCAACGCTGGCTTTCCTGTTTCTAAGCCGTTGAGGCATAACGGTTTTCTCATCTGCCTCCGCGTGGCACCTGCGGTGCTATAGAGCGATCGCTGACGTGAACGCCTCTCCCGGTCTGTAAGAAGGGTGTGGGTGACAGGCGGTCGAGCCCGCGACCCGTTCTCGCGGCGCTTCGACCGCCTGTCATCGTCGGCAACCTCGACACAAACGAAACCGGCTGTCGTAGTCCACCAAGCAGGACGACGGGCGCCTCGGTGTCCGTCCAATCCCAGGAGCGTTTCCATGACCGATGTTCGTGAGCGCCGGACCGACGAAGAGCCAATGGGTATCGTCATCTCGCGCGGGTCGCGAGCGGAAAGCCCGCCGCGGTTCGTGGCCTATGTCTGGTCGCAGGTGGCCGAGAATACACCCACGATCGAGCCCCGAGCGGCATAACGACCCAACTTTGTCGGATTGTCAAAGGCCCCGCCAGCGATGGCGGGGCCTTTGTGTCGCGAAGCCATCGCGCCAACGGGTATGCGGCTTGCCTTCCGCGAACTCGTGCACGCTTCGCCGAACGACTGGGAGCGAGAGCGCCGCTCATTGCTGGACCAGCGCATTTCGGAGCTCGGCCTGTCCGTACGCGGCTCGCTCGTGGAGAAGTACGTGGACCGTCTCTACGCCGAGCTCGACGCGAAGGGGCTGCGCTTCCATCCGCCCGTCTATCTCAGCGACCAGTGGGGGTGTCCTGATGGGACTCCACTGATCGGCGTCCCCTTCTACCTGGCGGATCAACGTCTCGCTCGAATCGAAGAGGAGCTCGCGGTCGAAGTCGAGTCGGAAGCAGACGTCATGCGGTACTTGCGACACGAAGCCGGCCACGCATTCAACTATGCGTACCGGTTGTACGACCTCGGTGACTGGCGACGGATCTTCGGGCCCTACTCCCGACCGTATCGCGATCGATTCCGCGCGAATCCGTTCTCGCGGAACCATGTGCGCCACATCCTCGGATGGTATGCACAGAAGCATCCGGATGAGGATTTCGCGGAAACGTTCGCGGTGTGGCTCACGCCTGGTCGCGACTGGCGAACCGAGTACGCCGGCTGGCCCGCGCTCGCGAAGCTCGAGTACGTCGATCGCGTTATGCAGGAGGTCGGCGACCAGATGCCGGAGGCGCGTGCGCCCGAGGATGATGACCTGCCGGTCGAGTCCATGAAGTACACGCTCGCCGAGCATTACCGAAGCCTCGATGAGCCCCTGCCACTCGATGATGACCGCCACTTCGACGGCGATCTGCGAACGCTTTTCGGGACAGCGGAGGACGCGCCGGTTGGCGAATCAGCCGCGGAGTTCCTGCGCCGTCACCGCAGAGAGATCGTATCTCGCATCGCGTACTGGACCGGCGAGAGCACGATCGCCGTCCGCGCGTTCGTGGACTTTCTGATTCAGCGCTCCGCCGCGCTCGACCTGCGCGTGCCAGGACTCGAAGCATCGACGCTGATCGAGCTCACGGCATTCGGCACCGCCGTGATGATGAACTACCGCCTCACCGATGCGCTGCATACCAATCCACCGGGAGACGACGCATGAAAGTCGTGCTGCTGCACACGAAGGATGCAGTGGACGGTGAAGAGGATCCGGTTCTTGGACAGATCGAGCAGGCGCTTCGCGCTGGTGGCCACGAGTCACGGCGCGTTATGGTCGACGCGTCGGTCGACCCGTTGGTTCACGACCTGATGAGCGACCGGCCGGATCTCGTGATCAACCTCGCCGAGTCGTTTGCTGGAAAAAGCGCGTTGGAGTCGAACATCGCAGCGCTGCTCAACCTGCTGGATCTCCGTTACACCGGATCGAGTCCGGCGGGTCTTCTCGTCGCCGGTGACAAGACATTGAGCAAGAAGGTGCTGGTATTCCACGGCATCAAGACGCCACAGTTCGCGACAGTGTATCGCGGGATGGTGGACTGGGCCGGCGACGTCAAATTCCCCCTTATCGTCAAACCACCGCAGGAAGACGCCTCGCTCGGCATCACGCACAGATCGATCGTGCGCGATGTGAGGGAACTGCTGGAAATGATCGCGGAGCTGCAGAGCGAGTATCAGCAGCCGGCGTTGGCCGAAGAGTTCGTGGAAGGCCGCGAGTTCTATGTCGGCGTGTTGGGCAACGCGAACGCGCGTGCGCTTCCCGTCATCGAGATGGATTTTTCCACGTTCCCCGCCGACAAACCACGAATCGCGAGCTGGGCAGCCAAATGGGGCGACGATGGGGACTCGAAAGGCGCCGAGTTCGAGGGGACCCAGTCGATCTTTCCGGAGCACCTGCCTGACAAGTTACGGGAGAAGATGGAGAAGGTGGCCGTGGACGCCTTTCATGCCCTTCGCCTTCGTGACTACGCGCGGGTGGACCTTCGAGTCACCGAATCGGGGGAGGTCTATGTCATCGAGGTCAATCCGAACTGCTACCTCGAGGCGAAGAGCGAGTTTGCGCGAGCGGCGGAGCGCGACGGCTTGAGTTACGACGCGTTGATCGCGCAGATCGTGGAGCTCGCAGCCGCACGCTACGCCCGCTAGAGACAAAGAAGCCGGCCAGTTGGCCGGCTTCTTTGTAACACTACCCTGCAAGCTACTTCTTCTTGGCGGCTTTCTTCTTCGCTCCGCCTTTCTTCTTCGCGGACTTCTTGGCGCCGCCCTTCTTCTTCATGGCCATGGTACGATCTCCAGTACTGGAGTGGAACACCCGTGCGATCCCCCGGTGGATCGGCGGGCGAACGACTGCGAACCGAGGCTCACAGCCGATTCGTTATGCGCTCGTACAGCGCGCATGAATGCTCTGTGTTGCGTTTCCGTTGTCGTGCTTCGCTATCCGACGATCGACCTTGTTCTTTTGTTACGTGTTGAAGCTAATACGATCTCGAAAAAAAACCGCAATGCTTACGCGAATCGTTAGACGGCATCGCTCAAGCTGGTGAAGTTGAAGTCGCGAACCTTGATCGGCGGAACAACGATCGCGAGACCTGGTCCGCCTGCTTCACTCGCGCTCACGCGCACGGCGCGACCCATCGCATCGATGTTGTTCAGCATGAAGATCGGCGACTCGTTGAAGCGAAAGTTCTTGATCGCTTTTGTAATCTTGCCGCGCTCGATGAGAAAGGTGCCGTCGCGTGTGAGTCCCGTGTAGAGAATCGTGCGCGGATCGACAGGCCGCAGATACCAGAAGCGCGTGACGAGAATGCCGCGGTCAGTCGACGCAATGAGGTCATCGAGTGTCGCGGTGCCACCGGACATGCGCACGGTTCCACTCGTCGGCACCGGTGTCTTGCCCTGCTTTTGCGCCCAGTAGCGGTCGTACGAAAGATTCTTGACGACGCCGTTCTCGATCCACGTCGTCTTCGAAATCGGTTGGCCGTCGTTCGCGAACGTGTTCGCGTACGCTTCCGGATCGAGCGGATCGGAGGAGATGGTGATCCGTTCGTCGACGACCTTCATGCCGATCTTGTTCCCGCCGCCTGCCTTCGAGAAGAACGACCTTCCCTCATCGGCATTGCGCGCGTTCATCGCGTTCGTGATGAACTGAATGAGATTCCCGACGGCGGTTGGCTCGAGAATGGTGGTATAGCGTCCAGGCTCGATGGCAACCGGGTTGACGGAGCGCTTCGCCTTGTCGATCGCACGCGCTCCGAGGTCCTTCGGATCGAGCGTGGTGAAGTCATGGCTCGTTCCACCAGCCCAGCCCGACCCTGTCCCATCCTGCGTGCGAACGGTGGTGGTGAGCGAGAGTGCGGTCTGCTTGCTGTACGCGAAGAGGCCTTTCGAGTTCGCGATCGCGGTCGCGCCAGCCTGCGTCTCGAGATATCCCGTGGAAACGAAACCGGCGGCACGCGACGGTTCGGTGATCGAACGCGCGGCGTTCGCGCGCGCGCCGGGATCGAGCGATGCGGTAGCCTCGCTCCATCCGTTCCCTTCGACATAGGCCTGCGGCCCGAGCTCCGGCATCGCCTCGGGATCTTCGGGCGATAGCTTCGCCAGTCGCTCCGCGAGCTGAACGGCGGCCTTGAGGCTCGCGTCGTCCAACTTGTTGGTGTTCACGACGGCGCTGCGCTTGGCCGTAGTGCTGCGCACGGCGACAGTCGCGTCGTAGTTGTCGCCCGCAGTCGAGATCTGGTTGACCGCAAACCGCGTGTTGCCGCGTCCACCACTGTTGATGGTGATGCGTGTCTCATCGGCGGTGGCGAACGACAGCGCGCGCTTGGCGAGTGCTTCACACTCTTCGCGGCCCATAGCGCGTGCCGCCGTCAAGAGCGAGCGCGGACTACTCACGCCTTCCGCCCGGTATTGATAACATTGATCCCGCGATGCCGAGTGGGTGGGCATCCGTGCGAGACCGCGTTCGCTTGCGTCGGTTGACCTTTCGCGTCGCCAAACGCCCCCCACAACCAGTAGCTGTCCTTGCCGCCGATCATGTCCATCGCGTTCCAGAATTCGGGGGTGCGCATCTGGTACGCGACGTCCTTGAGCATACCGGTGATCTTGCCGCCCTTGATCTCATAGAAGAGCTGTCCACCGAACTGCGCGTTGTAGCGCTGCTGGTCGATGGAGAACGATCCGTCACCGATGATCGCGATACCGCGATCGGTGGCGGCAATGAGGTCGTCCCACTTGAGATTCTTTTCGCCGGGGAGCAGCGACACGTTCGGCATGCGTTGGAACTGCACGTCGGCCCAGGATTGCGCATACGAGCAGCCGTGCGAGCGGGTGGGCTTGCCTTGCTGCTTGTACCACCAGTCGAGCCAGTTCGCTTGTTCGCGAGTCGTCTGGTAATCGTTGACGATGCCGTTCTTGATGATGAGGAACGTCTCCGGCTGCACGCCTTCGTCATCCCAGCCAACAGCCCCGAGTGATCCATCCTGCATGCGATCGCCCTGGATGTTCATGAACTCGGGGCCATAGCGAAACTTTCCGAGCCTCTCCTCCGGTGGCGATACGAAGCTCGTTCCGGCGTAATTGGCTTCGTAGCCGTACACGCGGTCCAACTCGGTCGGATGCGCGATCGACTCGTGAATCGTGAGACCGAGGTGCGTGGGGTCGAGCACGAGGTCGTATCGCCCGACTTCGACCGGCTTGGCCGAGAGCTTCTGCACGGCTTCTTCCGCCCAGCGCGGCGCGTTCTCGACGAGCTTGGCGTCGACCACGTGTTCGTAGCCACGCCCCATCGGCGCGATGTCGGTCGACTGGCGAGACTGGAAGTCAGAGAAGTCGGGCGACACCGCAGTCACCGTCATCGTCGGCGACGCACGGTAGATGGTCTGAACGGTGAACGAGCCTTCGCTGTTGGCGTAAGTCTTCTCTTCGCGAAGGAAAAACATCGCGGAATTCACGAAGCGCGATCCCTGGACTTTCAGCGCGGCCTCGTTCGCAGCGAGAAGGAGTGCGACCTTGTCTTCGATCGCGATGTCGAACGGATCGGTTTTCACGGGGCTGCGCCACGTCCCGTCTTTCGTGACGGGTGCAGGCGCCAGCACGACTGGCTTCACCAGCGACGCGCGATTCGCCTTGGCCTGCGCCACCGACTGACGCGCGATGCGCGCCACCTCATCGCGAGTGAGATCGCTCGACGCAGCGAATCCCCACGCGCCACCGACGAGCGTTCGCACGCCAAAGCCGAATGTCTCGTTGTCGGAGAGGCCCTGCACGCGACGTTCTCGCGTGCTGATCGACTGCACGCGATTGCGGCTGATACGAACGTCCGCGTACTCGGCACCCGCGCTGCGCGCAGCGTCGACCGCGAGCATCGCCAGCTCGCGGTATGACTCTTCAGTTGTGGAGGGAGCGGCGGTGGGGCGAAAGTTATCGGGACGAGGGGGATTCGCGGGGGGCTGTTGAGAACCGACGCGGGCGTTCACGCCGATCGTCGCTGCTGCCGCTGAAGCCGTCTTGAGAAAGTCTCGTCGCGATGTCGCCACGCAGTATCCTCGCCCTTAAACGCAGAAAGGAACTGTTCGCGAATATAGACCCATGAAAAAGTGGATGCAATAGTTGTGCGTGCCTTACGCGAGTTTGCGCGCGTTCCATCGCCAGGCATGCGCACCACGTATATACTCAGAAGACACTGCTTGTTCTCATCGACGAGTCCGTCTTTTTATGCCAACGCTCACGATCGACGGCCGCTCTGTCACGGTTCCAGCGGGATCGACGATCCTCGACGCCGCGCGCGCGCTCGCGATCGATGTGCCGACCTTGTGCTGGTATCCGAAGCTGCCTGTCGTCGGCAATTGTCGAATCTGCCTCGTGCACGTGGAAGGCGCGCCGAAGTTAGTCGCCGCATGCGCCACCGCCGCCGCCGAGGGCATGCACGTCAGCACCGAGTCCGCCGACGCAGTCAAGAATCGCCGCGGTGTACTGTCGATGCTGCTCGAGCGCTATCCCGCGGAAGACATCCCACACTCGCACGCTCGCAACGAGTTCGAATCGCTCGTGCATCGCTATGACGTTCCCACCGCGCGACGAGCGGGCATGTCGCTTCGCTCCGGCGACGAGCGGGATGGCGATCCGATCATCCAACATGACATGTCGACGTGCATTCTCTGCACGCGATGTGTCCGTGCGTGCGAGGATATCCAGGTCGTCGGCGTGCTCGATGTCGCCCATCGCGGCGATCACACGCAGATCATCGTGGGTGCCGACGGCAATCCGGAACACGCGGGATGTACGTGGTGCGGCGAATGCGTGCGCGTCTGTCCAACGGGCGCCATTCACGACATCCTGACACTCGCGCGCCCAACGAACGGTGCCTCGAACGGCAATGGCAGCCATAACGGCGATATCGCGCAACGCCTGGGCGGCAACGGCCACGATGCCGCACCGCACCGCGCGAGCAGCGCACTCGATCACGATCACAACGCCAACGCGAGTAATGGACGCGGCGTGCGCGCCGTGTCGACACAGCTGCCAGTACTTGATCGAACGGTGCGCAGCGTCTGTCCCTACTGCGGCGTTGGCTGTCAAATCGATCTGCAGGTAAAAGACGAACAAGTGATCCACGTGAAGAGTCCGTGGATCGAAGACGACACGCCGAATCAGGGATCGACATGCGTGAAGGGTCGGTTTGGCTACGACTTCACGCAGCATCGCGACCGCCTGACGGTTCCACTCATTCGCCGCGGTTGGAAGAAGCACGACGGCAGGTGGATCTACGATGCGTCGGAAGCACATGGCGTGGATGGCACGGTGTGGCCACGGCGTGGTGGACCGTGGCTCGATGTGACGGGAGAGAGTCGAACGTTCAAGAAGCGACCGCGCACCAATCCACTGGAGACCGCACCGACTGGTCCATCACCACTCGGCGATCCGCGCGATCGGGCGTCGACGCCCGACAATTGGTACGCGCCGTTCCGCACCGCAACGTGGGACGAGGCCATGGAGCTGACCGCGCAGGAGCTCGTTCGCCTGCGCGACACGCACGGCCCGAGCTCGCTTGCAGTCTTTCAGTCAGCCAAGTGCTCGAACGAAGAGAACTATCTCCTGCAGCGGATGTTTCGCGGCGGTATCGGGACGAACAACGTCGACCATTGCACGCGCCTCTGCCATTCCTCCTCCGTGAGCGCAATGCAGCGCGCGATGAACACCAGCGCCGCGTCCGGGTCGATGCGCGAGATCGAGCATGACACGGACATCATCTTCATCCTCGGCGCCAACACGACGGAGTCGCACCCGGTATTCGGTGCGGCCATCAAGCGGGCAGTCAAGCGCGGTGCGAAGCTGATCGTTTGCGATCCGAGACGCATCGAGCTCGCGGCGCGCGCACACATCCATCTGCAGCCGCTTCCCGGCACCGACGTCGCCCTGATGAACGCGATGCTCAATCACATTCTCGCACTGGGCCTCGAGAATCGTGATTTCATCGCGACTCGCACGCACGAGTTCGAAAAGGTGCGTGCGGCGGTGGCGCCGTACACACCCGAGCGCGCAGAAACCATCTCCGGCGTCCCGGCGAGCCTTATCCGCCGTGCTGCAGAGATGTACGCGCGAGGGCCGCGATCGTCGACGTTGTGGGCGATGGGACTGACGCAGCACAGCACTGGCACCGACATCGTGACGGCCCTGCTCAATCTCATCCTTGTCACGGGCTCAATTGGACGTTGGGGTGCAGCGATGATCCCCATTCGCGGTCAGAACAACGTGCAGGGGGCGAGCGATGTCGGCGCGATCCCGATGTTCTACACGGATTATCAGAGCGTCACGGATCCGGTGGTTCGTCACATGTTCGCGGACGCGTGGGGCGTGCCTGACGAGCGCATACCGCTGACGGCAGGCCTCAAGGTCACGCAGGTCGCCAAGGAAGGAAGTCCGGTGCATGGGATGTACATCATGGGCGAGAATCCCATCATCTCGGACCCCGACGTGTCGCACGCCGAAGCGTGGTTCCGCGAGCTCGAGTTTCTGGCGGTGCATGATCTCTTCCTCACCGAGACCGCGCGTTATGCGGACGTGATCCTCCCCGGTGCCGCCTTCGCCGAGAAGGACGGGACGTACGTCAACACGGAGCGGCGCATTCAGCTCGCGAAGAAAGCGGTCGATCCGCCGGGTCAGGCGCGAGGCGATCTCGAGATCATCGTCGAGTTGTCGAACCGGGTCGGCTTGCCCACGCACTTCGCCGATGCATCCGAGGTCATGGATGAGATCGCGCGCGTGACGCCGTCGTGGCGTGGCGTAACGCATGCGCGGCTCGATGGCGGTCCGGGGCTGCAGTATCCCGTGCCCGACGCGAACCATCCGGGCACCGCGTTTCTCTTCGATGATCGATTCCCCACGGCCGACGGCAAGGCGGTGTTCCACGCTGTCGAGTTCCTGCCGCCAGCCGAGCTGCCTGACGACGAGTATCCGTTCATCCTCAACACGGGTCGTCAGATGTATCACTGGCACACAGGGACGATGACCCGCCGATCGTTCGCGCTCGACGCGCGGGAGTCCACGCCGACGGTGGAGCTGAACCCCGCCGACGCCGAGACGCTCGGCGTGAAGGATGGCGACACGATCGCGATCAGCTCACGCCGAGGACGCATCACGATCGCCGCGCGCCTCTCGGGACGCGTGGCTCGGCACCAGGTGTTCGTGCCCATGCACTATCGTGAGGCGGCAGCGAACCTGCTCACGAATCCCGCGCTCGACCCGTACGCCGGCATTCCGGAGTTCAAGGTGTGCGCCGTGAAGCTGTCGCCTGTGGTCGATCATCCCGAGGAAACCGCGGTCACTGCACGAACACATGGATCTGAAAATCGCTGACAAGGTCGCACTCGTTACGGGTGCGTCACAGGGACTCGGCTTCGCGATCGCTCGCGAGCTGGCATGCGAGGGCGCGAGCGTCGCCATCGTCGCGCGTCGCAAGCCCGAGCTCGACGCGGCAGCGTCCGAGATACTCAAAGTCGCGCGGACGCGCGTACTGCCGATCGCCGCCGATGTCTCCAAGGAAGGCGAAGCCGACCGCGTCGCACGATTGGCCGAAGAGTCACTCGGGCCAATCGACATTCTCGTCGCGAACGCGGGTGGTCCTCCGTCCACGCTGTTCGAGTCGACGAGCGACGAACAGTATGTCGCGGCTCTTCATCTGAACTTGCTGAGCTCGATTCGCCTCGCACGCGCTTGCGTCCCTGGGATGCGGCAGCGGAAATGGGGTCGCGTGATCTTCCTCACGTCGATGGCCGCGAAGCAGCCGGTGCCCGGGCTCATTCTATCGAACACCGCCCGCGCCGGGCTCCTCGGCTTCGCGAAAACGCTCTCGAACGAGTGTGCTCGCGACAACGTGATGGTGAACACGGTGCTGCCCGGTCATTTCGATACGGCACGCGCGCTGGAGCTCGCACGCATGCGAGCGGAGCGAGAGCATCGCCCGATCGAAGAGTTGTTGAAGACGCGGGCGAACGGGATCCCCGTCGGACGTTCGGGTGATCCGAAAGAGATGGCGGCGGTCGTCGCGTTCCTCGCGTCGGAGCGAGCGAGCTTCGTAACTGGTACGGCCATTCAAGTCGACGGCGGCCAGATCCAGACGATCACGTAACGCGCGCGGCGGCTTCCCTCACTGCACGGAACCCGCCAACTTTTCGCGTCGCCTTGCGATGACGACGATCGCGTGTGCCGTCCATCAGCCTCGCGCTTCGTTCCAGCCGTCCTTTCCTCCCTCCCCATAGTCCGTACCTGATGAAAGCGCTCGTGAAGGAGGCCGCCGGTCCCGGCTTCGTGCTCAAGAACGTTCCGGTCCCCACGATTCGCGACGATGAGGTGTTGATCAAGGTGCGACGCGCCGGCGTGTGCGGCACTGACGTTCACATCTATGAATGGGACGACTGGGCTCGCGGACGCGTGAAGCCGCCGATCGTCGTTGGCCACGAGTTTGCCGGTGACGTCGTGGAGGTCGGCAAGCTCGTTACGGATGTTCGAGAAGGTGACCGCGTGACCGCGGAGGGACACATCGTCGATGGGCGCTGTCTGCTCTGTCGTACCGGCAACGCACACGTGTGTCCGTTCACGCGCATCATCGGCGTGGATCGGGACGGATGCTTCGCCGAGTACATCGCGATGCCCGCCGTGAACGTCTGGCATCTCGATGCCAACGTGTCGTACGACATCGGCGGCATTCATGACCCGATGGGTAATGCGTTTCACACCGCGTTGACCGCGGACATCCCGGGCTCGACGGTGCTCGTCACCGGGTGCGGCCCGATCGGCATCTTTGCCGTTGGCATCTGTAAAGCGGCGGGCGCTTCCCGCATCATCGCATCCGATGTGAACGATCGCCGACTGGCGCTCGCGCGGAGCATGGGCGCGCACGACGTCGTGCATCCCGGTGAAGCCGAAGCGGCGGTGAAGGCGGTGACGGACGGCCTTGGCGTCGACGTGGTGCTCGAGATGTCGGGCGTTCCATCTGCGATTCACCAGGCGTTCGCCCTCGTGCGCGTCGGCGGCCGGGTGCAGATGCTCGGCATCCCGGCAAAGCCGATGGAAGTGAACTTCGCCACCGAAGTCATCTTCAAAGGGATCACGATTTACGGTGTCGTCGGCCGGCGCATGTATGACACCTGGCACCAGATGACACGGTTCCTCCGTTCGGGGGAATTCGATCCCACGCCAGTCATCACGCATCGCTTTCCGCTCGAACAGGCCGACGAGGCCATGCACGTCATCAAGTCGGGCGAAGCCGGCAAGGTGATCTTCGAGATCGCCTAACGCAGCTCGCGCGACCGACACCCCGGATCCTCTCATGTCGCTCAACACCGTATTCGCATCCGAGCTCGACTCCCGCATCGAGCAGCTCAAGACCGATCGTGTTTACAAGCAGCTCAACTACCTCGACTCGCCCCAATCCGCCCGCGTGCAGATGGAGGGGCGCGGCGAGGTCCTGATCCTCTCATCCAACAACTATCTCGGGCTCTGCGACGAGCCCAGTGTGATCGACGCCGGTATTCGCGGGCTTCGCCGCTACGGCGCCGGAACGGCGAGCGTCCGATTCATCTGTGGCACGTTCACCATTCACCGCGATCTGGAAGAGGCGATCGCGAGATTCGTTGGTACGGAGTCATCGCTCACGTTCGTCGCCGCGTGGAACGCCAACGAGGCGCTCACATCCACGGTTCTCGAGGAGGGCGACTTCGTCGTCTCGGACGCGCTCAACCACGCGTCGATCATCGACTCGATCCGTCTGGCCAAGTCGATCGTGAAGTGCACGAGCGCGGTGTACAAGCACGCCGATCTCGACGATCTCGTGGCCAAGCTCGAACAGGCGAAGGGTGCCAAACGCCGGCTCATCTGGACGGACGGCGTCTTCTCGATGGAGGGCGCCATCGCCAAGCTTCCCGACCTCATCGACATTGCGCGGCGCCACAACGCCGTGCTGGCTGTCGATGATTCGCACTCGACAGGCGTGCTCGGCGAAACCGGCCGGGGGACAGCGGAGCATTTCGGAGTGCTCGGCGAGGTCGACATCATCACGTCGACGCTGGGCAAGGCGCTGGGTGGCGCGGCGGGTGGCTTCGTGGCCGGCTCCGCGGGGCTTTGCGACATGCTGACGCAGCGGTCGCGCCCACAGCTGTTCTCGAACGCCCTCCCGCCGACCGTTGCGTCCAGCGCGCTTGCCGCGATCGAGTTCGTCGAGAAGCATCCGGGCCGCGTTGCAATTCTTCGCGAGAACACGCGGTATTTCCGTGACGCCATCACAGAGGCGGGATTCAAACCGCTTGCCGGGGAGACGCCGATCGTGCCCATCATTGTCGGCGAGACGGCGCTCGCGATCCAGATGAGCAACATGCTGCTGGACGAGCACGTGTTCGTGACGGGCTTCGGCTATCCGGTGGTGCCTCAGGGTCAGGCGCGTGTGCGATGCCAGCTCTCCGCCGCGCACACGAAGGCGGATCTCGACGAGGCGGTCGAGGCGTTCAAGAAGGTCGGTCGAAAGCTCGGGATAGTCTAGCGGATCATGGCTCGGCTGACCGGCAAGCTTTTTCGAGAACTGCGATGAAGCTGATCGTACGGAAACTACCGGATACTGCCTAACGATACCCTTCCATGCACCCATAGCCCGGAGTCTTTGTGAACGGCCTCGGGACGCTTGATTTGAGCGTCCCGAGGCTGTTCCATTTTCATTCCTGGCTCGTCGGGAGGGCCTGCTTTCATGCAAAGGCGGATCCGGCAGTTTTTGAACTTTCCGCTTCATTGCAGTTCCAAGGAAAAGCTTGGGCCGCAACGAAATGATGCGGCATTCCTAACGATTCGCGTGTATCGTACATCACATCGTTCGACGCGTGACGCGAACGACGCCGTTCTCGTCTCTGACATGAATTCGCGTGTCGGCGCCGACCGCCTGGTCCGCGCAGATGTGATCCCCGGCACTCCGCGCCACGTTTGGGCGCTGACTTCCACGCGCGTCATCTGAGGCTGAGCTATGCGATTGATTCGGACGTTGACTGCAGGACTGGCCTGTGCCGCTCTGCTCCCGGCCATGGCCGCCGCGCAGGCTGCCCCCCAGAAGCTTCGTTCCTTTACCGACTCATGGTACTGGGGCGCCAAGGGCGGCGTTTCCATGTTCGGAGCCATCGCCGAAGACATCAACGCGCCGACGGTCGGTGGCGAGTGGATGATCACGCACTCGCGAGTCGCGATGTACGTGTCGGTCGAACAGTCGTTCTTCGAGACGCAGGGTGCGGTCTACGATCCCACCAGCGTCGGGTCGGCCCGAATCGTGGACATCAAGGATTCGCGCCGGTACAACGTGCAGCTGTTTGCGTTCCCAAAGCAGTACGGCTCGTTCCGGCCGTACGCCGGCCTCGGGTTTGCCTTGATCTCGATTCGTGACGCGCAGCCCGAAGGCACGTTTGTGAGCCCGGCGTCGCAGGACACGGTGCTCCAGATGGTGAACGACGCGAGCAGCCGGACGACGCCCGTCTTCACGCTCGGCAGCCAGTATGACTTCCGGCGCTCGGCGCTGTTCGTGCAGGCCTCCGCGATGCCAACGAAGAACCGCTTCCTGATCAACGGTAAGTCGACGACGTACATGATCGAGGCGGGGCTGCGCTACAACCTCACCGACGCGATCGAGAAGCTCCACTAGGCGTCGCGAATAGGGAATCGGGAATCGTTGAGGGCCGCGCTAAACGCGCGGCCCTCTTCGCATCTAGCGGCGAGCTCGTGATCGCGGTTTCGCGGGACCGGGACGGCCTAACGACACGTAGGGATTGCCCCGCACTACCCACCGCAGCGGCCAGTCCGCGGCTTTGGTAATGCCAACCCGAGCGGTTACGTCGACGTCGGCGTCGGGCAACGGCTCGCCGACAAGTATCCGGAGCGCACCCCGGTCCAGTCGCGCCCCATCGAGGGCGCCAGTGATGCCTAACGCCTGACAGAGCTTGCCCGGGCCGTTCGTCAGATCGATGTCCCGCCGGACCATCCCGCGGCGGCGCCGCATGAGCTCCACACCGCGCACAGGCTCGACGGCGCGAACGAGGACCGCGCTTCCGTGTCCCTCCTCGCGCGTGACGGCGTTGAAGCACCAGTGCACGCCGTAGATGAAGTACACGTACGCCACACCCGGCGGGCCGTGCAGGTTCCACGTCCGCTCCGTCCGCCCGACCACGGCGTGACACGCCGGATCATCGGGTCCGAGGTACGCCTCGGTCTCGACGATCCGGCCGGACGCGACACCCTCGGGCGAAGCATGCTCGAGAACCGCGCCCAGGAGGTCGCGGGCGACACGCTCGGTGGGACGATCGTAGAACGATGCGGACAACGACCGTCCCACCGGCGTTCCGACTACCCCTCCGCTGCGGAGGCGGCGGTTTTCTTCGCGCGCGGTCGCCGAGGCTTGGCCGGCGGCGGTGCGGCGGCAACCTCCGACGCAGCGGCGGCGCGCGTCGTCCCGCGAGGTGTTTTGCTGGCCGCCTTCTTGGACGCCGTTTTCTTCCGGCCACGACCACCCTTCGGTGGCGCGGTCTCGATGATCTCCACCGGCGCCTGGATATTCTCGTCGCCGCGGCGCGAGGCGGGGTCCAGCGACGCGGTAATCGTCGGTGCTGCGGCCGCCGGGGCCGTTTCCTCGACGACGCCTAACAACAGCAGATCGGTCGGCAACTCTCCCGTGCGACCGGTTGGACCGCGCCCGCGACTCCCGGCGCCTCGTGGGCCCATGCCGCGCGGCGTGAGCGGCGCCGCAGGTGCCTTCGGCGCAGGCGTCGTGGCTGCGGCGGCGCGATTCAACTGCTCGGCGACAGGCGCCACCTGCGCCGCCACCGCGACCTCGTAATCGTCGCCGCGGCGACGGAGGTCGATGACCTCGCCGTCGTGCGCGTCCTTGAGGATCCGGATGAAGTTCCGGTCGCTCAGGCTCTCGCTGTCGCGGCCGAGCAGATCGTACGCGTGCTCACGCACGCGACTCGCTGGCACGGCACGATCGCCCGACGTGAGTGCGGCCACAGCGCGACCAACCAGGGTGAACGCTTCCTGACGCGTTAGGCGCTCGCCGCTCGAGCCGATGACCGGGCCGGTTGGCTCCGGCTCGGACGGGGTCCGAGCGGGGGCGACCGCTGCTACCGGCGGATGAGCGAGCTTATCCCCGTGTGGCGGCGTTGTGCTCTCGGTCTCGCTGACTTCCGGCGGTACCCCCGCAGCCCGGAGGCTATCGGTGCGTGGCCCACGGTCCTCTCTGTCCCGGCCGCGACCTCGTCCCCGACGTCCGCGGCGTCCGCGATCCTCGCGCCCTCGATCGTCGCGTCCCTCGCGCCGGCCATTCTCGGCGCGCGGCTCACCCGCGCCGTTGTCGTCCGCGGTCACCGCCGCTGGTTTGGCAGCGGGGACCTCACCGGTCGGAACCGGCGGAATGGCCTCTCGAGGCAACCCGACCTCGAGCTGTCCGTTTTCCAGCTTGTTGACCGAGATGAGGCCGCGCTGCGCTGCCTCGAGACAGAAGCGGGAAAACTTCGAGATGCCGAGATTCTTCTCGTCGAACGAGTTGTCGATCTCCTGCATGACCTGCTTGAGGCGATCGGACCGCATGACATCGCCGTTCTGCGACATCCGCTTGATCGCCTCGCTCACGAGCTCCCACGGGTCGTACTTGACGACTTCTTCGTCTCCCGCCTTCACGAGGCCGGCGAGGGCGTTGTAGCTGTAATACTCGTCGCAGTTCATCACGAGCAGGTCGCTCGACGACTCGCGAATGCCGACGCCGATCACGTACTTGCCGTACTCCTTGAGCTTTGTCACGAGACTCGCGAAATCGGAGTCGCCGGAGAGGAGGATGTACGTGCCGATCTCGGGGCGAGTGAACACGAGCTCGATCGCGTCGACGGCGAGCCGGATGTCGGTCGCGTTCTTCTTCGAGGAGCCGTATGCCGGCGCCATGATCATGTCGATGGACGACTCGGCGAGCGGCACGATGTATTGCGGGTAGCGACGCCAGTCGGCGTAGGCACGCTGGACGGCCACCTTCCCTTTGATGATCTCGGAGCCGAGGAGGTGGCGGAGCTCCTGCTGCAGGTCGGAGCGGATCCCCATCGTGACGTTGTCGAAGTCGATGAGGAGAGCGGCGTTAGGCGCGTGCGTGTGAATCGGGCCGCTGATAGCGGGCATCGCCTGGGGCCCCCGGTGAATCGGTGCGACGGGGGCGCGAGGCGGCCGCGTGTGACGTGAGTTCATGTACTTCCTATGATGACGGTGTGTTCGAGCGCAACCGTGCGCTCGACCTCCCGCCGCTTCACCTGCCGCTCCCGGGATCGGGAGCTCGTGGAAGAAGCGCACGAGATCTGGACTGGCCCGATGCGCGCGCACACCAGCTCACCCAGGACCATCCCGGGGACCACCGATCTCGCGGACATCGTCAACTTGCCGGGTACGCGCGGAACTGGCCCTCCAGTTCGCGAGGGTGGATCCGATATCCACCACACAGGATCGTTTCGCGACAGTGACCCATGATCCGCACGTACCCGTTCACACCGGTGATGCGGGGATCACCGTTGGAACGCCGGTAAAGCTAATAAAGACTGGGGGCTAGGAAAACAGGTACCGGGAACTCGGAACCTGGAACAGAGGCTCCCTTTGGAGGCCCCGGTTCCCCGTCCTCCCCTGTTCGCTCTATTCGCCCATTGCCTTGATGATGACCCGCTTGGACCGTTGACCGTCCCACTCTCCATAGAAGACCCGCTGCCACGGCCCAAAGTCGAGCCTCCCCTTCGTGACAGGGACGATCACCTCGTGCCCCACGGTGAGCGAACGCAGGTGAGCCGCGGCGTTGTCTTCACCGGTTCCGCTATTGTGTCTGTAGGCATCCGGCGACCAGGGGGCAATGCGCTCCTCGAGCCAATCGAGGATGTCCTGCCAGAGCCCGGACTCGTGATCGTTCACGAAGACCGACGCGGAGATGTGCATCGCCGACACGAGGACCATACCCTCCTGGATTCCCGCAGCCGCGCGGCATTTCTCGACCTCGTCGGTGATGTCGATGATCTCCTGGCGCCGCTTCGTGTTGAAGGTGAGGTAGCTGGTGTGGAACTTCATGGGTGGAGGCCATGGGGTGAGCGTCGGGCTGCTCCACGCGACCCTTCTCCCCGGGGGCGCGCGACGCAGCGTATCTTCTTTCTACGAAACCACCTTCTTGACCGTGCCGTAAGGAGCCCGAGTGAGTCCAGTCGGCTTCCGGACGCGCTTGTTTCTGATTCTCACGCTCTTCGCGACGCTGCCCTCGTTGTTGCTCACCCTCGTGTGGGCGGGCACCTTCGCGAGGGCGTTGCCGTTGGTCAGTGGGAGCTCGGCGTGGGAACGCGCCGCTGCGACCGGCGGGCGGGCGATCGCGGCGGCTCAGCAGGCGCCGCTTTCACCGGGTGACAGAGCGGCGCTGCGGGCCCATGAGATCGAGCTGCAGGAGTCGCTTACACAGGCTCGACGATTCGGATTCATTGCCCAACGGGCGGTGCCGATCATCGCGGTGGTCGCGGTGCTCGCACTCGGCGTTCTCGTCGTCGTGTCCTCTCGGGTCGCGGGGCACTTGAGTCGACAGCTCAGTCGTCCGATCGATGAGCTGGTCGGTTGGACCGATCGATTGGGACGTGGACAGGAGTTACCCGAAGGCCCGCCTCGAAAGGGCGCGCCGGAGTTTGCAGTGTTGCGGTCCCGCATGCGGTCCGTTGCCCGTGAGTTGCGCGACGCGCGCGCGCAGGAGATCGAAGCTGAACGACTCCGCGCATTCCGTGAATCGGCGAGACAAGTGGCGCACGAGCTGAAGAATCCTCTCACTCCCATTCGATTCGCGGTGGCGCGGCTGCGTCGGGAAGCGCCGCCGTCGTTGACCGACGCGGTCGAGGTCCTGGACGCTGAATCGCAGCGCCTCGAGGAGATGGCTCGGAGCTTCACACAGTTCGGCAGGTTGCCCGAGGGACCGGCTGCCGACGTCGATGTCGCGGAGCTGGTGCGCTATACGACACGAGCGTCAGTGCCTCCAGATGTGGAGGCCGACGTGCGCATTGACGGGGACGTACCAATGATCCGGGGGCATCACGACGCGCTGGCGCGGGCCCTGTCGAATGTTCTGCTGAACGCGGTCGATGCGTGTCGTGCCGGTCGCGAGGCTGGTGCGACCCGACCCGCCCGAATCGGTGTGACGGTCGCGCGCGAGCGCAACAACGGAGATGACGGTATCGTCATCTCGGTTCGAGATTCCGGTTGCGGGATCGCGCCGGACAAGCTGGCGCGAATCTGGGAGCCATACGTGACTCACAAGCCGGGCGGGACGGGCCTCGGTCTCGCGATTGCGCGGCAGGCCATTCTGGCCCACAACGGCATGGTGCACGCGGCCAGCGTGGTCGGCGGCGGTACCGAGATTCGATTCACCCTGCCCACATCGGGCATCGACGCAAGGGAGGCTGTCAGTGCGGATTCCCGGTGAGCTCATCCCGATCGTGCTCTTCACGATGATCCCCATCACCGCGATCGGGGTCCCGATCGCGCGCGCGATCGCGCGCCGCATCGAGGGTAGCGTTCGCGGGGCGTGGCCGCCGGCGTCCCTGCCTAACGATGTCGAGGCCCGGCTGGAGCGCATGGAACAGGCGATCGACGCCATCGCCGTCGAAGTCGAGCGCATCGCCGAAGGGCAGCGCTTCACGTCAAAGCTGCTCGCCTCGCGCGCCGACGTCGGGCGTCCGGAGGGCGCGCTCGCCGAACCATCGACCGAGGGCCGCACCCGTGTGGGATGAAGACATTATCGTTCCGATCGCATTTTTCCTGACCGCGATCGTCATGGCGATCGGCATTCCGCTCGTGCGCGGCATCGTGCGGCGCTGGGACCGGAAGGGCGCGGCGCCGGAATTGCCACTCGATACCGCCGCGCGGCTCGATCGCATCGAGCAAGCGATCGATGCCATGTCGATCCAGGTGGAGCGGATCGCAGAAGGCCAGCGGTTCGTCACGCGAATCATGTCAGATCGGGCCGGGGAGCGCGTGGCGCTTCCACTTCGTGGCGACGACAACTCGTAAGGCAGTGAGGGAACGATCATGCATATGAGCGACGGCGCCGTCGAGGCGATGAACACACTCTCGCAGGACGTGCAGGCCGCTCAGCGAGAGGCTGCACAGCAGGCGCAACAGACACAGCAACAGGCACAGCAACAGGCCCAGCGCGAGCTTCAGCAGGCGCAGCGTGAAGTGCAACAGGCGCAGCGCGAGGCGCAACAGGCGCAGCAGGAAGCCCAACGCGCAGCCCAGCAAGCACAGCGCGAAGCCCAACAGGCCGTGCGCCAGATGCAGGCGGAGTTGGCACGCACGACCGCGCGCGAGGGCCAGCCGATGCCGCTCCCGCCGTTTCCGCCGGGCGGCCCTCAGATTCCGGAGGGGGCCGTCATCATCTCAGTCGCCTTCTTCGTGATGTGCGCCGTGATCGCGATCGGTGTCCCGATCGTCAGGGCCATCACGCGCCGCATGGACAGGCGGACCGTTGGCGCCCCAACCACGGACGCGGAAACGCGCGACCGCCTCGAGCGGATCGAGCAAGCCGTCGACGCGATCGCCGTGGAAGTCGAGCGGATCTCGGAGGGCCAGCGCTTTACGACCAAAATCATCTCCGAGTTTCGCGGGCTCCCGCAGCCCGACCCGTCCGCCGCGCTCGCCGAGCGGGCTGGCGACCGCAGCGCGGTCCCGTTGTCGCGTACCGGGGAGGCTCGTTAGGCTTGCCAGCGCGAGATCTCCGGCGACCCGCCACCGCCTGACGACCGACCGCCCGCATGCCATCGGTTCTCATCGTCGACGACGAGCCGAACATCCGCCGGATGGTCGGCGCGCTGCTGGCATCCGAGGGCTATGAGGTGCGGGAGGCTCCCGACGGGGCGCGCGGCGTCGCGCTCGCCACCGAGTCCGAGCCAGACCTCGCTCTGGTCGACCTGATGATGCCTGGAGAGCTCGACGGCATGGCCGTGCTGACCGCGCTTCGGGAGCGGGTGCCTGACGTACCCGTCGTGATGATGAGCGGTCGGGCTGGCCTGAGCGACGCAGTTCGCGCGACGAAACTGGGCGCGTTCACCTTCCTCGAGAAGCCGCTGACGCCGGAGGGTGTGCTCCTCGCGCTCGCATCCGCGCTGGAGCTCAGACAAGCCAGGCGCGAAACACGAACCTTGCGCGCCGACCTCGGCCTCGCGTCCGAAATGATCGGCAACAGTCCGGCGCTTCGTCGCGTTCGCGAGATGATCGAGAAGGTCGCCCCCTCCGACGCGCGCGTGCTGATCACGGGAGAATCCGGAACGGGAAAGGAGCTCGTTGCGGCCGCCATCCACGCCGGTGGATCGCGCAAGGATCGCCCGTTCGTTCGCGTGAATTGCGCCGCGATCCCGCGAGACCTCGTGGAGAGCGAGATGTTTGGACACGAGCGCGGGGCGTTCACCGGAGCGACCGACCGTCGGATCGGACGCTTCGAGCTCGCCGACCGTGGAACGCTACTGCTCGACGAGGTCGGCGACCTCGGTGCCGAGGCGCAGGCGAAGCTTCTCCGCGCGATCGAATCGGGGGAGATCGAACGAGTCGGAGGGAGTAAACCGATCCGCGTCGACGTCCGCATTGTCTCCGCCACCAACAAGGACCTTACGCGTGCCGTCGCCGACGGCACGTTCCGGGAGGACCTGTACTTCCGGCTCAACGTCATCCCGCTGGCGATACCGCCGCTTCGCGAGCGTCCCGACGACATCCCGGCTCTCGTGCGGCATTTCTCGCAGGTGCATCGCGGACGCACCGGGCAGCCGCTCACATCGTGGAGCACGAATGCGGTGGACGCGCTCGCCCGCTATCGTTGGCCGGGGAACGTGCGCGAGTTGGCGAACATCGTCGAGCGGCTTGCGATCCTGCATCCGGGGCGCGAGGTCACGAGCGACGAGATCCGCGAAGTGCTGCCTAGCGCGCCTACGCGTCTGGCAGAACCGGCCGCGCTTCCTAACGCGACAGTGCTCGACGCGTCGCTCACCGATACGCTCGACGACTATGAGCGCGTGCTCATCACCAGGGCTCTTTCGGTGGCGGGTGGCAACATCGCCGAGGCGGCGCGGCGGCTTCAGACGGACCGCCCGAATCTGTATCGGCGCATGAAGCGCCTCGGGATCGTGGAATCCGACCGCGAGCGGGGGGAGCGCATCGAGTCGCGGACGTAACGCCGCGACACGCCCCTGCCCATACGAAAGGACACTCCGGGACGCGTGCGGTCTCTTGCGGTTTCCGGAACTCATTGCGGTGTTTATCGGTATCGAGCGATCGCCCATGCGGTACGGGAGGTGCCTACGGTGCGGGACGACTCGAAACCGCCTTTGGAGAGTGCATGATCAGGCTCCTCACCAAGCACGCCGTCGCCGCGCTCGTATGCGGGGTGCTTCGATTCACGGCGCTCGATGCGCAGCAGCCGCCCCCGGCGCGAGATACCGTGCTCGAGCCCCGACTTCTTCCGGCGGAAGTCGAACGTGAGGTGACGGACGCGTTCAACGGACCAAACACGGTTCGGGCGACTGGCGCCTACGAAGTCGACTCGGGCAGCGTGGTCTCTGGTGACATGGCGGTGCTCAACGGACCGCTCACGATCGCCGGGCGGGTGACCGGACGCGTCGTGGCGATCAACGCCGACGTGATTCTGCGACCCGGCGCGCGCATTGAAGGCCAGATCCTCGTGGTGGGTGGCGACGTCGCTGGGAAAGACGGCGCGTTCATTGGCGGCGATGTGCGCACGTACCGGCAGCGACTCACGTACCGCCAGGAAGGCGACCGCCTCATCGCGTCAGGCTCGAGCGAAGAGGACGCGCGGTGGTGGCGTCGTCATCAGAAGTGGCACTCACACAGCTACAGTGACCTCAACCTCATCTCGGCCCGGACGTACAACCGCGTCGAGGGGCTGCCGATCCTCATCGGCCCGTCGTTCGGGCATCGGTCCGGTCAAGTACGGTTCGAGATCAACGCGCTCGGTGTGTTTCGAACGGGCGATGACCTCCAGTGGAACTCGCAGACGGTCGGCCACAACCTGAAGGCGGAGCTCTCCTACGGCCGCAGCGCAAGCGTCGCGCTCGGAGGCAAGCTGTTCGATGTCGTCGACCCGGTCGAACAGTGGCAGCTCTCGGACGTGGAGGTGGGGCTCGCCTCGTTTTTCCTCCACCGCGACTTCCGCGACTACTACAACCGTCACGGCGGGTCCGGATACGTTAGGCTCGCGTTGAATCGCAGTGTCAGCCTGACCGGCTCATTGAGTGATGAGCGGTGGGCCGTGCGTGAGACGTTCGATCCGTTCACGCTGTTCCGGAACGGACAGGACTGGCGACCGAACCCGGGAATGGATGAGGGGCAGTTTCACGTCACGAACGCTACGCTGCGCGTCGACACGCGGAGCGACGAAGAATATCCGCGATCGGGCTGGGACATCACTGCCGACTACGAATACGGGACCGGGCGTACCTCGGCGTTCGGGCCGACCTCGCCCGGTGTCCGAGATCCGAGCCCCAACGGCGCGACGAACTACGCACGAGGGTTTCTCGATCTGCGCCGATACAATCGCGTGTCGCCCGAGGGACAGCTCAACCTGCGCGTGGTCGCCGGCGGATGGTTGAACGGTGACGAGCTGCCGCTCCAGCGGCGCTTCTCTGTAGGCGGGCCCGGGGCGATCGACGGCTACCCGTTCCGCCGGACCGGCGACGGCGATGACGTCCGGCAATGCAGCGATGGCGTGAATATCCCGTTAGGCGTGCCGGCCCAGTGCGAGCGTATGGTCCTGTTCCAGGCGGAGTACCGGGGGGACCTCTGGTTGTCGATGTTCGGGGACTGGCAGTTCACCGATTCGTGGCGGCACGGCGGCTGGCGCCATCGCGCGCAGTGGGTGGTGTTCACCGACGCCGGCCGCGGCTGGCTGGTTGGCGACCGCGCCGGCGATCTGCAGTACCCGAAGGACCAGCTTCCAGGGCTCTCGACGTTCAAGACGGATATCGGCGTCGGCTTCGACGCGGGACTGATCGGCCTGTTCGTGGCGAAGTCGGTAACCGACTCGAAAGAGCCACCAAACTTCTTTGTTCGTGTCGGGAAGCGGTTCTAGCCCTGTGCGATCGTTAGGCGCGGCAATCGTCCTCGCCTTCGCCCTGGCGCACGACGCGCGAGCCCAGCAGGCCGCGCGGCGGGATCAACCTGTGCCCGCCAATCCCGCGCCGGTTCAGCCGGCGGAGGGGATTGACGTATCGGTGCCGCCGTCGACGCCGAGTTCGCCCGTCCCGCTGGGTCCCCTCATTCGGACCGCGAACGTCATCGCCGACCGCGAGTTACAGAGGCTGCTGCAGAACGGGTTCCCCGCGAACCTCCATTATCGTACAGAGCTTTGGTCGCGCGGCGGGGTGTTCGACGATGTGAAATCGTCGGTCGAATGGGATGTTCTCGTGCGGTATGAGCCGCTCACCAAGACGTATCGCGTGGCGCGGTTCGTTGGTGAGAATGCCGAGAACCTCGGGCGCTTCGAGCGGTACGAGGATGCGCAGGCCGTGCTCGCGCGACCGTACCAACCGAGACTCCCCGCGCGGAGGACACGCGACCGGCAGTACTACATCGTGACCCTCGAGGTCGAGGTTCTCTCGATGTCCGATCTCGATGAGATTGACCGATGGTTGCGTGGCGAGCTGAAGCCGGCGGTGCACGGCAAGCGGAACCCCGGGACTGCGCTCGGACGTGGTCTTTCCCGATTGGCGACGCGGCTGCTGGGTGGCGAAAATCGGCGGTACGAGCAGCGGACGGAAACGTTCCGGGTCGGGAATCGGGAATAGGCGGCGCGCTTCGCGCGCCGCCCGGAACGGGGAACCGGGAACTGCAAACCCCTCGGGACGCCACAGGTGCGCCTTGAGGGTCTCTGTTCCCGGTTCCCAGTTCCCGCGGCTCCCCTATCCCGAACCTTTATGCTTGCCCTCCAGCTCCTCGATCTGGTGCAACACCCCAGCACCGTAGAAGAGTCGGATGTAGCGCGCCTGCGTGGGAGTCAGGCGGCGAACGGCCCAGCTCAGGTGGACGAAGTGCGGCTCGACCGGGTGGGTCATCGGGTGCATCCCGATCTCGCTCGGCAGCCGATTCGACTTCCGCGTGTTGCACGGGCTGCAGGCCGTCACGACGTTGCTCCAGTCGTTGGTTCCACCGCGTGACAGCGGGACCAGATGATCTCGCGTCAACGACTCGCGCGGGCGGAGCTCCGCCTGCGTCCGGCCGCAGTACTGGCAGCGGTACCGGTCGCGGGCGAACAGGAACGTGTTCGTGACCTGACGGCGGAAGCGACGCGGCACATGAATGAACTTCGTGAGCCGGATCACGGCCGGGCGCGGCATGGTGAGGCGCTCCGACCGGACAACCCGGTCGTGATCGGCTTCGACGATCTCGGCCTTGCCGTCGATCACAAGCCGCAGCGCCCGCCGCATGGGAACCATGGTCAGCGGTTCGAACGACGCATTCAGTGCCAGACAACCAAGAATCACGCACACCTCCTTCGGTGCGTATGCGAACTCCCGCAGGATCGATCCGTGCGGGAGTCCGAGCTCATGACGGCACCCTGGCTCGACGAGGCTGGCTCCCGTCGAACATTAAACCCCTCGCAACCTATTAAAGTGCCGATATGATAACAAGATGACTTCTCATCGGCAGAAGTCACGCGATTTACACTCCGACACTGACCCCGCTGGGCACGGGGGTTAGCCAGCCGTACGGGTCGGCGATCCTGCCCTTGGCGATGGACATGAATCGCTCCTGGATCGCCGCCGTGAGCGGGCCCGGCTTCCCTTCTCCAATCTCGATCCGGTCGACCGAGCGGATCGGCGTAAGCTCAGCCGCTGTCCCTGAGAAGAATAGCTCGTCCGCGATATAAAGCATCTCGCGCGGGATATTCTGCTCCCGGATCCCGACGCCGAGATCACGTGCGATCTGAATGACGGAATCGCGCGTGATGCCGTGAAGGATGCCCGCCGCGACGGGAGACGTATACAGGACTTCGTCACGAATGAGGAACAGATTCTCGCCGGACCCTTCGGCGACGAAGCCAAAGGAATCCAACATGATCCCTTCCGCATACCCGTCGAGCTTGGCCTGAGCCTTCGACAGCTGCGAGTTCAGGTAGTTCCCACCAGCCTTGGCAAGCGTGGGAAAGGTATCCGGAGCGGCGCGACGCCAGCTCGACACGGACACGTCTACCCCATTGGCAAGCGCCTCGTGACCGAGGTACGCGCCCCAGTTATACGCAATGATGAACGTCTCGACCGGGACGCCGATCGGGTAGAATCCCATCTGCTCGCCGGTGCGCACGACCACGGGCCGGAGGTAGCAGGCGCGCACATCGTTCGCTGACACCGTGTCCACCGCCGCCTGCATCAGTTCCTCGAGCGACCACTTGAGCGGCATCCGGTAGATCTTGCACGAGTCCTGGAGGCGTCGCATGTGGTCGCGCAGCCGGAAGATCGCTCCGCCACTGGGCGTCTCGTAGCACCGGATGCCCTCGAACACACTCGATCCATAGTGGACGACGTGGCTCATCACATGGATGGTCGCGTCCTCCCACGCCACGAGCTCGCCGTCGCGCCAGATCTTGGCGGTTCTCCCGGCGGAGCGGTCGGTCATTGCAGTATCCCCGTTGGGTGTGCAGTCGGATGATAACCGGCCGCACTGGAGGACGCTCGCTCAGCGCCGGTCCTTCGCGGACCACTCCGCCAGCGCTTGCGCGGCGGAATCGAGCGACGGTACCGTGGCCGCCGAGCCCACGAGGCGTGCGTCTCGGACGAGCGGGCGACCGGCGACCGCCACGAACGTCGCCATGATGCCCGATACGGCGAACACCAACGCCGACGCCGGATCGTAAACCGGCGTGGAGCGAAGTGCAGCGAGCGGGAACGCCGCCAGGTCGGCGGACTTGCCTACGTCGAGCGAGCCGATCTCGGCCTCCAGGCCCAGGGCTCGCGCGCCGCCTAACGTCGCCAGCTCGAGCGCTTCGCTGGCCGAGATGGCGTCGAACCGAGCGGTGCGCGCGCGTTGCATGAGGATCGCGAGACGCACTTCATCGAGCAGGTCCATCCGGTTGTTGCTCGCCACCGAGTCCGATCCGATGCCAACGCGGATACCCGCCCGGATGAAATCGGTAAGCGGCGCGATCCCGTGACCGAGCTTCGCGTTCGACGCGGGGCAATGCGCGACGGAGCAGTCGTGGCGCGCGATGGCCCCGACGTCATCTCCATCGACGCGAACGCAATGGATGAGGAGTGGACGTGCGTCGAGCACGCCAACGCGCTCGAGCAGGCGAATCGGCGAAGCGGCCCGCGGCACGACCTCGATCCCGCGCGACCGGTGCGACTCCGCCCAGCCACCTAACGCGTGCTGGACCAGGCTCGACTCGTCCGCGCTCTCGGCGATGTGCACCGCAACGGGCAATCCTTCCTGGATCGCGAACGCCGCCGTCCCTTCGAACAGCGCATCGCACACGGAATATGGCGCGTGGGGCGACACGCCAACGCGTACGAGCGCCGTCGCCTCGCGGCGCAGCGCGTCCACCTTCCCCCGAAGCCCGGCCAACGACTCGGCGCATTGCGTCGGGTCGGGGCCGAATACTTCCTGGTACGAAATCCCGCGCACTCCCACGTCGAGCATCGCGCGAAACGGAGCGCCCGAGTCGTTCGTGTCGGCGTAGGTCGTGATCCCGCCCAGCAGCCCTTCGGCGATGCCAACGCGGGCGGAGTCGATTAGCGCTTCCGGCGCGAGGGCCTCTCGGCGCGCGTGCGTGAGACGGAAGATCCACGACCGGAAGTCGAGGTCTTCCAGGAACCCGCGCATCACGGTGAGCTCGAGATGCGTGTGCGCGTTGACGAGCCCCGGCAGGAGCGCAACGTCGCCAAGGTCGACGTCGGTCCCGTCAGGTGCGCCGCGCCGTTCGCCGACGTACGCGATGCGCCCGCCGTGCTCGACCACCGTACCGTACGCGATCGGTGGACTGGATATCGGCAGCACCCACCGCGCGTGGTAGCGGATCATGCGGTCACGCGAGCCGCGCGTACGGGTCGAACAGGTCTTCGTCGCGCGCCCCGCAGTGCCGCGCGAGCGCGAGCGGAAACGTGAGGTCGCCGACCTGGTCGGCCGAGTGGCCGTCCGAGCCAAGCGATATGCGAACGCCGCGGTCGATGGCCCGCCTAACGAGCCGCTCGTGCGCTTTATACCGGGCCGAGATCTCGAACGCGATACCGGCATCGAACAGCGCGGCAACGAGACGCTCCTCACGCTCCTCGGTCCACAGCTCATCCGCCGGGACATCGCGGAGCGTGAGGTTCACAAGCGTGGGGTGCGCCAGAATGTCTACCGGCATCGTGCCCGCCAGCGCCTCGGCGTTCGCGACCAACGCGTCCATGTACTCGTCGCGCGTGAGCGACGCCGGGAACCGACGCGAAAACGCGTGGACGAGTGTGCGGTCGTCGAGGTAGATGGCGTGAAGCGATCCGAGACGGTGTGTAAAGCGTCCGGCGAGATCATCGGGCAGCTCCCGCCACAGCGCATCGTGCCAGCAGAACTCGCCGCCCCGTGCGATGGGATACCGTTCCAGCTCGTCGAGATACGCGCGGATGGCATCCATCGAAGCGACCGCCCCGCTCACATCGCGCGAGATGTGATCGCTGACGCTGGGCCTCACGCCCCGGCCGGTCACGTGCTCGATCAGCTGCGGTACATCGAGCGCGCCGTCTGACAGGGTCGAATGCGCGTGGCAGTCGACCGGTTTCCACGCCATTCGCTTACGGGATCTTGAATGGATTCGTCGTCGTATCGCGCTTACCGGGCGGTTTCGGCACGTTAGGCACCCCCGGCCGCGTGGTGGTGTCGAACGGCTGGCCCATGTTGAACGGGGAGTGCACGGTGCACTCCTGAATGGGCTCGGTCCCCGCAATGAAGTACTCGGTGACGACCGAGTCCGGCGGACAGTACGGATTCGCCAGCTCGCCGGTCGTACGGTCGATCTCACGCGTCGTGATGCCTTCCGGACGTGGCCAATCAGGCGGCGCCGGCCGCCGACGGTAGATCTCCGTCATGAACGACGTGTACGCCGGCGCCGCAAGCTCGCCGCCCTGCGCATTCCCCTTGATCTTCTGCGGTCGATCGAAGCCCATCCACACACCGGCGACGAGATCCGCGGTGTAGCCGATGTACCAGACGTCCGCGCCATCGTTCGTCGTCCCGGTCTTTCCGCCCGACGGCACGAAGAACCGAGAGCCGACGCTCCCTGCCGCCGTACCGCGCTGCACGACGTCCTTCATCATGCTCACCATGAGCCACGCTTCCGGCGCACTCAGCACCTGCGCACGAACGGGCTGCGGCTCCCAGAGCACCTCGCCATTCTGATTCTCGACGCGACGAATCGCGTTCGCCGCCGTTCGCACCCCGAGGTTCGCGAACGCGCTATACGCCGAGATCATCTCGATCGGGAATACGTCGGCCGACCCGATGGCAATGGACGGATACGGCGGGATCGTCGACGTGATACCGAACCGCTTGGCCATGTCGATGACCGTCTGCTCACCCAGCTCCATTCCGGTGCGAATCGCGGGGAGGTTCCGCGACATGTAGAGCGCGCGACGGAGCGGAATCGGGCCCTCGAACTTCCCGTCGTAGTTCTGGGGCGTCCATTGGTCGCCCGCCACCTGTGGCAACGTGATGGGCGCGTCATCGATGATCGTCGCAGGAGTCCGCCCGTTTTCGATGGCAGCTGAATAGACGATCGGCTTGAACGTCGACCCGGGCTGACGGAGCGCCTGAGTCATACGGTTGAATTTCGAGTCGTCGAACTGGCGACCACCGACCAGCGCACGCACGGAGCCATCCCGCGGGTCCATCGCGAGGAACGCGCCCTGAAGGTACGGCGAGTTCGGCGCTGCCGACTCGTCGCCATTCGCGGTTCGTGCCGCGAGCTGCTCATACGTCCGATGCGAGAACTTCCCGTACTTGCCGCCTTCAATCGCGCGCAGCTGGTTCTCCAGCGCGCGCTCGGCAGCCGACTGCATGTCGAGGTCGAGCGTCGTATAGACCTTGAGGCCCTGCTCATACAATCGCGCGCCAAACTTCTCATCGAGCTGTTGCCGTACCCATTCGACGAAGTACGGCGCGACCTCGCCCGACTCGGTCTTGCTGCCTAACTGGAGCGGATACGCTTTCGCGAGGCTGGCGTCTGCGTCGCTGATCGCGCCGTTGCGGCGCATCAGCTCGATGACGGTGTTCCGCCGCTGGATCGCGCGTTCGGGGAAGCGACGCGGATTGTAGCGCGCGGGGGCCTTGGGGAGCGCCGCCAACATCGCGGCCTCCGCGAGATTGAGGTCGTGAACCGACTTGCCGAAATAGCGCTGCGAGGCGGTCTCCACTCCGTACGCGCCATTCCCGAGGTTGATCTGGTTCAGGTACAGCTCGAGGATCTTGTCCTTCGAGTAGCGCTCCTCGATCTGCCGGGCGACTTTCGCCTCCTTGACCTTGCGAACGAGGTTCTTTTCGCGGGAGATGCGCTCGGGAAAGACGTTTCTCGCGAGCTGCATCGTGATGGTGGAAAAGCCCTGCTCCCACGAGCCCGCGCGGAGGTTGCGGAGCGCCGCGCCAGGAACGCGAACCCAGTCGATGCCGGAGTGCTGGTAGAAGCGCTTGTCCTCCGTGAGAACGAACGCGTCTTTCACGACCTTCGGGATCTCGGAGATCTTCACGAGCGTACGGCGCTCGAGCCCGACCTCGGCGATGAAGCGGCCGTCGGCGGCGTAGACCTTGGAGGTCTGGCGAGGCGTGTAGGTATCGAGGATCTGTACTGGAGGGCAACGTCCACCGTTGCAGACCAGCACCCAGCTCGCGAACGCGATGCCGCTGCCGAACGCGGCGAGAAACGTCAGCCCGAGCAGAACCGACCGGACCAGTTTGGGATTCCGCTCGGTGAATTGGCGGAGGCGAGAAGGCGTTTTCATCCAGCGGGGAAGGTACGACGGGAACGGGGAACCGGAACAGAGCCGACTCTGACTCCATCCAGCCAGCCCCAATATCTTACTCGAATGACTGCACGATCCTATCTCGATGAGCTCGCGTGGCGCGGGCTGTTATTTCAATACACCGAAGGCGCTGGTGAGATGCTCACCGGGGGGCCGATCGTTGCCTACTGCGGATTCGACCCGACGGCGCGGAGCCTCCATGTCGGGAATCTGATTCCGGTCATGGGACTGGCTCATCTGCAACGAGCTGGCCACAGACCAATCGTGCTTGTCGGCGGCGGAACGGGCATGATTGGCGACCCGAGTGGGCGGACTTCGGAGCGACAGCTCAACTCGCTCGAGGTCGTCGAAGAGAACGTGCGGGGGATTCGGCATCAGCTCGAGCGATTCCTGGACTTTTCGGGCCCGCAAGGCGCCCTCATGCGCAACAATGCGGAGTGGCTCATGAACCTCGGCGCGATCGAGTTCATGCGCGACGTGGGGAAGCACTTCACGGTCAACTACATGACGGCGAAGGACTCCGTGAAGTCTCGTCTCGACAGCGGGATTTCATACACGGAGTTCTCGTACATGCTGCTGCAGGCGTACGACTTTCTCGAGCTGTACAAGCGCGAGGGGGTCCGGATGCAGATCGGCGGGAGCGACCAGTGGGGCAACATCACGGCTGGGGTCGAGCTGATTCGGCGCTCGGTCGGCGTGGAGGCGCATTGCGTGACGCTGCCCCTCGTGACGACGGCGTCCGGGGCGAAGTTCGGGAAGTCCGAGGCGGGCGCGGTGTGGCTCGATCCCTCACTGACGTCGCCATACAAGTTCTATCAGTTCTGGATCAACGCCGACGACCGCGACGTCGCGAAATACCTGCGTTATTTCACACTGCTGACGCGCGAAGCGATCGAGGGGCTCGAGGCGACGGCGAGCGAGCGTCCGGAGGCTCGTGAGGCGCAGCGCGCCCTGGCCATGGACGTGACGTCGAGGGTTCACGGCGCCGAAGCCGCGCGCGATGCGGCGGACGCGTCGCGTCTCGTGTTCGATCGTGGAGCGGACCCGCATCAGTTCGCGTCTACGGTGCTGGAATCGCTCACGCAGGAGCTGCCGTCCGCCGCGGTGGATCTCCGAACCAGCAACGGTGTTGCGAGCGTGACGACGGCGGACGGCAGTGCAGTCACGATTCCGCTGAAGAACGGCTCGGACGGCGCGGGGGTAGACGTACTGGATGCGTTCGTAGTGACCGGGCTGGTGAAGTCAAAGGGTGACGCGCGCCGCCTGCTCCAGCAGGGTGGGCTCTATGCCAACGGGGAAAAGCTGAACCCCGAGAATTCCGTCCTCTCGGTGCACCGGGCGATCCATGGCACGTATTACGTCTTGCGGAAGGGTGGCCGCGAGATCGCGATCGTTAGGCTCACGACCTAGCCGTGACGCGCGCGGAGCGGCGCCGAGCACAGAAGGCGAAAGGGGCTCGCCAGCTCGCGCAGTCGCCGAGCCAGCCGATCGTTGCGCCAGTCGCCGCCGGCTTCGCCATCCTCCTGCTGGTTGTGTGCCTCGTCCCGCTCACGCGCCCGGCGCGTCACTACCCGGAACAGGTCGCGTCGTACTGGACGTGGGGCAGCGCGGGCGTCGTGGGAGTCGCGGTCGTGCTCTCGCTGATCCGACTCCCAGTCGTGCGCTCGCTGCCGCAGCGCTGCAGTGCGGCGCTCATGCGGCCATCGTCTGTGGTGTTCGCGATGCTCACCGCACTCACTGCGGCGATTCTCGCGACGACGTTCGCCGTCTACGCGTTCCGCCGCACAGCAACGACCTCCGATGAGATTGCGCAGCTGTGGCAGGCAAAGATCCTGCTGCACGGCCGACTCTCACTGCCAGCTGATCCCGATCGCGAATTCTTCGCAGTGGAGACGGTAATCGACTCCGGCCGCTGGTACGCGCAGTTCCCGATCGGAGGGCCTCTCGTGCTTGTGCCGGGCGCACTGATCGGGGCACCATGGCTCGTCAATCCGGTTCTGCTCGCGGTCGCGGTCGTTGCGTTCTACTGGTTCGCGCGGCACGTCTTCGGCGAGATGGAAGGGCGCGCGGTGACTGCGCTGTTCGCCGTAACCCCCATGGTGCTGTTCCTTGCGGGCACCCGGATGAACCACACGAGCGTCCTCTGCCTCGTTGCCATCGCATTGGCGGCGCTCATGGAATGGGAGCGCTCGGCCACCACGCCACGTGCGATCGGGTTCGCCGCGGTCGTTGGACTCGCGTTAGGCCTCATGGCGACGATCAGGCCGCTGGACGCCATCATCGTCGCCGTCCCCATCGGTGTGTTCCAGCTCTGGGTGATTCAGACGAACTGGCGCCGAATCCGGGATATGGCAGTGCAAGCCGTTGCGGGCGTGCTCGGAGCGATGCCGGTGCTGTACGCGAACGCGGCAACTACGGGAAGCCCGTTCCGGTTCGGGTACGAAGCCATGTGGGGCGAGGCTTACCAGATCGGATTTCGCGTCGACCCGTACGGTAACCGCCACACCATTGGCCGCGCGCTCGAACAGGGCGTGAGGTACATCACCGAGCTTAACATGTCGCTCATGGCGTGGCCGATCCCGGCGCTCATCATCGTGATCGTGGGATTGCTGGCGTTTCGGCGGACGACACGCTGGGACGTGCTGCTGATCGCATTGTTTGTCGCGCAGGTCTGCGCGTACGCGTCCTACTGGTTCGTCGGCGAGCTGCTGGGACCTCGGTTCCTGTACACAGCGCTACCCACGCTGATCGTGATCCTCGCGAGAACGCCGTTTCGCGTGGGAGAGCGGGCTGGCGGAACGTGGCAGCGTGCGACGCTCGTGACCATTCTGGCGTGCCTGGTGGTATCTTGGTCGACGCCGTGGCTGGGGTACAGCGTCCTGGGCCTCGCCAGGAACACGCGCAATACGCGACAAGTGCTGAGGATGGACCTCGCCGGCGCGGTTCGCCGAGCCAACATTCACAACGCCCTAGTCTTCCTGCACGAGCCGTTAGGCCAGCGACTGTCGCGACGTCTCTGGGGACTGGGGATGAGTCGGAGCGAGGCCGCCCAGCTGCTCGACGCATCCGACGCGTGCTCACTGGTCACCAGCATCCGCGCGGCCGACGCGGACACCGTCCACTCGCCATCGGAGAAACTGGCGACTCTCAAACGGACCACGCTGCCGTTCTTCCCGAGCGGGGACGCAGTCGGCGGAGGCACGCCGCGGATCCGCATTTCATCGCGCGCGGCAATCGACTCCACGTGCCGCACCGAGCTCCAGGCTGATCAGCAGATCGCCAACGTGCCGTTCGGGCCGGCGCTTCCGCTCGAGCCGATCGGTCCGGACGGTCGGCTCGACGGCGACGTCATTTACGCCGCGGATCTGGGCGAGCACAACGACGTACTTCGCAAGCGATTTGGTGGTCGGCGGTGGTACCGCATGACGTCGGAAAAACAGCCAGATGGAACGCTCCGCGCGGTCGTCGCCCCCTATCCGGCGAGCAGGTGAAGCGCCCGGTCGATCTCTTCCTCGGTATTGTAGAAGTGCGGTGACAGGCGAATCGCGCCCTCGCGGAGCGAGTGAATCACTCCCGCCGTGGTGAGGCGCTCCGAGGCCGCCACGGGGTCCCGCGGCGCCACGGCGACGATACCGGCGCGACGCTGCCGCTCCGGCGGGGTCACGAGCCGTACATCGGACCTGCCTAACGCCCAATCGACGATCCGACCCGTCAGCCGTTCGACGCGCTCGTACACCGTCTCGAGGCCCACCTCGAGAAACACGTCCAGGCTCTCGTTCAAGCCGGCGAAGTCCTGATAGGGGAGCGTGATGACCTCGAACCGCCGGGCGTTTTCACGATACGTGAAGTCGTAGTCCGTCAGGCGCGTAAAGTCATCGGAGCAGCGCGTGGCCATCCAGCTCACGTCCACGGGGCGCAGGGACTCGACGAGATCGGGGCGGAGCCACACGAACCCGCTGCCCCACGGTGCGAGCAGCCACTTCTGCGCTCCGCACGCCACGACGTCGACGGGCGCCGAGCGCACATCCAGCGGCGCGGCACCCACACCCTGAATGGCGTCGAGCACGAACCAGATGTCGCGCTCGCGGCATGCTCGGCCAATTCGCTCGATGTCGATGCGGTAGCCCGTCGCGAACGAGACCCACGACAGCACGACGCAACGGACCCGGGGCCTGTCCAGCGCCGCGAGTATGGCTTCCTCGTCAGGCAGTACGCCCGCGCAGGGAATCCGCTCGAGCTTCACGCCCCGCGCGACCTCGAGCTCCATCCACGGATAGACGTTGGACGGATACTCGCGATCACTCGTGATGACGATGTCACCATGCTTGAACGGTAGGGCGCGGGCCGCGAGGTTGAGCCCGTACGACGTGTTCACCATCAGCGCGATCTCACGCGGATCAGCGCCGATGAGACGCGCGCACTTCACCCTGGCATTCGCCAGCTCACCAAATTGCATCTCTACCGTGTACCGCCATGGGCGCGCGCGGAGCGCGGTGAGCTCCTGGATCCGCTCGACGGCACGCTGCGGCAGCGGACCGGTGGAGGCGTGGTTCAGAAAGATCTGGTCGCCGGCAAGCGCCCACGGGAATTCCCGTGCGCGAAGCTCGCGAATCGTGTCGGTCACGGTTCTACCTCGGGCGTTGCCACACCCGTCGTTGGAGCGGCGGTCTCGATACGGCGTGGATCGAGCGCGTCACGAAGCGCATCGCCAAGCAGGTTGAAGCCCAGCACCGCGGCGCCGATCGCGAGTCCGGGAAATACCGACGTCCACGGGGCGTTGCGCAGGAGATTCAGGTCGCGACCATCCGCGATCATGGCACCCCAACTCGGCGTCGGTGGCTGAACCCCCAGGCCGAGGAACGACAGCGCCGCCTCGGCCATGATCGCGCCGGCGACCCCGAGGGTCGCGGCGATGACGACAGGTGCGACCACGTTAGGCAGCACGTGTCGCGTGATAATCCGGGTGTCCCGCGCACCGAGGGCCCGGATGGCCTGCACGTACTCGAGCTGTCGCACGACGAGCACCTGGCCTCTGACGAGACGCGCCATGCCCGCCCAGCCGACGATGCCGATGGTGAGGAGAACGACGCCGAGGGATGGACTGAGCGCGGCAACCATCGCGATGAGCAGGAGCAGCGTGGGGAACGCGAGCGTTACGTCGGCCAGCCGCATCACGAGCTCGTCGACCCAGCGGCCGTAATACCCGGCGAGCAACCCGAACGCCACACCCAGCGACAACGCGATCGCTTGCGACACGAGTCCGACCGCGAGCGAAACGCGCGCGCCATAGACGAGGCGGGACCAGATATCGCGTCCCTGCACATCGGTGCCCATCCAATGGGCGGACGACGGCGCGGCGAGGCGCCCAACGAGATTGATGCGCAGTGGATCATCCGTGGCGATGAGCGGCGCGAACACTGCGACGGCCGCAATGAGCGCGATGACTCCGAGCCCGATGAGTGAGCGCGTATCGCGCCGAAGGCTGCGCCAAACCGAGCGCGTCGTGGGCGCAGCGGTCACGTGGGTTCGCGCAGCTCGGGTGGCGTGTCAGGTGGTTGGCGGCGCCATCGCCGGTGATGCCAGAAATACTGCTCGGGGTACCGTCGCACCCATTGCTCGAGCGTTGCCGTGTAGCGCGCGACGATCGCGTCGACGTCGCGGTCGCGTTCCCCCGTGTCCTCCACGAGCACCGGCTCGAAGACCATTCGGTACCTGCCGCTCGGCTGCCTAACGGCGACGCCGAACACCACGGGCACCTGAAGTCGCAGCGCGAAGACCGCCGGGCCTCGCGGCGTCTTCGCAGGTCGACCAAAGAACGGCACGAAGGTGGACGCAAGGCCGAGCACACCCTGGTCGGCGAGAAACGCGACCGCGCGATTGTCTCTGAGCGACCGCGGCGTTCGACGCACGGCATCTGCGTCGTGCACGACCACCATCCCGATCCGCGAGCGTGTCTCGGTGAGGTAGCGATCAAAGAGCGGGTTGCTCATTCGCCTGGCGATCGCGTCCAGGGGAATACCGCGCGCGGCGACATACGCGCCGGCCAGCTCCCAATTGCCGAGGTGACCGGTGACGAATATCAGTCCCTTCCGCTTCGCGAGTGCCTGTTCGACGACGTCCCACCCGTCCGCGCCGTCGAACAGGTCGAGCACGGCGTCGGGACGGAGGCGCGCCAGCATGGCCGCCTCGATGGACGAGCGCCCAAGGTGCTCGTACGCAGCGCGCGCGATTCGGTTGACGTCGCCCTCGTCGAGGCCGGGAAACGCCGCGGCGATCTGACGCTCGACGACGCGACGACGGATGCCGAGCGGACGATAGCCTAACGCGCCGATCCGGGCGCCGAGATTGCCGGCGCGTTCCCAATCGAGGCTCCCGAGCGCGCCGATAACGGCGCGGAACGCCGTGTACTCGGCCTTATGAGAGAATCGAACCTTCTCGGGGGCGGTCAGTGTTGTCATTTCTCATTGGGAACCGGGAACGGGGAACCGGGAACCGTGGCTCCGTTAGGAGTCTCTGTTCCCGGTTCCCCGTTCCCGGTTCCCGCCCTCCCAAGTTCCCACAACCTCGCATACTTCGCCGCTACGCTCATCGCCGCGAGCGCCGCGACGATGACCCCCGCTGCGCCGTCCAGGAAGCCGGCGCGAAGCACGTACATGGAGAAGAAGCGCACGGGTGGTTTGATCGCGATCGTCCACGCGCGGGTTCGCCGTCCTCGCACGAAGTTCTGTTCGGCCCACCACCGGCTGTAGCGCTCGAGCTTCGCGAAGTACTCGCCGAGCGAGTCGTATGGGTAGTGGACGAGCCGCTCCGAAAGCTCGCCGACCAACCCGTCGGTCATTACGTGCTCATGGACCGGCCGCTCGTCGTACCGCATGCGGCTCCGGAAGAGTCGCACGGGACGGTCGCGCTCCCATCCGCCGTGGCGAATTTCTCGACCCAGAAAGAAATTGCGTCGCCTGACGCGGAAGGCGACATCCTTCGTGGGGTCCGAGACGATCCGCGCGATCTCGTCGCGCAAGCCGTTCGTGCCTCGCTCGTCGGCGTCGACCACGAGAATCCATTCGTGCCGCGCTCGGGCGATCGCTACGTTTCGCTGGCGGCCGATCGTCGTGAAGGGGTGGCTGAAGACCGTCGCACCGGCCGACCGCGCGATCGCTACGGTGTCGTCGCTCGAGTCATTCTCGACGACGATGATCTCCGCGGCCCACGCAACGCTCGCGATGCACTCGCCGATTTCCGCGGCTTCGTCCTTTGCCGCGATGACCACGGAGCATGGAACGGCGGATGCGCCGGTACCGGCCAGGCCGGACGTCACGTGCGCCAGCGCGAGCGGTCGCGCGCGATCTCGGTGGCACGTTCAAACCCGTCGACCATGTCCTGCTCGGAAAAGTCCCGGGTGACCCGCGCGCGGCCGGCATTCCCCATGGCGGATCGCCGCTCTCCGTGCGCGAGGAGCACGGCGATGCGAGCCGCCATGGTTCCAGGATCCGGCTGTGCGAGGAGCACACCGCAGATGCCATCGGCCACGTAGCGCGACGAGAGCGCATCACGCTCCGCGAGCACCGGGACGCGGAGCGCCATGAGATCCAGATACCCGAACGCGGCATTATCCCCGCCGGCGGCTACCCAAGCGAGCTCCGCGGCCGACAGCACGGCCTGCTGATCCAGCCGCTGGCCGACGTGCGCCACGATCTCGGTGATACCTAACGCGGCGGCGTGCATGCGCAGGTCGTCATCCTCGGCGCCGGGCCCCACGATGGCAAGGCGTAGCCCGGGGTGCCGTGGTGCCAGCAAGGCGACCGCGCGCAGCAGCGCGGCGATCCGGCGGCGCGCCGTCGGGTCGTAGACGCACGCGATGAGCTGATCGCCGTCATTCGCGCCGATCGCGGCAAGGGTCAGGGGCTGCACCTGCTCGATCGACTCGATCGACACGCCGACGTCCGCCGCGACCGGTTCGAACGCGCCGCGCGGCGTATTCCCGTTCGAGCTCGACGCCTCCGTCGTAAACAGGTACCCGGTCGCCGCCAGGCGCTCACCCAGCCGTGCCTCAGGGCCGCGCGTGAGCGTGGCGCCAGCAGGCATTCGCCGCACCAGCGCGGCACGCTCGGCGAGCCGGATCGCCAGCGACGCCACGAGCTGCTCACGTTCGGTATGGACGAACACAACCTCGACGTAATGCTCGAGCAGCACCTGACGCAGCCGAAGGCTCTCGTTCATCCACGGACCGCCTAACGGCATCGGCGTGAGCTCGACGCCAGGGAGCCGACCGGCGCTCGACATCAGGCGATCTTCCACCGAGCTGTCGGCCCGGCAGAGGTACGTGCACTGATATCCACGGCCGGCCATCGCGACTGCCGCAGCGGCGAACGCTCGCGCGCTCCCCGACCACTCAGAGCCCGAGTAGTAGAACAGAACGCGCAAGACGGCGGGGACTAGGGACTGGGGACGGGGGACTCGGCCTGTCGGGCGAGTGCCTCGGCCGCTCGTGCGTCAGCGAACTGCAGAGCGTGCAATCGATGATAATGCCCTCGGCGCGCGAGCAAAGCGCCATGCGTCCCGTGTTCAACGACTCGGCCACGATCCATGACGAGAATCTGGTCCGCGTGGGCGATCGTCGACAGGCGGTGCGCGATCACGAACACCGTTCGCCCCTCGAGCAACCGGTCGATGGCTTCCTGCACCAACCGCTCCGATTCCGTGTCGAGCGCGGAGGTCGCCTCATCGAGGATCAGGATCGGCGGATCCACGAGCAGCGCGCGAGCAATCGAGAGTCGCTGGCGCTGCCCGCCCGAGAGCCGGGTACCCCGCTCGCCGAGAATCGTGTCGTAGCCGTCGGGGAGCTCGGCGATGAATCGGTGTGCATTCGCCGCACGTGCCGCCGCCTCGATCTGGGCGTCGGTGTATTTCGCGGCCGCGCCGTACGCGAGATTGTTGCGCACCGTGTCGTTGAACAGGACGGTGTCCTGACTCACGATCCCGATGAGCGAGCGGAGGGCCGGCAGCGCGATCTCGCGCGTGTCCACTCCGTCGAGGAGGATGCGTCCGGCCGTTGGCTCGTAGAACCGAGGAATGAGGTCGACGAGCGTGCTCTTCCCCGCTCCACTGGCACCGACGAGCGCGATCACCTGGCCCTTGGGAGCAACGAGGGAAACGTCCGTGAGCACGGGCTCGTCGGCGTAGGCGAACGACACGCGCTCGAACTCGAGCGCTCGCTCAAACGTGGCGCTCGTGATGCCACCGCGGTCGAGGCTCGCCTCCGTGGGACTGTCGATCACCTCGAAGATGCGTTCGGCTGCCGCCAACGATTGCTGCGCCGTGGTCGGCACCTGCGACAGCTGCTTGAGCGGCTGCAGCATGCGCATGACGAGGATCAGGAAGGTGATCAGGACCGACCCGGTGAGCGCACCGCTGTCTACCATGCGCGCGCCCACCCACAGAATCGCGACGGCGATCGCCGTCCCGACAGTTTCCGTGATGGGCTGCGCGAGCACGGATAGACGCGTTACGCGAACCATTCCGCGCGCGTATCGGCCGCTTCCGTCGCGGAACCGCTCTTCCTCATACTGCTCGCCGCCGAACGACTTCACGAGGCGTATCCCGCTCACCGACTCCTGAACGACAGCGGTCATCTCGCCGTATTGGTTGCTCAGCTTGCGGTGGCCCTTGCGGAGCTTTCTGAGCAGCGGCTGCAGCAGGCCGATGAGGATCGGCGCGACGACCAGTGCGAGCAGGGTGAGGCGCCATGAGATCTTCACCAGCGCGAAGATCGTCACGACCACGACCGCCGCGCTTTGCAGCGACTGCGTGACCGCCTGCGTGATGACCTGCTTCGTCTGCTGCGTATCGTTGAGGACGCGGGCAAGGATGTCGCCGGTCTTCGTGCGCACGAAGAAGCCAAGCGGAAGGCGCTGCAGGTGTGAGTACAGCGCGTTGCGCAGGTCGCGCGTCACGAATTCCTGCAGCTGCGCACCGAGCTGTCCGCTCACCCACACGAACATGTTCTTGAGCGCGACGGCCGCCAGGATGACAATGATGATGTTCCGCAGCAGCGTTGACGGATCGGCTGCCTGAAGGAACGGGCCGATCACGCGCTCCTGCAGCTGGGAGATGCCGGTCTCTCGACTCGGCTGGTTGAACAGCTTGTCGAGGAACGGAATGAGCAGCGTGAATGTGAACACGTCGAGCACGGCCGCCGCGATGTTGCAGCCGACCGTGCCCGCCATCCGCCACGCATGCGGGCGGACGAATCTCAGCAGCCGACGATACGTGGTTCCGCGCACGCGCGCTTCACTTCGGCGTCAGGAGGGCCACCGGGAGGATGCACTCTTCCGGCGTCACGCCGCCGTGCAGAAACGATCCGCGATATCGGCTCTGGTACTCGCGGAGCTTCGTGGGATAGACGAAGAATCCGTCCGAAACCGCCAGCAGTGTGTTCGCACCGAGCCCACGACGCGGTAGTCGCAGCAGGTCCTCGTTGGGAAACAGGAGCGCCTGTTCCGCACGCTCCGCACGCAGGTCCTCACCGAACTTGTATCGGAGGTTCGCGGTCGCGTCGCGCTTCGCAAAGACCGTCGCCGGCGTTTGACAATGAATCGAGCCGTGATCGCTCGTGATGAGCACGGACACCTTGCGACGCGACGCCTCGCGCAGGACGCCTAACAAGGCCGACCGCTGGAACCACTGCAGGGTGAGCTGCCGCAAGGCAATCTCGTCGCGCGCCACCTCGTAAAGAATCGCCGATTCACTCCGTCCGTGGGTGAGCAGGTCGACGAAGTTGAACACGAACGCGCTCACGCCTTCCGGCGCGATCGCGCCGTGGAGGTGGCGCTCGAGCTCGTCGGAATCGGACGCCGTGGAAATCTTGTTGTAGCGAACCGGCCGCGGCGTGTTGAGCTCCTGGAGGTGCGCCTCGAGCAGTTCGCGCTCGTGCGCGTTGAGTGTCTCGTCCTCGCGCTCGCCCCACCAGTCGGGGAACCGCGCGGCGATCTCGCCCGGGAACAATCCACTGAACAACGCGTTGCGCGAATACGGCGTGGCCGTCGGGAGCACCGCGTAATAGTGCGTGCGCTCCACGTCGAACATCTGGGACAGAAGCGGCTCGAGCACGAGCCACTGGTCGAGCCGCAGGCAGTCGACGACGATGAAGACCGCGTTACGCGCGCGCTGCAGCATGGGCAGCAGGAACTCACCCACGATGTCGATCGACAATGGCGGCCGATCGCCCTCGAGATCGCGAAGCCATGCCGGGTACGCCCGGCGCATGTACTCCGCGAACTCTCGCTGCATGTCGGGATACAGGCCGCGGAGCGACTCGTACAGCCCCGTCTCGCCCGCGGCCGTGAGGTCGACGTCCCACTGCATCAACTCGACATAACGATCCACCCAGCCGCGCCAGTCGAGCACCCGACCCCGCTCGACCTCGATGGCGCGGAACCGTTCGACGAAGCGTCGTGCAATCGCCTGCTGGCGAATTCGCGGCCCCTCGAGGATCCGCGTTATGACGGTGAGAACCTGACGCGGATTGATCGGCTTGACGAGGTACTCGCGGATATTGGCGCCGAGGGCTTCGCGGAGTGTCGCGTCCTCCTCGCTCTTCGTGACCATTACCACGGGGAGATTTGGCGCGAGCTCGCGCACTTCCTGATACGTCTCCAGCCCCCGCTTGCCGGGCATCTGCTCATCGAGCAGGAGGAGATCGAACGGTCGGCGCCGGAGCAGTTCCACGGCGTCGTCGGCGTTCGTCGCCGTTTCGACCTCGTAGCCCTTCTCACGCAGGAAGATGCGGTGCGACTCGAGGAGCTCGGCCTCGTCGTCCACCCAGAGTACCGATTTCGCGGGGGGAGCCATGCAGGGAATCTAGTCGTGCCGGCGTCGTTGCCGTGACCGCTGCGCCCGCTAATATTGGCCCGGTGCCGCTCTCGCCACCATACGCTCTCGCGTTACCACGTTTCCGATTCCGCGCGCTCGCCGCGCTCGTCGGACGATCTCCTCTTGGCGGAGAACGGGAGGTCGCATTGGCAACGCTTCTCGCGGCGCGCCTCGTGGTCGGCGCCCTCCCGCCAGCGCCGCTGCCGCAGCAGGTGCGCATCGTTCGCGCGAATGGTGCGCGCGCGTGGTTCGCCGCGCTGGCGGTGCCGCCATCGTTTCGCCAATCGCTGACGCGGCTGATGGACGCCACGACGTCCGTCGACCGCGACGGCCTCGAAGCTGCGCTGCGGGCGCTGGTCGACGTCAGCGCGCCGCACCTCGACGCACCGGCCCTGACCGAGCTTCGGGAGATCATCCGAGTGCTCGCGACGAGCGTATGAGCGACCTCGACGAAGCGCGAGCCCGTCGCGCGATCGGCATGATCATCGACGGCAGCGCGCCGCGCGACACGATCCCCACTGGCTTTCCCAGTCTCGACAACGCGCTTGGCGGCGGCGTCAGGCGTCGCGATCTCGTGATCCTCGGCGGCGAGGTTGGGAGCGGGAAGTCAGCGCTCGCGTTGGCCATCGCGCTTCGCGCGACCGAGGTCGGAGGGAAAGTGCGATTCCTGTCGGCCGAGATGGATCAGAGCCGAGCTGCGGAGCGCGCGCTCGCCATTGAAGCGCGCGTCCGAGTGGACGACCTGAGGCGCGGCAATCTCGACCCCGAATCACGGTCGCGACTGGAGATCGCCGCGCGAAGGCTCGAGCAGCGGTTCCCGGCATTCGACGCGCTGCTCGCCGGGGATCTCGCGGCATTCGAGCACGACGACGTGCGTCTTCGCGGCGTGGATATCGTGATCATCGACCCGCTTCAGGCGCTCGCCTCCGGCGGTCGTCCGCTGGACGAGGAGATGGCGAGCGCCGCCCGGGCGTTGAAGCGACTGGCGGTGGACCGTGACGTGTGCATCATTGCGACGAGTGGGCTCCCGCAAATCGTTCGGGATCGCAAGGACCTGCGACCGCAGCTCGACGACTTCGGCGCGCTTGGCGCACCGAAGCAGTTCGCCGATGTCGTCCTCGGGCTCTATCGGCAGGAGATGTACGACAGCGCACCGGACGTGGACGGCGCAACGGAGCTGATCGTCCTCAAGAACCGCAACGGCGCGCGCGAATATGTCGATCTCTACTTCTACAAGCAGTGGATGCGGTTCGAGGACATGCTAGAGCCGGATCGCTGAGCGCGACCGCAGGCCTTCTCGGGAGGTCTCGCATGTATCCGAAGACACGTGTGGCTGTTCGCACCGTGCACACGGCAGGTCTGTCGTTCGCGCGCGGGTGTGCAACGATCGGACTTGCCATCATGGCCGCGACCGCGCCCTTGCCGTGCCAGCCGAAGCCCGACTCGTCAGGCTTCGTGACGACCGCCGATGGCGCACGGCTGTACTACGCCATCTATGGAAGCGGGCGTGATACCGTGATCGTGCCGGCGGCGGCGCTCCTGGCGGGCCCGCTCGCGTCTCTGAGCGAGCTGATCACACTGGTGTTCTATGACCAGCGGGGCCGAGGACGATCCGACTGGATCTCGGACCCCAAACGCCTGACGATGGCGGATGAGCTTCGCGATATCGAAGCCGTTCGCGCGGCGCTGGGCGTCTCGAAGGTAGGCATCGTGGGCTTCTCCTACCTGGGACTCGTCGGGGCCCTCTACGCCGCGGATCACCCCGACCGCGTTACTCGCCTCGCACAGCTCGACCCGATGCCGCCTGACGAGGCCACCGTGTCGCGTTATGCGCCCGTCGAGGGACGGCTGCGATCCGACACGGCCGCTGCCCAACTCCGCCGGGCCCGTGCAGCGGCATCGGACACCGCTGACCTCGCGGCGGAATGCCGTCGATGGTACGCCGCGTACCTGCCGGTGTATCTGGGCAATCCCGCAAACGCATCGAAGGTATCCACTGACTTCTGTGAGAACGCGAACGAGTCGCCGTCGCGTTTCCAGTGGCGGGTCGACAAGACCATGCGATCGCTGCCACGACGTTGGGACTACACGCAAAAGGCGATAGCCATTCGCGCACCCACGCTGGTCATTCAAGGCGACCAGGATTTCGCGGTGTCGCCGGACGGCGCTCGCCGCTGGGCGGAGATCATTCCGAACGCACGCCTCATTATGCTCTCGGGCGCGGGCCACCTGGCGTACATCGAGCGTAGTGATCGCGTGCTGCCGGCGCTCATGCGCTTCTTTCTGGGAGACTGGCCGCCCGAGGCGATGCAGGTGCGAACGTCTCGCTAGCGTTCCCGCAGCCAACACCGCCGCGCGAGCGGCCGCACGGTTTCCGGTGGTATATTTTTGGTCCTTCACACGACCCACGCGCACTTCCGAGCTGCTTATGGCTGGCCACAGTAAATGGAAGCAGATCAAGCACTACAAGGCGGCCGCTGACGCCAAGCGCGGCGCGCTGTTCACGAAGCTCATCCGCGAGATCACGATGGCCGCCAAGCAGGGCGGCGGCGATCCGGATGGGAACCCTCGCCTCCGCACCGCCATCGAGACGGCCAGGAACAACTCGATGCCGAAGGACAACATCGAGCGCGCGGTCAAGAAGGGCACGGGGGAGCTCGAGGGGGTCGACTATCAGGAGATCCTCTACGAGGGCTACGGACCGGCCGGGGTCGCCCTCATGATCCAGACGGTCACGGACAACCCCAACCGCACCGTCGCCGAGATTCGGCACAAGCTCTCGCGCGGCGGCGGGAACCTCGGCGCCGCGAACTCGGTGTCATGGATGTTCGATCGTCGCGGGCAGATCTATCTCGACGCGGGCAGCATCGAGGAAGACACACTGATCGAGGTGGCGCTCGAAGGCGGCGCCGAAGATGTGAAGCGTGAGGACGATCAGTTCGTCGTGACGACAGCCGTCGCGGATCTGCACGCGGTGAAGTCAGCGCTTGACGCCAAGGGCCTCGCGTCGACGAGCGCGGAGATCGCGTGGATTCCGAAGAACACGATTCGCGTCGAGGGCAAGGACGCCGAGACGCTCGTCAAGCTGCTCGAGGGCCTCGAGGAGCTGGACGACGTGCAGAAGGTGGAAGCCAACTTCGACATGGACGTGTCGGAGATGGCGAAGGCGTGACGCCCAGGACCGCGACGTGATCGTTCTCGGCATCGATCCGGGAACGGCCACGACGGGGTACGGCGTCGTGAGCGGCGACGGGACGCGTCCGCCGACACTGATCGAGTGTGGCGTGATCCGAACGAGGCCGCGAGAAGCCCTGCCGGATCGCCTGCTCGAGATCCACAGTGGTGTCACCGAGCTGATCGCGCGGCACCGCCCGCATGCGATCGCCGTCGAAGACGTGTTCTACGCGAAGAATGTCCGGACGACAGTCGTGCTCGGCCACGCGCGAGGCGTGGTGCTGCTCGCGGGGGCGCAGGCGCGGATCGACGTCTACGAGTTTCCGCCGGCCGAGATCAAGAAGGCGGTCGTCGGGTCCGGTGGCGCAACCAAGGAACAAGTGCAGTTCATGCTCACACGATTGCTTCGATTGAAGGCGGTCCCTTCGCCGTCGGACGCTGCTGATGGCGTTGCGGCGGCACTCACGTATCTCATGACGGCGCGTTTGCCGAAGGTTGCGGCGACGCCGCCTGCGATGCCGTCGCCGTTCGCGACGAAACCCGGCGTGCCGGGCCGCCGCCAGTGATCTCACAGGTCTTCGGTCGGCTGACGACCAAGGAGCTCGACCACGTCGAGATCATGACGGAGGGCGGCGTCGGCTATGAGCTGGCGATTCCGCTCAGCGCGTACGAGGCGTTGCCGAAGGTCGGGGAGACGGCGACGCTGCACACGCACCTCGTGGTGCGCGAGGACGGCTGGCAGCTGTTCGGCTTCTCGACGCCATTCGAGCGGCGCGTGTTCCGGCGGGTGCTGGACGCGAAGGGGGTGGGCCCGGCGCTGGCGTTAGGCCTCCTGTCGACACTGTCGGCAGAGCGGCTGGTGCGCGCCATCCGCGAGAAGGACATCGCGACGCTACAGAGTGTGCCGCGCGTGGGACGGAAGAAGGCCGAGCAGCTGGTGCTCGATCTCGCCGACAAGCTGGACGGGTTGGGGGGCGGGCCGGTGGCCGGCCCGCGACCGGAGGGTGCCGGAGCGGAGGACGCGATCCGGGCGTTGGTGTCGTTAGGCTACACGCTGGCCGAGGCCGAGAAGGCCGTGCGCGCGGCGCTGGACTCCAATGGCCGCGCCCAGTCCGCGACGGAGCTCATTCGCAACGCGCTCGCGAAGGTTCGGGGCTAGCTGTTGTCAGCTCACCTTGCCCGGCTTGAGATACGTATCCAGCCAGTGCAGCTCGTTCAGCATGCGATGCACCTGATTCCACGAGCCGGAAATGCTGTGCGGCATGTTCGCGTACTGAATCACCTTCGCCGGCACACCGTTCTTCTTGAGCGCCACGTACATCTGCTCGGCCTCGGAATACGGCACCCGCTGGTCGATCTCGCCGTTGATGAACAGCGTCGGCGTCCTCACCCGACCCGCGTAGGTGAGCGGAGACTGGCGAATCATGATCTCACGCGACCGCTCCTCCCACGGCGTCCCGAAAAATTCGGTCTCCTTGGTGCGTGCGATGTCCGCCGTGCCATAGTCGCTCATCCAGTTCACGATCCCCGCTCCCGGAATCGCTGCCGCGAACCGGTCCGGGTACTGCGTGATGAGCCAGTTCGTCATGAAGCCACCATACGAGTGCCCGATCGTCGCAACACGCTTGCGATCGATCGGCAGTCGACCGAGGACGTAGTCCACGCCCGCCATCACATCCTGACCGTCGTTCGTTCCCCACGCGCCCCACGTTCCCCACAGGAATTTCTCCCCATAGCCCGTGGAGCTGCGGAAGTTCACCTGGAGCACGAAGTATCCGTTCGCCGCGAAGAACTGGTTCTTGAAATCGAACGTGTAGCCGTCCGCCGCGTGCGGGCCGCCGTGGTTGCTCACCACGAGCGGATAGGGACCGCCATCCGCGCGATAGCCGTACGGGTAGAGCAGCCATCCCTCGATCGGCGTGCCATCCCTGCTTCGGAAGCTGAGTCGCTCGGCTTTGCCTAACGCGATCTCGTCGAGCAACGCGTCGTGGACGTGCGTCAGGCGCTTCTCGGCGGAGCCGTCGATGTTCGCCGTGTAGATCTCCGCCGGCGATTCGGTCAGCCCGACCGTGTAGGCCATGCGCGTGAAGTCGCGGTCGAAGCTCACGCCGGTGATCCGGCGCTGCCCCTTCGTGACCTGTTCGACGGCCCCGCCGTTAGGCGACACGCGGAAGACGTGATTGGCGCCGCCGACTCCGCCGCTGAAGTAGACGGAGCGTCCGTCGGCACTCCATACCGGCGACGACGGGAGATAGTCCCAATCCGCCGTCAGATTCCGTTCGGGCCCGCCCTCTGCCGGAATGATCACGAGATCGGTCGCGCCGCCGTGGTCCAGCTTGCGCCGAATGACCGCATCGGTCGACAGCTGGCGCGTCGTGAGTATCCAGCGACCGTCCGGCGAGAAGCGCGCCCCGGTATAGGCGTAGTCGGAGTCCGTCGTCAGCCGCCGGACCTTACCATCCATCGCCACGGTGAAGATCTGGCTTGCCCCATATTTGAGCTCGTTGCGATACCCGGAATCGGCGGTGAATGCGAGCCGGCTCCCGTCACGATTCCAGTTCACGGTCAAGGGACGCAGCCCAAGCCGCGTGAGCTGCCGCTCGGCCCCGCCATCGTTAGGCGTCAGGAACAGCTCCTGTGGCGGGCTGACCTCCGGGTCCAGGCGGTTTGGCACCGGGAACGGCTGACCGTCCCGCTGGAAGTCGAGCCAGTCGAACTCCACGCCCTTGAACCGCTCTTCGTGACGTTTCTCGAACTCCGACGCATACGCGATCTCGCGCTTCGGCGGAGGCGTGTCGCGCACGGATGCCGTCCACTTGCCGTCGGGGCTCGCGAGCGTAACGCGGCCTGACGCGTCGCCGCGCCCACCACGCTGCCCCGCCGCCGTCTCGCTCTCGACGAGCCGCTCGGGCGTCGTTGGGTTGAGCGCCCAGGCCGTCGCGCCAGCGACGAAGTGCAGCTGGCCGTCATCCGACCATCGCACAGTGCCTGCGTTCGCCCCCTCCGGGCTCACGCGCGCCGCCGGGCGCGACCCGTCCGACGGGACAAGCCACACCTCGCCAGTCTCGGTGTTTGTCGCCTCGACCCGCGTGATTACCGTGAACGCCGCCCACGCACCATCGGGCGACAGCGCGGGCGCGCCCACCGTCTTGATCCGATAGAAGTCCTCGATCGCGAGCGGCCGTCCGTGAGACGCCGGCGAGGGCGCCGACTGTCCACCAGCAGTCGCCGACAAAGCCACGACCAGCCCGGCAATGGACGAAGCAAACAATTTCGGGCGTCCACGTACGACTCGCCCTCGTGTGTGGTGCACTGCGGCCTCCAGCTGATCTCGGGGACTGGGATAGTCTGCGAGTGGATGACGTCGGGGGCTAGCCTGGGGCGTAACAGGTGGCCAGTTTCTTCGCATGCCTGCCACCCGAACCGCCAGCTTCACCGAGTCCGTCATACGCGAGATGACGCGTGTCGCTCAGCAGCACGGAGCGATCAACCTCGCTCAGGGGTTCCCCGACTTCCCGATGCCAGAGGCGATGAAGGAAGCCGCGTGCGCCGCCATTCATGGGGATATCAACCAGTACGCGATCACCTGGGGCGCGCCGGCGCTCCGCGTCGGCATCGCCGAGAAGTACCGCCGGTGGTATGACATGGCGGTCGACCCGGACCGCCACATCACCGTCACGTGCGGCGCCACCGAAGCGATGGCCGCGGTATTTCTCGCCTTGATCGATCCTGGGGACGAGGTGATCGTCTTCGAGCCGTGGTACGAGAACTATGGGCCGGACGCGATTCTCGCTTCGGCAACTCCGCGCTACGTGCCACTCGAGCCACCACAATGGCGGTTCGACCCCGACGTGCTGCGGGCCGCGTTCAACGAGAAGACGAAGGCGATCGTCGTCAACACGCCGCACAACCCGACGGGCCGCGTCCTGACCCGCGAAGAGATCGGCTTCATCGCCGACCTGTGTATCGAGCACGACGTGTGGGCGATCACCGACGAGATCTACGAGCACATTCGTTATGCAGGCGGACACCACGTGCTGGCCACGTGGCCCGGAATGCGCGAGCGTACGATCACCATCTCGGGACTATCCAAGACGTTCAGCTGCACGGGCTGGCGCCTCGGGTACGCCATCGCGCCAGAGCGCGAGAGCGTCGCTATCCGCAAGGTCCACGACTTCCTCACGGTCGGCGCGCCGGCGCCGCTCCAGGCGGCGGCAGCGGTCGGGATGTCGTTCGACGCCGAGTACTACAACCACCTGTCGCTCGATTACCGTGCGCGGCGCGATTCGCTGCTGCCCGTGCTGGCCGAGGCGGGGTTCAAGTTCTCGACGCCCGAGGGCGCGTACTACGTCCTCGCGGATTTTTCGGCGCTGAGCGACAAGGACGACACGGCGTTCGGCAAGTGGATGGCCGCCGAGATCGGCGTCGCGGGGGTTCCGGGTTCCAGCTTCTACCACGCCGGCGCCGGGCGTGGGAAGAACATGATCCGCTTCGCATTCTGCAAGAGACAGGAAACGCTCGACCAGGCAGCCGAACGGCTCGCCGGGATCACGGCGCGCGTGTAGGATCGCGCGCCGGCCCTCGTTAGGCCTTCACGGGCGCGACCGACATGGCCAAACTCGGCAAGCCAGCGGTGGCGATCGCGATCATGGCGGCGATCATCGCCGTCCTGCTGACCTTGTGCACGCCACGCTCGACCTCGAAGAGTTCAATGCTCGGGGTCGAGGCGCCAAGTCCCGCAGCGCCGCGCGCAGGGGCCGGCGACATTCGGGTGCTCGTGCTCGACTTCGATCCGACGATCGAGGACAGCGCGTCGCGCCCCGCACATCAGGCGTTCGGGTGGAGCGACCCGAGGGTGCTGGCGACTGGCTACATCGCCGACGTAGCAGCCGCGAGCGGCGGGCGCATGCGGTACGACATTGCGGAGTGGCGAACCCTCAACGAATTCCCGCCCAAGCGCGATAGCTACCGCTACTCGGCTGCGGCGTATGCGCGATGCCTGACACACAGGACCACCTGTCACGATCCAGATGGGCTCGACTACGATCGCGTGCTCACGGAACAGGGCGTCGCAAAACTCATCGAGCGTCGAGAGATCGATGAAGTGTGGCTGTTCGGCGGCCCGTACTTTGGATACTTCGAGGCCGCGATGGCTGGCCCGGGCGCGTTCGACATCAACGGTGACGCGTTCGAGAATTTCCCGAGCACCCGCGCGTTCGCCATCATGGGCTTCAACTACGAGCGCGGTGTGGCCGAGATGCTTCACGACCTCTGCCATCGCGCCGAGGCGACGCTGTCGCGCGTGTACGGCGGGTGGGACGCTGCCAGGTTGAACACGACGTGGGCGCGGTTCGCCGCCAACGCACATCAATCGAGAGGGCGGGCCGGGGTCGGCAGCTGCCATTATCCGCCTAACGCAACGTCGGAGTACGATTACGACAATCCGCGCGTCGTCCAGAGCAACGCGGCGGACTGGCAACGGTATCCCGCGCTCACCGGAGCGCGATCGGCCGTGTCGAGGGACACGTGGCGTGGGCCAGACTACCAGCGGAACTACATGCGATGGTGGCTATCGCACCTGCCGCGCGTCGATGGAGTCGGGCCGGACGGGAAGCTGGCCAACTGGTGGGCGTACGTGGTGAGTTTCGACTCGTTGTTTCAAGAGGCCAGAGCCCGTGATGCGGCCGGACTAACGGCTCTGACTCCTTGAACCTTCCGTAATGCGCCTCGGTGTTTCTTCGGTTAGATTAGCCCTTCCACCTGCGACGTAGAGCTGATGTCCCCACGCGAAGTCACGACCCCGGAAGAGCTCGCCGAAGAAGGCCCCGTAGAACTTTCGCTCCGTCCGCAGCGCCTCGCGGAGTTCATTGGGCAGCAGAAGGTCAAGGACAGCCTTCGGATTTACATCGACGCCGCCCTCAGTCGCCGCGAGCCGCTCGACCACACGCTCTTCTTCGGGCCGCCCGGACTCGGCAAGACGACGCTGGCCGAGCTCATCGCACGCGAGCTCGGCGTGAACATTCGCACGACGTCGGGGCCGGCGCTCGAGAAGCCCGGCGATCTCGTGGGAACGCTCACGAACCTGCGACCCGGGGACATCCTGTTCATCGACGAGATCCATCGCCTGCGTCCGATCATCGAGGAGTTCCTCTACCCGGCCATGGAGGATTACAAGATCGACATCCGCCTGTCGGAGGGACCCAAAGCGCAGACGATCACGATGCCGATCGAGAAGTTCACGCTGATCGGCGCGACCACGCGCCTCGGCATGCTCACGCCGCCGATGCGCGCGCGCTTCGGGATCGAGCAGCGTCTCAATTACTACCCCTCCGAGGACCTCGAGCTGATCGTCCACCGGACGGCCGAAGTGCTAAAGGTCGCGATCGTGGTCGAGGGCGCGGCGGAGATCGCGCGACGGTCGCGAGGCACGCCGCGAATCGCGAATCGTCTGCTGCGTCGCGTCCGCGACTATGCGCAGGTGAAGAGCAACGGCACGATCACGCGCGACGTCGCGAACGAGGCACTCCAGCTCCTGGACGTCGATCAATTCGGGCTCGACGACATGGACTCGCGCATCTTGAAGTCGATCATCGAGAAGTTCGACGGCGGCCCGGTCGGGATCAACACGATCGCCGCGGCGGTCGGCGAGGACGCGAGCACGATCGAGGAGGTGTACGAACCCTTCCTCGTACAGAACGGATTCCTGCAGCGCACGCCGCGTGGGCGCATGGCGACATCCACGGCCTATCGCCATTTCGGCTACACACCACCCAGCGACCCCGGCCAGCCTTCGCTGTTCTGAACGTCGCGCGTCCGTGAAATAGCACTCCGACCGGCCGCACGCCTAACGCCGAGCTAGAGGGTCTTCGCCAGCTCTTCCCAACGGCGCTTCGTCTCGGCCATGAACTGGACGAACCGAGGGTCGGTAGCGAGCCCGCGCAGATGCGGGTCGGCGAGAAAGAGCGGATAGCACGGCATCCCGTCGGTGGACGTGCGTCGAAGATACTCGAGCGCCTTGTCGTGATCGCCGAGCAGGGCGTATGCTGCCGCGATGTTGTACTCGGCGTGGTGAAAGTGAGAGGCCGAGCCGCCATCCCGCAGCGCACGGGCGATGGCCGCGAGCGTTGCCGATCGGTTCCCTTGCTCGGCGAGGATGATCGCGCGAGCCGCGTCGATGTCTCCGCCTTGTAGACTAGCCCCGACTTTCTCGGCGCTGTCGAGCACTGCCAGTGCATCAGACCGTCGCCCTAGATAATCGAGCACGAGCGCGTGTTCGGTGGCGAACGCCCCAGGGACCCTCTGGGCGAAAGCCTCGAACTCGCGAAGCGACTGTTCGTATTTGCCCTGGTACCAGTGGACTCGCGCGATGCGTGGCGGCACGAATGCCGTCGTCGGATCGAGCGCCAGCGCGGTGTCGTACTCGGCCAGCGCGCGATCGAGCAGCCCGACATGCATGTAGATCACACCGAGCGACGCATGCGGATCGACGAAGCTGGGCTTCAGCGCTGCCGCCTTGCGGTGCAGCTTCGCTGCCACCTCATGCGGGAAGCCGTTTGGCTTGGTCCACGTGAGGTTGCCCTTCTGCTGGTAGGCCTCGGCGAGGTTGGGGTCGAGCGCCAGCGCCTTCTCGATCTCCACGAACGCCCGCTCTTGCCAGGTGGGTTTAGGATCGTAATTGAAGAAGCGGCTCGTGAGCACGCTGGCGATTCCGGTGTGCGGCAGCGCGAACCGAGGGTCCAGCGCGATGGCGCGGTCGAAGTACGCAATCGCCGAGTCCTCGGCGGAACGCGCCGCCCGCTCCATTATCGCCCGGCGGGCGATGTACATGCCGCGCAAATACGCGTCGTACGCCGCCCCAATGACGGGCGGTTGGCTCCCGCTCGACACCTGGCCACTGGCCGAGGCTGACGCGTCGACTGCGAGACGCCGAGCGATCTCTCTCGCGACGGAGTCCTGGACTCCTGCCAGGTCACGCGCAGGCCGAGCCAGCCTGTCGCCCCACACCTGTTCGCCGGTATTGGCGTCGACGAGCCTAACGTCAAACGCGACCGAGTCGCCGCGGTGGCGAATCGTTTCCTCGACCACGGATCCTGCGGCAACCGCTCGGCCAACATCAGCGGGCGTCCGATGGGTGTCGCCGAGCGGCGGGATCGACGATCGCGCCAGCACCCGAAGATTCCCGACGCGCGACAACGCGGACACGAGGTCGTCGGTTGATGCGTCGGCCAGATACTCGTCGCTCGTGTCGCCAACCATCCGGAGCGGGAGCACGGCAACGCGGCGGCGATCGAGCCTCCCTCCGTCGCTCGGCGTGTAGGACGGCGCGCCGGCACTCGGCGCACCGCGAGAGGAACCCGCCCGCGCGGCCGCCAGATACGCGCCGAGTGCGAGAACCGCACAGCCAACGCCGGCGATCGCCCAGCGGCGCGAGCGGTTCGCCGCGGGACTCGGCGGTCCCGCCAAATCGTTCGCCCGCTCGCCCTCCGTTTCGACGCGTGCTCGGATGCGGTCGACCGATGCCTTGAACGTGGCGGCGTCGGCGATGCGATCCGCCGCGAGCTTCTCCAGAGCACGGCCAACGAGGGTCTGGACGTCGGTCGGGACCGACGGGCGCACCATGCGAATCGACGGCACCGGCGCCGACAGATGGCGCGCTACGATCGTCGCAGCGTTAGGGCCCGTGAACGGCGGCTCGCCGACGAGCATCTCGTACAGAACGCATCCTAACGAGTAGAGGTCGGCCCGCGAATCGATCGTGCGATCCCCGGACGCCTGCTCCGGGCTCATGTACGCGGGCGTTCCGACTGATACGCCAGTCAACGTGAGTCCCTGTCCACCGTCGCCGAGCACCCGCGCAATTCCGAAATCCGCGACCATGGCGCGCCAGTGGCTCCGATCCACCGACGAATGCGCCGCCAGCAGAATGTTCTCCGGCTTGATGTCTCGGTGGATGACGCCGCGCGAATGAGCGAACGACAACGCGTCGGCCACTTCGCTCGCGATTCGCAGCGCGTCGGAGAGCGGCAGTGGACCGTCGCGGCGAAGCCGATCCCGCAGCGATTCGCCTTCCACGTACGGCATGACGTAATAGAGCAGCTCCGCGCCGGAGGTAACGCCATTCGAAACGCGCGACAGCCGCCCTGAGTCGTGGAGCCCGAGGACGTGCGGGTGGTTGAGCTGCGCCGCCACCTGCACCTCGCGGAGGAAACGTTCCGCGCTGACTGAAGCCGATACGTCTGGCAACATGACCTTGATGGCCACGCGTCGGTCGAGGCGAGTGTCGCGGGCGAGATAGACCGTGGCCATCCCGCCGCGGCCGAGCTCCCGCTCGATCACGTATCGATCGGCCAGCCCGACTCGTACCGCGGCTTCCACCCCGGTTTCGGAATCCACGTGAGATCACTCGACAGCGGCAGCGCTACGTTAGCGTCGCTGGAACCAACGCCGCCAGCGCGAACAGGGCCGAGAGCCCGATTACCTTATCGCGAGTGACTTCGCCGATCCCGAGGGACGCCGCGACCGCCGGTACGCGCACCGCCGACTACGACTTCACCCTGCCGGCCGACCGGATCGCGCAGGTCCCCGCCGACAGGCGCGACCAGAGCCGGCTCATGGTGGTCGATCGCGGAACCGGTTCCATCGAGCACCGGCGGTTCGACGACATCATCGAGCTTGTCGCGCCAGGCGACGCCATCGCCGTGAACACCACGCGCGTGCTGCGTGCTCGTTTGCTCGGCACCCGCGATTCCGGCGGAAAGGCGGAGGTGTTTCTTCTCAAATCGCTCGGCGACGATCGCTTCGAGGCACTCGTCCATCCAGGCGGCAAGCTCAAGCCCGGACGCGCCGTTCACGTGGCGCCGGAGCTCGACGTCGAGATCCTCGAGGTGACTGACCGACGCTCGCGAATCGTGCGATTGCGTTCTCCCTTACCCGTGACGGAGGCGATCGAGCGTTTCGGCCACGTCCCGCTGCCGCCTTACATCTCGCGCGGCGACAGCGAAGCCGACGCGGAGCGATACCAGACGGTGTACGCGAGAGAATCGGGATCGGTTGCCGCACCCACGGCGGGCCTTCACTTCACACCAGATCTGCTCGACGCGCTGGCAACCAGCGGAGTGACCCGAGTCGATCTGTTGCTGCACGTTGGCGCGGGAACGTTCAAGCCGGTGGAAAGCGATGATCCCGCGAATCACGTGATGCACGAGGAGTGGTACCGTCTCGATGAACGCGCCGCGAGGGCGCTCAACGAGACCCGGGCGCGCGGCGGGAACATCTGGGCCGTCGGAACCACGTCGGTGCGCACCCTGGAGAGCGTGGTGAGCCGAGACGGATCGTTCGCCGCACAGAGCGGTGACACACGCATCTTCATCCGTCCGCCATACGAGTTCCGCGCGGTGGACAAACTCATCACGAACTTTCATCTTCCGCGCTCGACGTTGATCATGCTCGTCGCCGCATTCGCCGGGTACGACCTCACGATGCGCGCGTATCGGACGGCGCTCGAGGAAGGCTACCGGTTCTACTCCTATGGCGATGCGATGGCCATTCTGTAAGAGGCTGGGAGCCGTGATGCTCGCAGCCGCCTGCGTGCACACGGTGACGACCTACTACCTGCCCGACGCGCACAACCCGCGATTCGATACCGCCGGCGCAGCCCAGGTGCTTGGTCAATACCTTCGCGTGCAGTGCCCCGAGCGGCTGGCCGCAAAGAAGGCGGAACGCGGCAACGCCCGCCTAACGATCACCATCGATACGAGCGGATCCGTGACGCGCGCGGAGCTCGTGTCCTCGTCAGGCGACGAGATGCTGGACGGGCTGTTCGGCGCCGTCACGGCGCAGCTCAAGGTCGACTCGCTACGCGCGACGAAGAGGCCGTTGACGACGAGACCTGTTCGCGTGGACTACGACTGTGCCCAGAACGGAGCCGGCGCGACGCTCGAGGTGCTGCACTCCTGATGCCCCGGCGCTCGACCGCACGCCGCTTCGGCGCATGACGTTCACGTTCGACCGAATTGCGTCCGCGGGCGCCGCACGCGCCGGCGTCTTCACGACGCCACATGGGCGCGTCGACACGCCAGCATTCATGGCGGTGGGCACGGCCGCGACGGTGAAGGCCCTCGATCCGTCGGAGCTCGAGGCGATCGGCTGCCAGATGATTCTCGCGAACGCCTATCACCTGCACCTTCGCCCGGGTGACGAGATCGTGCGCTCGCTCGGCGGCGTGCATCGCTTCATGGGATGGGGCGGACCGATGCTGACCGACTCTGGCGGCTTTCAGGTCTTCTCGCTCGAGTCGCTGCGAACCGTGAGCGAGGACGGGGTCGAGTTTCGAAGCCACATCGACGGATCGCGTCATCGCTTCACACCGGAGTCGGTGATGCAGATCGAGCGCAACCTCGGCGCCGACGTGATCATGCAATTCGATCACGTGATTCCGGGGCAGTCGGCCGAAGTCCAGGCTCGCGATGCAAGTGAGCGCAGTATTCGCTGGTTGGTGCGTTGCAAAGCCGAGTTCGATCGGCTGGGGAATCGGGAATCGGGAATCGGGAATCGGTCCAACAGCGCAGTTAACTCGATTCCCGATTCCCCATTCCCTATTCCCGACCAAGCTCTCTTCCCAATCGTCCAAGGGGGAATCCACGCAGCGCTCCGACGCGAGGCATCCCGCGCGATCCAGTCCATCGACGACTGGCTCGGGTACGGCATTGGCGGACTCTCCGTTGGCGAGTCCAAGCCCGACATGTACGCAATGCTCGACGTGGTGAACGCCGAGCTGCCGACCGACCGGCCGCGTTACCTCATGGGCGTCGGCTTCCCCGAGGACCTTGTGGAGGGCGTTCGCCGAGGCGTCGACATGTTCGACTGTGTCGCGCCAACCCGAATGGGCCGGAACGGCACCGCGTTCACCGCCGACGGCCGGGTCAACGTGCGGCGCGCGGAGCTGAAAGCCGACCGTCGACCACTGGACGAGACGTGTGAGTGCTCCACATGCAAACGCTTCTCACGGGCCTACATCCGCCATCTCTTCGTCGCGGACGAGATCCTTGGGCTGCGCCTTGTCTCGCTGCATAATGTACATTTCCTGGTCGCGCTCATGCGCCGCTCGCGCGCTGCGGTCATCGACGGTACTTTCGACGCCTGGAGCCGTGACTGGCTGGCGCGCTACCACTCCCGACCAACTCCAGTCTCATGACCTCAGCTTTCGCGCTCGCCCTCCTGGCGCAAGCCCCCGTCGGCGGACGCTCGACGCTGCTTCCGTTCGCTTTTCAAATCGTCGCGATCTTCGCGATCTTCTACTTCGTGATGATCCGGCCGCAGCAGAAGCAGCGCAAAGACCATGAGGAGCGCCTGCGCAATCTCAAGCGTGGCGACGAGGTCGTCACCTCAGGCGGGATCATCGGTAAGGTGGTGCATATCGCGGCGCCAACCGGCGAAGGCAAATCGGCGACGATGGATGACCGAATCACGATCAAGTCGGATGAGTCGCGCCTCATCGTGGAGCGTGGTCGCATTGCGAAGGTCCTGACCACCGCCGAGCCGGCCGCGACGCCTGCGCCAGCGAACAAGTGAGCCTCCTCGCTATCCACGTTCTGGGATCACCAATCCTCCGTCAGGAAACGACGCCCGTCGAGCGGATGACCGACGAGCTCCGTCGCCTGACGGACGACATGTTCGACACGATGCATGCGGCGAAGGGCATCGGGCTCGCTGCGCCGCAGATCGGACGGCCCGAGCGCATCGCGGTCGTAGACGTCGACAACAACCCCATCGTCATCGTGAACCCCGAGATCGTGATCACCGAGGGGTCCGCGAAAGCCGAGGAGGGCTGTCTCTCGATTCCCGAGATTTTCGGCGACGTGGAGCGACCTTCGCGCGTCACGATCCGCGCGCTCAACCGCGACGGCGAACGGTTCGAGCTCGAGGCGACCGAGCTGCTCGCGCGCTGTCTGCAACACGAGATCGATCACCTGCACGGCAAGCTCTTCATCGACTATCTCAGCTTTCTGAAGCGACGATCAGCGCTCGCGAAGTGGGAATCGATGCGGAAGGAATTCCCGCAGAACATCCGGAAGCTTCCGCCGGACGAGATCGCGGGGCGGCACGGAGAAGAGGCGCTCTGAGCGCATCATGAGGGTCCTCTTCTGGGGGACGCCTGAGTTCGCGGCGCCGCCGTTGCGTGCGCTGCTGGGAGAAGGGTTCGAGGTCGTCGGCGTCGTGACGCAGCCCGACCGGCCGCAGGGACGCTCGCGATCGTCGCTCGTCCCCTCGCCTATCAAGCAGATCGCGCTCGAGGAGTCGATACCGGTTATCCAGCCGGAGCGGCCGCGTGGCGATGACTTCGTCGCGGCGGTGCTCGCGCTCGCACCCGATGTCTCGGTCGTCGTCGCGTACGGAGAGATCCTCACTCGCGAGGTGATCGATCTTCCGCGTCACGGGACGCTGAACATCCACGCGTCGCTGCTTCCCGAATGGCGCGGCGCCGCGCCGATTCAGGCCGCCATTCGCGCCGGCCAGAGCGAGACCGGCGTGACGATCATGCGAATGGTGGTGCCCCTCGACGCCGGGCCGATTCTGCTGCAGGTCCCGACGCCGATCACGAACGACGAGACATACGGCGAGCTGCAGCTTCGGCTGTCGGAGCTCGGCGCGCTCGCGCTCATCGAGGCGCTCTCGCTGCTCGACATTGGGCAGATCACCGAGCGTCCGCAGGACGAATCGCTGGCGACGTTCGCCCCGAAGATCGAGCGCGATGATGCGCGGATCGACTGGAGGCATCCGGCTTCCGCGATCGCCGCTTCCGTTCGTGCGTACGACCCGAAGCCGGGCGCATTCACGACGCTCAACGGCGTGGAGATAAAGCTGTTCGGTGCCCGCGCCGCGACGCTCGATATCGCGGACGGGAAGCCGTTTCCTCCGGGTGGCACGGTGCTCGCCATCGATGATGCCGGGGCACTCGTGGCGTGCGGGGACGGCGTGGTGCGCGTGAGCGACGGTCAGTTTGCCGGCAAGCGACGTCTCAGCCTGGGCGAGCTCGCTCGTGGTCGGTCCATTCGTGTCGGCGACCAGTTCGGAGCCTGACTCCCGCGCGGCGCGCGCGTCGGGGGCGGAGCGCGTTCCGGTCATTCACGCCGTCACGAACGACGAGATCGTTCTTCGTGCCGATTTCCTCGAGCGCGCACGGCACGTCATGCAGGCTGGTGGTGCGCGCGTTGCCGTGCACGTCCGTGCGCCACGACTTGGCGCGCGCGAACTGTATCATTTCGCCTGTTCCATCGTGCAGTTGCAGAGCGAAACCGGCGCGTGGGCCATCGTGAACGACCGAGCCGACGTCGCGCTCGCGTCAGGCGCGCGCGGCGTGCAGTTGACGTCGCGGTCCATGGCGGTCGCCGATGTCGTTGCGTTCGCGCCGGATCTTTGCGTTGGTGCGAGCGTCCACTCCATGCAGGACGCACAGTCATCGAGGGAAGGAGGCGCACGGTGGCTCGTTGCCGGACGCGCCACCGGGGACAGTACCGCAGGTGAAATTGATCGCGGGACGGGATTCATCGAACGCCTCACGGCCGATTCTGCCGTGCCGGTGATCGCGATCGGCGGCGTGCGGCCCGAGAACGTTTCGCGGCTCGTCGCCGCGGGCGCCTATGGGGTTGCGGTGATACGTGGCGTGTGGAATGCGAACGATGCCGGGGCAGCGGTTATAGAGTATCTTTCCGCCCATGGCACCCCGGGAGGTCGGTAGATGACGGAAGACACCGGACATCAGTCGGGACCGGCGACCGCGGCGCGCGGTGGCGTGACCGATGCGCGTGTCGCCGCGGCTGACACGTGTGCCGACCTCCGTGCCGGTGAGCTGCTCGACTCGTCGTTCGAGCGTCGCGTCGAGTCGCTCGACGCGCGCGACCGCCGCTGGACGCAGGAACTGCTGTACGGCATGCTGCGCCGGCGCGCATGGCTCGACTCGGCGCTGTCCGAGCGCGTTCGGGGCGGCCTCGCCCGCCTCGATCCCGATCTGACCGACATCCTCCGCCTGGGCGTGTATCAGCTGCTCTTCATGCGTAGCGTGCCGCCTTACGCGGCGATCGCGCAGTCGGTGGAGCTCGCAAAACGACGCCATGGCCTCGGGGCGAGCAAGCTGGTGAACGCGGTTCTTCGGCGTGTCGACCGTGAGCGGGAGACGATTCCCTTCCCGCCGGTGCCGCGCGTGAATCCCGGCGCTCCGCGTCCTGATCCAATCGACGCGCTCGCACTGTCCCACTCGCACCCGCGCTGGCTCGTGGCCCGCTGGGTCGCACGATGGGGAGCAGAGGACACCGAGCGGCTGCTCGCGGCCAACAACGCCGAGGCTCCGATCATCGTGCGCCCGTTCGGCGTCGTGCGCGAGCAGTTGGAGGCGATGCTCGAGAGCGCCGGCGTGCACGTCGAGGACGTGCCGCTCGTGCGCGACAGCATTCGCGTCACCGGCAACGTCTCGCTCGCGGAGCTCGGCGCATACCGCCAGGGGCTGTTCTTCGTGCAGGACCCCGGCGCGACGCTGGTCACTCGTTATGCGGCCATTGCCCCCGGCAGCACGGTCGCCGACCTGTGTGCCGCGCCGGGTGGCAAGACGCTCGAGCTGTCGCGCACCGCCGGCGTCGTCATCGCCGCCGATCGCTCGGTCCAGCGCCTAACGCGCATGCTGACCAACTTCCGGCGCGTGGAAGCGCGCGCCATCCACGCACTCGTGGCGGACGCGCGTGAGCCGGCGATCGCGCCGGTCGACGCCGTCCTCATCGACGTTCCGTGCACCGGCACGGGAACGTTCCGGCGCCATCCCGATGCGCGGTGGCGACTCAAGGTGTCCGACCTCGCCGTCATGGGCGCGCTGCAACGCTCGATCATTCGCGCGGCCGCCGCGGTCGTGCGGCCGGGCGGGCTCCTCGTCTACAGCACGTGCTCTCTCGAGCCGGAAGAAAACGACGCGCAGGTCGAGAGCTTCCTGGCTGAGAATCCCGAGTGGGTTCTGGAACCGCCGCCTGATGGCGCCGTGCCGCCGGCCGCCCTGGACGCGGGCCGACTTCGCGTGCTGCCACAGCGCCATTCGATCGACGGCGCGTTCGCTGCCCGGCTTCGGAGGACGCGCGGGTGAATTGGCGCGCGACATCGCGCCGCCTTCTGCCGTATGCACTGGTCGCCGCCGGAGGGTTCCTCCTGGCGTACCTGTTCGTGGCGTTCGTCATCTTCCCGCCACAGATCGTTCCCGATGATGCGAAGGTTCCCCAGGTGGTCGGCTTGCTGTTCGATGAAGCGGTGACGCGCCTCGAGGCCGCGGGCTTCAAGGCGAAGACCGGTGAGGAGCGTTTTGTGGAGCTCGCACCAAAATCGACAGTGCTCGCACAATCGCCGCCGCCGGGCGCCACCGAGCCGCGCGGCACCGAGGTCATCCTCGATGTGAGCGCCGGCCAACGCCAGGTTCAAGTTCCATCCGTCGTCGGGCTCGCGCAGTCCGTCGCCGCGGACGCGATCGACAAAGCCGGGCTCGAGGTCGGCTCGGTCAGCGAGCGAGAGAGTCAGTCCGCCCGCGGTGCCGTGCTCGAGACGACGCCTCCAGCTGGCAGTCCCGTTGCGCCGTCTACGCGCATCGACCTCGTCGTGAGCAGCGGACCGCCGGCGGTGAATGCACCGGATGTCGTGGGCCAGCCGTACGCCGCGGCTCGCGCTATGCTCGAGCAGATCGGGCTCCGCCTCGGAGACGTCATCACGGATTCGCTGTCGACGGCGGCGCCTCAGACGGTCATCTCGCAAACACCAGCGGCGGGGAGCCGCGTTGCACCGGGGTCCAAAGTTTCTCTGTCCATCTCGCCATGAAGCAGCCGCGTGCCCGGATAGCTCCGTCGATTCTCAGCGCCGATTTCGCCCGTCTCGGAGACGAGATCGCGCGCTGCGAAGCTGGCGGCGCGGATGTCATCCACATCGACGTCATGGATGGGTGCTTCGTACCCAACCTCACGTTCGGCGCGAAGGTGATCGAGACGGTGCGACGGTTGACGGCGCTCCCGCTCGACGTGCACCTCATGGTCGTCCAGCCCGAGAAGTATTTCGAGGATTTCGCACTGGCCGGCGCGAACGGGCTCACGATCCACGCGGAGGTCGCCCCGCATCTCCATCGCCAGCTGCATCGGATCAAGGAGCTCGGCTGCTGGGCCGGCGTGGCGGTGAACCCGTCCACGTCACTCGAGATGGTGAGCGAGGTCGCCGGTGATCTGGACCTTCTGCTGGTCATGACGGTAAATCCAGGTTTCGGGGGGCAGTCGTTCATCGGCGCGATGCTCGATAAGATTCGTCGAGCGAGAGCGATGCTCGAGGCGGCGCGGAGTGGCGCGGCGCTCGAGGTGGATGGCGGTGTCGCCCGCGACACGATCGGCGACTGCTGGCGCGCGGGCGCCGACACGTTCGTCGCCGGCAACGCAATTTTTTCCGCGCACGACCCGGTGCAGGAGATCGGCGAGCTGCGCGGCAGATGCGGGGTGAGCGTATGACCGTCAGGCAACAATGGGCGTTCGTCGGCATCGTGGTGCTCATCCTCGGCGGTGGGCTGCTGGCCGCTACCCGTATCCTGGGCGACGAGCTGTTCCCGATCACCGCCGGATCGAAGGCGCCGGACTTCCGCGCCACCACGATCGATGGCGCGCCCATCACGAAGACCATTGCGAACTACAAGGGCGACATCGTCCTCCTGAACGTGTGGGCGACGTGGTGCATCCCGTGCCGAACCGAGATGCCAAGCATCCAGGCGCTGCACGATCGTTATGCGGCCCGCGGCCTCAAGGTGGTGGCGGTGAGCGTCGACAATCCCGGAACCGAGCAGACGATCCGACGGTTCCGCGACCAGTACGGTCTCACGTTCGAGATTCTGCACGATGCGTCCGGCAAGATTCGCCAGGACTATCAAACAACGGGCGTGCCGGAGACGTTCGTCATCGGCCGCGACGGTGTGATCCGCAAGAAGGTGATCGCGGCCGACAATTGGGATTCGCCCGCGAACCGTGCGCTGTTCGGCGAGTTGCTTGGCGTTCCGGAGTCTGCCCGCGGCGTCGGCGACGACGCGCCGGGTACTTCGTCGGTTCCGGTTGGCACTGGCGCGCCCGGAGGGGCGCAGGTCCCCACGCGTCCCTGAGCAATGCCGAGCCCCGACGGAGAGCGCTCGGCGACCACGGCGTCGCTGCCACGGTGGCTCAAGGCCGCGCTCACGGAGCGGCTCGGATACAAGGCGGCGGCGCTGTTCTTCGCCGTGGTGCTCTGGCTGGTGGTAAGCGCGGAGGAGCCGTCCGAGGAAGTGGTTCCGGTAAAGCTCGAGGCGTCGTTCGACACCGCGCGCGTGCTCACCAGCACACGGCCGGAGCTTCGAGCGCTCGTCGCCGGTAGAGCGAGGGACCTGATCAAGTTATACGAGAAACCCCCCGTCGTGCGCCGTGCGGTCACGGACGATGCGCCGGACAGCGTCGCGGTCGACCTGAGGCCGGCGGACGTGTACATCCCGCCCGATGTGGACGCCGTCGTTCGCGACATCCAGCCGCGAACGCTCGTGCTCGTGTTCGACGTGACCTCGACCCGCCGTGTGCCGGTGGCGAATAAGGTTCGGGTCGCGATCGCCGACCGCGGCGGTATGACGGCGACGCGCCTAACGCGTGTCGTGCCCGACAGCGTCACCATCACCGGCCCGCGCCGCGTGGTCAACACCGTCCGGTTCGTCAGCACGGTCGACCAGACGGTGACGGTGCACGACACCGGCGACTTCGTCATCCCCCTCGACGTGAAGCGACTCGCGGCCGGCGTGCGCGTGCAGCCGACGGAAGTGCGACTGGTGGTGCAGATGCCGCCGGTGACGCGCGGATCGCCAGACTCCGCGCCGATGACCGCCCTGCGGTCGAAGTAGGGTGCCGGTAATTCTGGGGTTGGAGACGTCCTGCGACGAGACGTCAGCGTCCGTGCTGTCAGGTACTGGCGATGACGTCACGCTCGACTCCCTGGTCATCCTTTCACAGGATGTGCACCGCGTTTTCGGCGGTGTCGTGCCGGAGCTCGCGTCCCGGGCTCACCTGACGTCGATCGTGCCGGTGGCCGAGCGCGCGATGGCCGACGCGTCGCTATCGTTAGGCGACATCGACTGCGTCGCGGTCACGTCCGGGCCCGGGCTCGTCGGTGCGCTCCTGGTCGGAGTCTCGTTCGGGAAGGCGATCGCGCACGGGACGGGCGCCGCACTGGTTGGCGTCCACCACATGGAAGGCCACCTGTTCGCGACGTCGCTCGAGCATCCGGACGCGGTGCCGCCGTTCACCGCGCTGCTCGTGTCGGGCGGACACACGCTTCTGATCGATGTCGAGCAGTGGGGCTCCTACCGTATGCTTGGCGCCACGCGCGACGACGCCGCGGGCGAAGCGTTCGACAAGGTCGCGAAGCTCCTCGGCCTCCCCTACCCTGGTGGCCGGCACATCGAGCGCCTCGCGGGCGAAGCGAGCGAAGACGAGGCGCGCCGGTTTCGCTTCACGAAGCCGATGCTGCGTGGCGACCAGCAGCTCGGCGACGCCGATTACTTCGACGTGTCCTTCAGCGGCCTCAAGACAGCGGTGCTTCACACGGTGCGTGGCAGCGACAATCTCGAGCGTGACGCACGCGGGATCGCGCGCGGTTTCCAGGACGCGATCATCGGGACGCTCGTGGAAAAGACCGCTCGCGCCGCGGAGGCCTTCGGGCGACGTCGCGTGGTGCTCGGCGGCGGCGTGGCGTGCAATCGCGCGCTGGCGACCGCCATTCAGGAACGAGTGGCCGCTGCCGGTGTCGCGGTGTACGCGCCCAAGCCGCGCCTCGCGACGGACAACGCCGCGATGATCGCGCGAGCAGGGCTCTTCCACTTCGAGCGCGGGGTACGAGATTCCCTAGCGCTCAACGCGTATGCTTCAATGCCAATCCCGGGCATGGCGAATCCGTAGTTTCCGATTCCCTGTTCCCGATTCCCTATTCCCGATAAATGCCTGACGCGACGATCGTACATCCTTTCACCGTCGAGCTTGGCCGGCTCTCGCTCACGGGATTCGGCCTTGCCGTGCTGCTGGCGTTCGCGATCTCGCAGATCATCGCGCAGCGTGAGCTGGCTCGGCGGGGGCACGACCCGAGTTCCATACCCGACTTGATCCTTGCCGCCGTGCTGGGGACGTTGATCGGCGGCAAGCTTTATTACACGCTCATCATCACCCACGACATCCGCGATCTGATCAGCCGCGCCGGGTTCGTCTTCTGGGGTGGCTTCATCGGGTCGGTCGCGGCGTGCTACATCACGATCAAGCTCAAGAAGCTGAACTTCATCCGGATCAGCGACGTCGCCGGCATCTGCATCGCCGCCGGCTATTCGATCGGACGCACCGGATGCTGGGCCGTTGGTGACGACTACGGCCGTCCGTGGAGCGGTCCGCTCGCGGTCGCGTTCCCCGAAGGCGCTCCGCCGTCCACCGTCCATAACATGCAGGCGCTGTTCGGCATTCAGCCGCCTCCGGGCACCCCCTCCGATGCGCTCCTGGGCGTCTATCCGACGCAGCTTTTCGAGACGGTCCTCGGGTTCGTGATGTTCCTCATCCTGTGGCGTTACCGGGGCCACAAGCACGCCGAAGGCTGGCTGTTCGGGCTCTACCTGGTGCTTGCCGGCATCGAGCGGTTCCTGATCGAGTTTCTGCGCGCCAAGGACGACCGCTTCTTCGGACCGCTCACCGCGGCGCAGGCGATCGGCCTGGCGCTCGCGGCGTTAGGCATCGTCTGGATGCAGATGCGGAAGGACGTCGGTCCCGGGAAGCCGGGCATCTACGCCAAGACCGCGGCCCCGGCGCAGGCCGCCTGAGAGGGCCAAAGCAACCACGAACGCTGAGTAACAGCACGCTGAGAACGCTGAGAACTGAGGAGGAGGTCGGTGACCTGTATTTCTCAGCGTGTTCAGCGGCGCTCGCGTCTGCGTACTCAGCGTTCGTGGTGCCGTCGGCCGACTAGACCTTGTCGGACTCCGACGCCTGCAGCTCCGGCTCGACTTCCATCCGCGCCAGCCGAGCTTCGAGCTCCTTGATCCGCTCGCCGAGCTGCTCGATCCGCTGATCGTACTCCGCCTTCGCCGGCGTCGGCTCGATCGTCGGCAGGGTGACCGCTCGCGTCGGCCAGAACGTCTTCGCCAGCGCGAACACGAACAGCGCGAGGAGCAGGGTCTGGCCCAACAACGTCTCCACACTCGGGAAGAGTCCGAGCGCCTCCACGTGCGGGAAACCCGGAATGACCGTGAGTGTCATCAGGTTCCCTTCCTGCAGCTCGCGAATCCCCTTCCCCATGAACACGAATGCCATGTAGTACAACAGAACGCTCGTGATGGCGAAGAAGGGCCGCAGCGGAATCCGCACGCCGAAACGGTAGAAGAGCGTAAACACCACGGCCAGCGCACCGAACCCGACCAGCAGGCCTAACGTGATCGCGAGTCCGTTGCCCGTGCCCTCATTGAAGAGCGCCTGATAGAACAGCGCCGTCTCGGCACCTTCGCGATAGACCGCCAGGAAGGCAACGAACGCCAGCGCCGTCCCGCCACCGTGCTCCAGCGCCGCGTTGACCTTGCCGCGAATGAACTGTTGCCACTTCGCGGCTTCCACCTTCGAGATGAGCCAGTAGCTCACCGAGAACAGCACGCACACCGCGACGAGCATCGTCGCGCCCTCGATCACCTCACGGGTCGCAGGCATCGCGCTGAGCACCGTCGCGAGAATGACCGCGGTCGCGGCACTGGCTACGAGCGCACCGGCCACACCGAACCAGATCGACCGCAAGCGCTCGCGGTGCCCGGTCTTGAGGAGGAAAGCCACCACCGCGCCGATCACGAGGATCGCCTCGAAGCCCTCGCGCAGGATGATGAGGAACGACTGCAGAAACGCGCTGAACTTGCCCGTCGTCGGCCGGGTGAGGTCGAGGATCGTCGGCATCCCGGCACTGATCGCATCGCGCGACTGTTCGGCGCGCCGAATATCGCTCGACTTCACCGCACCTTTGAAGTCGGCAAATTGGCGCTCCATGTTCGCCACGAGCCCGGGACTCTTCGCCCTGGCGGGCGTCTCGAGCGGCTCGAAGGCGATGTACGAGTCGAAAGCGCGATCACCAGCTTCCGCCGTCCGACCGGCGCGCGCCGCAGCCAATGACTCGTCGAGCAGGCGCATTACCTCGCGCGAAGTCTCGACGCCGTCCCTGCCGCCTCGATTCGCGAGCGTCGGACGCGGCAGCTGCTTGGCTGCCAGCGAGCGAACGTAGGCGACCATCGTCGCGAGATCGCGGTCGGTCAGATCACGCGAGGCCGGCATGGCCGTGCCGGTCATCCCGGCACGGATGGCCTGCGCGATGGCCGAGTCGCTCCGTTCCGCCTGCCATGCGAACGACCCGAGCTCGGGCGGAAGCTTCGAGAGCAACGACGCAGACGGGCCATCGTCGGCCCCCGTCGCGCCATGGCAAGCAACGCATCGCTGCGTGTAAAGTCCTTCGCCTTCCGCGACCTCACCGGGAGTCGCCCGCATTCCATTCACGTAGGCGACGACGTTCCACCGCTCATCGGCGCTCAACCGGTCCGCCCAACCAGCCATCGGTGTCCCGGCCACGCCGACCGATACGATGCGGTACATGAGCGCGGGCGTCACCGTATGCATCGCATCCGACGTCCCGATCGCCGGCGGCGCCGGATTCATGCCGGCCGACGCCGGGCCGTCGCCGCGTCCGAGCGCGCCGTGACAGGTCGCGCAGTTCTTCTCGTAGATGGCGCGCCCTTCCGCGAGGTCTATTGTCCTCGATGGAAGGTCGAGCGCGCCTTCGCTGCCGAGCGCAGCGCTGAAGCGCTGGTGCAGCGGACCGAGATCCTGCGGAGGCCGTTTGGCCACCACCGCCGCGATCAGCGAATCGAGCGCGGCCTGTGCGGCAACGGTCCGCGCGCCGCTGAGTCGAGCGGCAACTTCCTTGGCATCCCGAAGAAACGAGACGGCCTCGTCGTATTCGTCCTGGGAGATGAGCCGGCCGTCGGCATTGATCCCCTTACCGTATTCCTCGACCGCGACGCCGACGATGCTCGCTAACCGCTTTGCCGGCCCCTCCTGGGCCGCGAGCGACGGCGCCGCGCCAAAGCCGATCAACGCCGTCAACGCGGCGAACAGGACTCGCAATCTCATTCCGAACGAAATTATCGGCTATTATGAACGGACGCTAGTCGTTCCGAGACACGGAGTTGGGAGCGCGAGCGGCCTCGAGGACGACCACCGCGCCAGCCGTCGTCCCGCTGTGCGTGAGTGAAACCCAAATGGACGTCACCCCGAGCTCAGCGGCTCGATCCGACGCGCGTCCATGGAGCGCGAGCGTGGGACCGTGGTCACCGCGCACGACTTCGATCTCGCGCCAGCCAATGCTCTTGGCGAGCGCATTGCCGGTCAGTGCCTTGAACGCCGCCTCCTTCGCGGCGAGCCGGGCCGCGAGGTGCTGAGCGGGCAGCGCACGCGCGAGCGCATAATCCACTTCATCGGCCGTGAACAGCCGGCGAAGGGCGCGCTGGCCTTTGTCGTCGATGAGACGCCGCACCCTGTCGATGTCGACCAGGTCGATACCGACGCCGGCGATCACGCGCGCCCCGTCGCCCGCCGCCAGAAGCGTCGTCTCGGTGCGGCGATGGGCGCTTCTGACAACGCCGGCATGATCGCGAACCAGCACCGGTCCGCTTCCTCGAACACACGCTGGGCACTCGACGTCCAGTGCCGCCAGTGTGCGAGGCGGGCCGCGGACGTGCTCGCGCGCACATGCTCGGCCGCCTCGCCTAACGTTTGAAGCGCCGCCTGCAGCCGCTCCGCGTGCTCGAGCAGCTCCGCTTCGAGCGCCCGCCGGTCCGGGCCACTCTCGGGATAGCGCTCGGTGGCCAGCTCACCCAACAGCGTGGTCAGCGCCTGCGACAGGCGCTGCGAGTCGAACGCCGTCAGTCGCGATTCCGGCTCGCCGAAACCCTCCGCGGCGCGGCGCGCGGCCAACAGTCCGGCAAAGAACCGATCGTGGTCGGCTCCAACCGTGCCCCGTCGAGAACCGAGGCCGCGCATCGTTCGCGTGAATTCCGGCAGCGCAAGCGCGGTGCGGAGAATCTGCATGCCAAGCGGCTCGAGGCCAGGATGGCCGGTCAGCTCCACGACGTCGCGCCCGACGTAGAGCGTGAGCATCGGTGCTTCCCACACGACCCCATCGATGCGGTCGAAACGCGCCTTGAATTCGCGGTCCTGCACCACGATGGACACCACGTCGTCGATGAGCCGAACGGCGCCGTCCAAATCGACGGCGGTACCGCGAATGGAGCCTCGCACGCGAACGGCAATACGGTGCGTGTCAGCCATCAGTTGCCTCACCTGACGCGCCGCTGGCGATCTGACGGCGGTTGAGTGCAGCGCGCTCACCGGTGCGCGCCTCGAATCTGGCGACGAACGCCGGAAGCCGGTCGGCCGTGAACGCATCGCGCGGCATGCCTAACGCGCCGATCGCCCGCTCGATGTCGTCGGGCAGCCCCTCGACCTCCACGAGCGCATCCATGCGCGGATACCGTTCGAAGCGGACTGTCGCGCGCTCGAACGCATACTGTACCACGTCGCGGTCGATCTCGCCGATCACCGTGTACCCAAGGTGCTGCAGAATCCCGGCGAGCGCCGAGGGGTCGGTCGTGTTCGCGATGATCTCATCACGAACCTTGTACCCGTCCTCGACGCGAGTTGGTCCCTTCCACTCGAGCGTCGCGCGCTCGCCGGAGTTGCCAGCGTACGTCCGCAAGCGAAGCAACTCGTCGGCAGCGGTGAGGCGGCGGTCCGAGGTGTCATAGCG
>Ga0207691_10000110_pt1 | contig 73418 bp, 71 predicted proteins | sample KBSM13metaG_FD_184327 | JGI IMG/M metagenome (GOLD analysis project Ga0207691, IMG submission 184327) | Miscanthus rhizosphere microbial communities from Kellogg Biological Station, Michigan, USA - KBS M1-3 metaG (SPAdes) (version 2) | ecosystem: Host-associated > Plants > Roots > Rhizosphere >...
GAAATTTAATGATTTGCTCTTCCGTGTACCGCTTCTTCATGTCCAACCTCCATAGGTCGGACTCTAAACCATACCGCTACTCAGAAAGGGGGGACGTCGTCCCTCCCATATAAGCGATTGCTGCAATCATACGGATCTGAATATACAAAACCGACGAGATGTTTGCTGGAATGGAGACTGGTAAGGTTATTGATCCACCGAGTCCGGCTATGAATCCGGATGTTGCACACTTTGCGTTTTGCCATCTGATCAGGCTGTTTGCATTATTCTTGTGACTGTTTCCGCTTTTGAATTCCCTCGCGAGCTCTTGAGCAGTTGATAGTCCAGGAATTCCCCCATTTACGGCTTTATCGTAGGCCCAATCGATAACCTTTCTCATCTTGCCTTTGGTTGCCTGGGTCAATTTAGTCTCCCATAAGAAAGCTCTGTAACTTGGTTAGGACTGCACGTCTATTAGTGGGCAGCCGTGCGAGGTTACTTCCCCGCCCGCATCCCCATCTCTTTGTAAACTCCCGCTGCTTCTGGCCCTGCGAGGAACTTGAGCAACGCCTTTCCAGCCTCAGGCGATTTCGCTTTGGTAGATACAAAACCAACGAGCGCGGTCGGCGTTGAAACCTCGCGCGGCAATATGCCGACGACTTCGACACCCGGGTCGTGAATCTCGCTCAGAAACGTGAGGCCGATCTCGACTTCTCCTTTCGCGAGCATTTCCATCGCGCGCTCGCCGCCTTGCGCACGAGTGATTTTCGATTTCATTTCGTCCGCAATGCCGAGCGTCTTGAGCGTTTGATCGAAGCTGACGCCGGCCGCCGCGCCACGCGCGCCGTCAGGAAAGGCAACGCTCTTTGCGGCGAGCAGCGTTTTCTTCAAAGCTTCAGGCGTCGAGATGTCGGGCTTCGGCGTGCCTTTGCGCACGGCGAGCGCAACTGCAACGGTCGCGAGCGGCGTTTCGCTTTCCGGAATGACATGGCCCGTCGCGATGACTTCTGCGACCGGCGGCTGCACGATCGGCACGTCGAACGCTTCGCCGCTCATTACCTGCTTTTTGGTTCCATTGCCCGAACCGAACGTCGCTTTAACCGTGTGGCCGGTCTTGCGCTCGAAATCCGGAATCATTTTCTGAATCGGCGCGCGGATGCCACCCGGCGCGATCAGCGTGATTTCATCGGCGTGCGCGATCGATGCGCACGCCATCAGGACGGCGGCCAGCTTGAACAAGCGCTTCACGAGAGCTCCCTACGTTCGTTTTTGTAATGCCGCCATGATGCCACTATCGCGCGCGACATAAAACATGAGATCACTCGGCGCCCTCGCCTCCGCCCCTGTTTCCGGAAGCGACGGTAGACCCGCCTCGTCGACGCCACCGCGCTTCGCTCCGCTTAAAGTCAGAGCGGCCCGAGCCCTTTGCTGCAAACACCGGCGCTGTTGCCGGCGCTGAAATGAAGCGTATGAACGCTTTTGCAGCGTCCGCTTCCTTTGCATTCGACGTAATGCCTGCAGAGTAAATCGTAATCTGCTGCAGCTCTCGCGGAAGCAGTCCCACCACATCTACGCCGGGATTCGACATCAACTCCGAGGCTTGTTGCAGCCCGATATCGGCCTCGCCGTTCTCAACGATGGTGCTCACGCGGCCGTTCGGGCCGCCCGCTGCGAGCTTCGTCTTCGCTGCCACTTCCCTGGCGATACCGAGCTTTCCGAACATTCGCAGCAGATGCATTGCGGTAATGCCGCCGCCGGCCGGCGCCGTGTGCGCGACGGCCTTCGCATTGAGCAGCGCGCGCTTGAGCGCCTCCGGGGAAGAAATGTCAGGCCTGGGCGCGCCCTTGCGCACGGCAACAGCGATGCCGGTGCGCGCGAAATCCGTGCGGCCCGCGACCACTTTGCCTTGTTTCATAAACTCGTCGAGCCCGGTGTCAGCGAGGATTATGAGATCGGCGGCCTCGCCATCAGTCAGCCGCTTCGCGACGCCGCCCGATGGCCCGTAGGTGATGCGCAGCGTGTGACCGCTGGCGCGCTCGAATTGCGGCACCAGCTCCGCCATCGCCGCTTCTACCGCAGTGCTGATCAGCGCATGGATCTCGGCCGCAGCGACGTTATCGGACATCATCAGCATTGCTACCGCGATCGCGGTAATGAGTTTGAACATGGTCATCCCTTCTTCGCGTCCCGGCACGCAGACGCTGTGCCGTTCGTGGAGGGTGGACTATACCAACGGCAGGAAATGGCGGCGTAACGGATCGTGCGTATCCGGTGGGTTACCTGCGTTAACCCACCCTACAGGATGATGGTGGCGACGAAAATTGCAGCGTTAAGGATTGTTTGGCGGCAGCGTCGTCTGGCGCGAGACACGCGCGCGCTGCGCGTGCATCGATGGGTATCGCCGTGCTCAACCCATCCTACGAAGCTGGGATTTAACCTGCGTTAACCCACCTGCGAGATGATCGTCGCGGCGAAAATCGTACGCTCATGGTTCGATCGCAGGGCGCCAACCGTAGGATGGGTTGAGCGCGGCGATACCATCACGCCAACACGAATGACCGCGTGTTCAACCACAGCTCGATCGTTGCGTTCGCTTAAACTACACGAACGCCGTCACCAATACGACGACGATCAACCCGACGGTGGCTGCGGCGCCACCTGCTGCCAGCCGCCTGGACATTCCGTCGCATATGGATAAAACAACTTAGACTCCTCGCAGTAATACCACCAGTTCCCTTGCGACTGTGACGACCCCTGCGGCGCTGGTTGCGCGCTCTGTTCCTCGTACACCGATGGCACCGCCGTCACGCCAATTGGCGGCGAATAGTAGTAGGCGGGGTCGTAGTACGCCGGTGACGAGTAGTAATAAGGCGGCGGCGGATACCAGAAAGCGGGCGCTACAGCGACGATCCCGATACCCGCATGCGAACCTCTGAAGTGCGAAATTCGAGCAGGGTGCCCGAAGCGGGCAACGGCGGAACGACCGTGGAAGCGGACACTTGCCGGAGGAGAGCTAAACCGCACCGATCCTGCCGAACGCCCGTTGAACGCTGAAAGTGTGGCGCGGCTGCCGCTAAAGCCGGAGAGTCCTGCACGGCTGCCGGAATGCGAACCCGCCGCATGGGCAGTGGAGTTGCTGGAATTGAAACCCGCGGAGCGGCCAGCGGAGCCGCCGGAATGGAAACCTCCGGAGTGGCCAGCGGAGCCGCCACGCGCGAATGCCAATTCGCTCGTCGCCGTTGCGCACACCATCGACAGCATCGCGAAACTCAGAATAAACGGTTTCATGTCTTTACTCCTTTGTCGTGGCACTCGAACGACGGGGGCGGCGTAGCAAGGCGAACGTTTATGCCATGCGCTCTACTTCGACGCGCTCACGCACAGGAAAATCCCATCACAGATGTAACAATTCATACGTCGTTATCGGGTATCTTAGGCGGGCGGTCAATACTCCCTGAAGATACGCCGAATCTCCGCGAGATCCCGCGTTTTCGTAAGCGCCACCATCAGTAACACGCGCGCCTTCTGCGGATTCAAGTTGTCGCCGGCCACCATGTATTCGGCGTCATATTCCTTACGCGCTATCACGCGTCCGTTCCCGGTCCGATTCGAGCGTACGACGACCGGCCGCGACTCGACCGGACCAAGTGCCTTGATCGCCGCGCGTTCGCCATCCGATAGACCACCGGCACCGGTGCCCGCAAACACGATACCGCCTGCGCCCGCCGCGCCGACTGCTTTGATTGCATCCACGCTCGGCTCCGCATACGCGTACAGAATCTCGACCTTCGGCAGAGTGGATATTTTGCCGACATCGAATTCAGAGCGCGCGGTGTGGCGCTTTGTCGACGCTCGATAGAACGCGACCTCGTCGGAATCGACAAAGCCGAGGTAACCGAGCTCACCGGAGCGGAAGGCCTCCACACGGTAAGTGTTCGACTTCGTGACGTCGCGCGCACCATTGATCGCCTCGTTCATTACCACCAGCACACCCTTGCCGCGTGCTTCGGGCGTGCCTGCCACACGTATCGCATTCAGCAAATTCAGAGGTCCATCGGCGCTTATCGCAGTGGCCGGTCGCTGCGAGCCGACGAGTACCACCGGCTTGTCGTGCTTCACGGTGAGATTCAGAAAGTACGCGGTTTCTTCGAGTGTGTTTGTGCCATGAGTGATCACGACTCCGGCCACCTTCGGGTCTTCGCTAAAAATCGCATTGATGCGCGTCGCGAGCTTCAGCCATATGCCCGGATTCATGTTGGTGCTGCCGATGTTCGCGATCTGTTCGACTCGCACAGTAGCGTGCTGCTTGATTTCCGGCACTGCATCAACCAGTTCAGAGCCGAGTATGGAGCCGGACTTGTACTCGGTGAGACTGGTGCTCGATCCGCCACGACCGGCGATCGTGCCACCCGTGGACAGCACCACCACAACCGGCAGCTCTGCAGAAGACGCCTGTGCGAACGCCGCCATCGGACTGCCGCAAGCGAGCGTAACAGTGATGCAGGCTGCCGCGGTCGAGCGCATGCGGCGTGAGCACATCTCAACGAATTGGTGAAACATGAATCCTCCGATGTGAACGGTAATCCAGCGCATGCACTGAAGAACTCAGTGTATGCGCAAGTATCGCTCTTTCGACTTACCAGTGCAGGACGAAGCTGATCTCATCGAGGCGCAACTCTGGCGTTCTTGCGCTCGCCATTACACGGTGCTCGATTATTTCCATTCACACAAAAACCGGCGCTGCATGAGTTCAGTTGAATCCATGAAGTAAGCCGACGAAGATTCCGAGGCCGTTACTCGATGACCTTGGTCGCCTGAACCATAATTGAGTTCGGAAACTTGATACCGAGCGCTTTAGCAGTTTTCATATTAATCACCAGATCAAATTTCGTCGGTTGCTCCAATGGAATCGCAGCGGGTTTCGTTCCGTGAAGAATTTTGTCCACCATCGTGGCCGCTTGCCGGAATTGATCGGGAGCATTCGCACCATACGACAGGAGTCCGCCGTCATCGACGTCTTCTTGAGACGGGAAAATCATGGGCAATCGATACTTCACTGACAGCGCCGCAGTCTGCTTGCGCAGCATAAAAACGAGCGGGTCAATCATCCTCACTGCTGCAAGAGCGTTCGCTTTCGACGCTGCTTCGAACGCCTTTTCCAGATCGCCGGGGTTTCGCACCTCGAGTATTGGACCCAGCTTGATGCCCAGCCGACGCGCGCCCTCCTCTGCATATCGCATCTGCAGCGGCGTGTTCTGATCGTTCGGATTCACCATGATCGCTATCTGCGACGCATTCGGAAAAATTTCCTTGAGCAGTTCGAGACGCTTAACGCCGAGCTCGGCAACGATGTTCGTAACACCGGTGACGTTGCCGCCCTGGCGCGCAAGGCTTGGGACAATGCCGGCACCGACAGGGTCGGCGACAAGGACGAAGACGATCGGAATCGTTGATGTAGCGGCCTTGGCAGCCAGATTTCCCGGCGTAGTTGCGACCAGAAGCGCATCCGGTTTGAGCTGAATGAGTTCCTGGATAAGGGACGGCAGCCGTTCGAAATTTCCTTCGGCATAGCGCTCATCCATGATGAAAGTCTGGCCTTCGACGTGGCCATGCGCTCGCATGCCCTCGCGAAAAGCATCCATGAGGACTTTGTTAGCGGCCTTGCTGCTACCGGAAAGGTGGCCAATCCGCCGTAGTTTGCCTTGCTGCTGCCCGATGGATGCGCCCGGTGCGAGTGCACAGGCCCCAAGCGCAAGGACGACTCGACGGCGCGTAACCATACATCCCCCTCAAGCACAACAGCATGCGGTTGTACCAGGCAAGTGTAATCGACCGGCAATAGTAAGTGTCGGCACATCCCATATCGTTGGCGCCGTGGTTCGCGGCACGCACACCGGACCGTTATACTGCGCAGGCTGTGGCGTTCTCGCGCCGACACGTCGTCATTCGCGGTGACACCGCAGTCGGCTTCAACAAACCGCAAAATCAAAGGTAACGATCATGAAAAAATTCTTTGTCCTGTATCTTGCGCCGGTATCAGTAATTGAAGCCTGGACAAAAACGGATCCCGAGACGAGGAAGCCGGCGGAAGACAAGATGAGAGCCGACTGGCAGACCTGGATGAAAGAGCATGGGGCGATGCTCACGGACATGCCCGCGGGACTTGGCAAGACCAAACGGGTTACTGCGCAAGGTATCTCTGATGCGCGCAACGACAATATGCTTTATTGCGTGGTACAGGCGGAATCTCATGAGGCCGCGGCGAAATTATTCGCTAACCATCCACACTTAGGGATTCCGCAAGCATCCATCGAAATCATGGAGCTGAATCCGCTATCCGGGATGAAGTAACAAGCACATCCGGCGACCCGGTCCGGCATGGCGACGACGCCAGATAAAACTCCGTGCGCTAGTAGCTACCAGACGCGTAAGCTATCCGTCTCAATATCCGTGTATGGAGGACGATATGCCAAACATGAGATTACTGGTCGGCGCTTGTATGGTTCTCGCAGCGAGCCAGGTTCAGGCCGCTTACATAAAAGAAATTCTGAATGACCCCAGAACATACGTTGATCACACAGTGACGGTGCAGGGAGAAGTGACGGGCGTGCTGTCGTTGTTCGTCTTCAAGTACTTCACGCTCAATGACAGGACAGGAAAGATCAATGTTGTCACTGAGCGGCCGCTGCCTAGGCAGGGACAGACAATAAAGGTGACCGGCAAAGTAAAAGAAGTGTTCGCATTGGGAAGCGAGACGCTGCTCGTGCTGGTCGAAGATGAGGAACAAAGCAGCGGCAAGGCCGAACAGACCGGGCAATCAACGACTGCGCAGTTACCCGCGCGAATCTGAGCGCGAACTCAGCATGTGCAAAGACGAAGGAAATGTGTGGCTAACGAAAGACGTGAAGTAGTCGTAACGGACGTCAAGATTCCGTTCTGGTCGATGGTCGTGCTCATGGTGAAGTGGGCGATCGCAGCAATCCCGGCAGTGATCATCCTGATCGCGATTTTTGCGCTGCTGGGAACGGTAGCAGGCTATGTGTTCGGCCCCGGCTGGCACTGGTATCCGTGGAGCAAGGGAACGGTCACAATGTAACTGGTTCGTTTATCGTGCGAATGCAGCCGTGACCGGTTGCAGCGAACCCTGCGCGCGATACGAAGCGCGCAAAAACTAGCAGCCGAATACTAGGCCGGTGCGTGCCACCCGGCGTCCGCCCACAGCTCGCCGCTAACGGCGGAATTGGCAAGCATGAAGCAGATCGCATCGGCAATCTCTTCGGGCCGGATCAGACGGCTTAATTGCGTAAAGGGCAATATATGCTTGCCGATGTAATCCTCGCCTAACGCGCGCACCATCGGCGTATCGGTAAATCCCGGGTGGATCAGTCCGCACCGAACGCCGTAGTAGATTGCCTCTTTCATGATCGTCGCCGCTGCGCCCTCGAGACCCGCTTTGGTGCTCGCGTACGAGATTTGTCCGCGGTTGCCCTGCGACGAAACGGAGCCGATGAACACGATGGCGCCTTGCATGCCTTCGGAGGGCTGCCACTTTTTGAGGCCCTGCGCAGCGCGATTCTCGGCGATGCGACCGATCATCTCCAGCGCCCAGTAGACGGGCGCCACCAGATTTACATCTATGACCTGCTTGAACCGTTCAACGGGATAGATGCGCGCCTTGCCGGAAACCTTGTCGATCCGCACCGCAAGCTCATCACGCGTAATACCGGCAGCCGGCACGCACATCGTGACGGTGGTGTCGAACTGGCTGCTCATGGAATCGAAAACGGACGCGCGGAAGGCGTCGTCGGTTGTATCACCCTGAAAGGGATAAGCGACCCGCCGGCCGGCGACGGCGTCTACTTCAGCAGCGACCGCGTGGATGTTATCGCCCATGTCTACGAGCGCCATAGCGCGCACATTGCGGCGCGCCAAATCTGCCGCTACTGCGCGGCCAATACCGCTTGCAGCACCCGTTATAACTCCTACTTTTCCTGCGATTTCCATGAAAACTCCGTGATTTGCGGCGTCGCAGCATTCTAGCCACGTCGTTGCCGATTGTCACGAAGAGTCCATCTGACATGCCGGCGGCCGTCACCGCCGGCTCTGCCCCCGCTTTACGGAGGCGCTATGCGGTCCTCACGCTGAGTGGTCCCTCACATTGACCAACTTGTGGTCTCGCCGGCCGACCGTCATGCACTATATTCGTCGTATTTTGGCAACGCATCCGGCGCAATGTACCAGTCGGCTTTGGATTTCCAGAAGATGTTGCTGCGCGGTCGCATAACCGGATCGCCGTCGAGGCATCCCGCAGGTATGAGAACGTTAGTCGTAGTGCGGATTTTGTGAGGAACGCGCGTGCCGCACTGCTGACAAAACGCAACCGAGAAGCGCTTGGCGCCCGGAAGATCGAAGTGCTTAACGTCTGATTCTCCCGCCAGCCACTTGAACTGCTGCTCCGGCACGAAACCATTCGCCACGTGCGCACCGCCGCTCGCTTTCTGACAGCGGCTGCAATAGCAATAGCGGAAGTCCGCGAACGGCAGCGTCACTTCGAACCGCACTGATCCGCACAGACAGCTTCCGTTCACTACGTCCGCATTCGCTTCGTCCGCATTCACTTGGTCCGATACCATTTGAACTCCTTTCGTTTAGTACGCTTTTGCAAGCCCGCTAAGCTGCACGACATAAGACGCCATGTTGTTGGCATTCTAATCGCGCTCCCTGAATCGCTGCTGACCATACCGCACTCGAGCGTACACAGTGTGCAGCCGCCACGCGGGTTTACAATCGTTACAGCAAAGGCACGCAGAAATGTTATACCGATGAAACAGCGACCGCTGCCCACGCCGATAGACCGGCATGCATAAAGCTCACCGACTTGGCGTCACTCTTGCTGCGTTGCTCACGTTGAGCGCCGTCGCGCTTGCGCAGACTTATCCGGTCAAGCCGGTGCGCGTGGTTGTTCCCTATACAGCAGGCGGCAGTATGGACATTCTGTCGCGGTTGATCAGCCAGAAAATGAATGAGGCGTTCGATCAAACGTTGATCATCGACAATCGTACCGGCGCGGGCGGAAACATCGGGACCGAGCTTGTGGCGCGCGCGGCGCCTGATGGTTATACGCTCTTGACGGCGGGCATCGGTATCATGGCCATCAATCCCAGTCTCTACTCGAAGCTACCGTATGACCCGATAAAAGATTTTGAAGCGATCACACTCTTGGCGAAAATGCCGAACATGCTCGCCGTGAGCCCGGCGCTGCCGGTCAAGTCGGTGAGCGAACTGATTGCACTTGCCAAGGCAAAACCCGGTGTGCTGAATTACGGTTCCGCCGGTTCCGGCTCCAATCCGCATATTCTCGCCGAGTACTTCAAGTTGAGGACCAATACCGACATTCAGGATATTCCGTACAAGGGCGTGCCACCGGCGCTCAGCGATCTGATCGCCGGCCAACTGTCGATGGTGTTTGCCACGGTGCCCACGGTGCTGCCACAGGCAAAGGCGGGGCGCGTCCGTGCGCTCGCCGTAACCTCAGCGAAGCGCCTTGCGCTGGTGCCCGAATTGCCGACGATCGCTGAAGCCGGTGTCCCGGATTACGAGGCGACGCAGTGGATCGGCATGCTCGCGCCTGCAGGCACGCCGAAAGATATCGTCGCTCAGCTCAATGCAAGAATCGTGAAGACGCTTCAGCGCGCGGACGTGCGCGAGCGCCTCGGCACTGAAATGGTCGAACCGGTGGGCAGCACGCCGGATGAATTTCGCGCTTTTATGAAAGCAGAAATTGCGCGCTGGGCGCCGGTCGTGAAGGCGTCGGGCATGAAACCCGACTAGCCGGATCAGCACTCACCGCGTCCAGCGAGCGCTCACCGCGGATTACAAACGATTCGATTGCCGAAGCGAAAGCAGTCGCGGTACGGGCGTACCCCACTGTATGCGGGAGCGCGCAACGCATATGGCTCAATGCGTCGCCATGGAATATGACGCTCGTTTGCTTCCTGCGCCTGCTGTTGAGCAAGTAACGTCTGCCGCTCGAGCTCTTGCAATTCCTTCTGCGTGTGCTCGGCCTCGCGCGCCTGGCGCGCGGACTGCTCTTCCGCCGTTCTCTGATCCTGAATCCGGCGATTCAAGCCCGCAGATTTGTCTCGCAACTCTTCGACGACCGCCTGCCGTCGCTGATTGAACTGACCGAAAGATATCTTTCCATCGTAGAGCTCCGTGAGTGCCGCCATTACCTTGTTCTCGGCTTCAATGTTGTAAGCCAGCAGCGGCGGGCGATAGATTTCATTACCTTCGCGGCTCGCCACTTTTACGCATTCGCTGCGCGCGGCCGCCCAATTGCCAATCGCCTCTCGTTCATTGCGGTTTGCAATAGAGCGATCTTCAAGCATCGCCGAAGACATACTCGTTGCATCACCGAGAGACAACTTCGCAGATAGCGAGGCGAACCTGGGATCGCCGGCCAAACCAGCGAGGCAACTCCGCAGGTCGTTCTGTGCCCAGCACATTGTGCTCACACACATAAGCGCAAATATCGCGAAGCGGCACATGTTTACAATCCTGCGGTTGATTGACGCGCCCAAGTGCAAGCCAAGTTTTATGTCGTGCTTGAGTTATAAACGGCAGCGGTCACGATGCAAGACTGGCGCGAATGTCCGGAAGTTCCCCGCTGCGATTGCCGGCTCGTTCATAAATACTACGAATAGCGTCGGGCATTCAACGCACCATATCATTGTGCGTTTGGACGTTCTGCTTGGATGACACAAAGCGCGTTATTGCTGCGGTACCGTGGCTTCACGGACAACTCGTGCCCAGGTTTCGGTCTCCGACTTGATGAACGCTGCAAACTGCTCGGGTGTCGAGGGTGCGGGATCGACGCCAACCTCGACGAGCCGTCGCTGCGTATCGGGCGCGCTCAAAACTTTGTGCAAATCAGCGTTCAGTTTCGCGACGATCGCTTTCGACACCGCCGCGGGCGCGCACAACCCGTACCAGACCGTCACATCTATCGGCACGCCCGATTCGCGCATTGTCGGCACATCGGGCAGATGCACGCTGCGCTTGGGCGACGTGACGGCAAGCGGACGCGTGCGGCCGGATTTCATCACAGCCAACTGAGTAGACATGTTGTCGAACATTGCTTGCAGATGGCCGCCCAGGAGATCTGTGAGAGCCGGTGCGCCTCCTTTATACGGCACATGCACGATGTTGATGCCGGTCGTGAGACGAAAAAGTTCGAGCGTCATGTGCGGCGAGCTGCCGACGCCGGGCGACGCAATGATGATCTTGCCGTCGTTGGCCTTGGTGTAGGCGATGAAATCGCTCACTGATTTCACCGGCACCGCAGGATTGACGACCAGAACGTTCGGCGTCGTACCAATCATCGATACCGGCGTGAAATCCTTGTAGTGATCGTAGGGCAGCTTCTTGTACAACGACGGCGCGACTCCATGCGACCAGATGCCGCAGAAGAGCAGTGAATATCCATCCGGTGGCGCTTTGGCAGCGATGTCGCTCGCGATTGTGCCGCCGGCGCCGGCCCGATTATCCACAATGACGGGCTGGCCCCACAGTTCACCCAGCTTGGCAGCCACGATGCGTGCAGTGACATCGACACCGCCGCCCGCCGCGAAGCCCACTAGTAATCGACCGGGCTTCGTTGGATAGTCAAGCGCATGCGCGGCGCCCGCTAGCAGCGGCAAAAGAATGATGAGGATCTTTCGTGTCGAATGCAGATTGCTCATCGCCTTCCCTCCCGCGCTCTCTTCGATCACTCGCCTTTGATAGCGGCTGATTTCAAGATTGGTTGCGCAACCGCTGCCGCGGCTGGCAGATAGTCCTCCTGCCTGCGAGTCATTGAACCACCTTATCAGCCCGCTGCAGAATGGATTGCGGAATTGTTATGCCGAGCGCTTTGGCGGTTTTCGCGTTGATCACGAGCTCAAACTTGGTTGGTTGCTCGACCGGCAACTCTGCCGGCCGCGTGCCGCGCAAGACCTTGTTGACCAGTTCGGCAACCTGGGCATACACACCTGTGTTGCGCGGACCGTAGCCCATCAGGCCACCCTGCTCGGCGGTTTCGGGCCACTCGTAAATAGCGGCGATGCGAGCGCGGGCGAACGCTTCTATCTGATAAGCGCGATATGCATTCAGAGTCGGCGATGCATGCACATTTACGGCGGTAACTTTTTCCTCAATCAAAGTTTTTATCGCGCCGGCGATTTGTACCTGCGTCTCTGCGGGCGCGAACACCAGCTCCACGCCCATAGCCCGACCGGCCGCCTTGACATCGGGCATCGAGATATTGATTGTCGGATCGTGCAGCACGCCGATACGCCGCGCGGACGGCAGCAGTTCTCGCAGAACTTCAAGCCGCTTCGCATCCAGCTCAGTGGCAAGGATAGAGACACCCGTCGTGTTGGCGCCGGGACGCGCCATGGTTTTGACGAGGCCGGACGCCACGAGATTGTCCGTCATCGCAATAATCGGAATCGTCGCTGTCGCCTTCTGCGCGGCGATGGTGCCGGGCCGCCCGAATGTTACGATCACATCGACTTTACGTGCGACCATGTCTGCAGCAAGTTTCGGCAGCGCATCGTTACGGCCGTCCGCCCATGTGAATACAAATTCGACGTTATCGTTTTCCGTCCATCCGAGCGATGCCATGTGGCGGCGAAACGGCTCGACGAATGTTTCGTTGACGTCACGTGGATTAACACGAATTACGCCGACCACCATACGGCGCTTGGTCGCCTGTGCCCGAGCTGCTGCGGGCAAAAGAGCGCTCAAGGTGAGCGCCGTGACAACCTGGCGGCGTGTAAGCATGTATGTCCTCTCCTTACCGAAACTGCGCGGCCCTCTCATTGTAGCTTCGACATACATGGAGTGCGGCGTGCACGCGACCCGCTTGCAGTACGCTTTACCCGGACGAGTGAGTCTAGTGAATTCGCCATGTGATAATGGAAGAATAAGCGTTGCACTGGCGAATGAGACTGATCGGATGTCGAACGAATGTTGATCCACGGCAAGTGTCACTGTGGAAATATCGCTTTCTCACTGACGTGGGAACCGCATCCGATTGAAATTCACGCTCGTGCCTGCTCGTGTTCATTCTGCGTAAAGCACGGTGGCGTGTGGACCTCTAATCCCTCGAGTAGCCTCCATATGTCGATTAAAGATTCCTCACTCATATCGAACTATGCATTCGGAACGCGCACCGCGGAGTTCCACACTTGCGCACGCTGCGGCGTCGTGCCGGTTGTCACCAGCCGCATCGACGGCCGTCTCTACGCGGTAGTAAATGTCAACGCCTTCGAAGGCATCGATCCCTCAGTGGTGCGGCGCTCTCCTTCCGACTTCGACGGCGAAGGGACGGATGATCGGCTCGAGCGAAGGAAGCGCAACTGGATCGGCGACGTAAAGTTTGTCGGTAATAGTGCGTAACGCTCGAATTGCCGCGACCCCCGCTCTGTGTAGAACCGCCGTGCGAGAGGAACAGCGAGTGCAGACGGTCTCAATGGACCGTTAAATATGCGCTGACTGAAACAGAGTCGCACGTCAGCGTCATTCAAGTTTGAAATTGCGAACGGCTATTGGCGCGGTACTCCGGCCGAGCGCACAACTGCGCCGTAACGCTCGATCTCGGTCCGCAGCAAATCTCTAAGCTCTTCGGGCGTTCCCGGCCATGGCTCGACGCCGATGTCAGTGAGCCGTTCGCGCAAGTCGCGGGTTTCGAGCGCTTTGACGATTTCACGATTGAGCCGCGATACGATGTCGCGCGGCGTGCCGGCGGGCGCGAACATGGCATACCACAACGGCATGGTGAAGCCCGGGACCCCGGCCTCTATACCAGTGGGTACTTGCGGAACAGCAGCCACACGCTGTTCGGTAAGCACTGCAAGCGGGCGCACTTTACCGGCACGTATATGCACCAGCGTCGTCGACACCGGCATCACGACTTCGTCGACCTCGCCGCCCATCATCGCGACCATCGCCTGCGTGACGCCCTTATAGGGGACATGCACGATGTCGATTTTTTCGAGATGCTTGAGGAGCTCGTTAGCGAGATGGTTGGTCGTGCCTATGCCGCCGGAACCGTAATTCAGTTTGCCGGGACGCGCACGCGCAAGAGCAATAAACTGCCGCAGCGTTTTCGCCGGTACTGACGGGTGCACAAGCATGATGTTCGGAATCGAAGTCAGCCGCGCTATCGGAGCGAGATCTTTGACCGGATCATAGCCAAGCTTGGAATACAACGATGGACTTACTGCGATGCTCGCAGTGGCGATCACCATCGTGTAGCCATCGGGCGGAGCCTTGGCGGTGAATGCGATACCGAGATTTCCGCCGGCGCCAGCTCGGTTATCGGGCACCACTTGCTCGCCCAATTGCTCGGAGAGTTTCTCGCCCAGCATGCGGCCAACGATATCGCTGGAGGCGCCGGCCGGAAAAGGCACAACGAGGCGCAGCGGTTTGTCCGGATACGTTTGCGCTGCGCCTGCTAATGCAACGTATGTGACCAGACCGCCGCACACCAGCGCAGCAATATGAATGTCCGCGACGACGTGCCGCACTTTAGCCGCGCTCATAGGACCTCCTCAGGTACAACGGTCTGCTGACGAACACAAGTTTACTTGTTTGCGTTAAGCACACCGCTATTTGCGGTCGCCAGCCGATCGCTTCACCTCCCAGACTTGAGGCTGTGATGGCCAGGTGCCGCGCTCGCTCACGCGCGAGCCCTCGAATACCAGATAACTTTGCTGACCGTAGTGCGGCAGCGCCGATGAAATTGCTGCGAGTGAAGATGCGTCACGGCCGGAAATGAGCACCACAGTTCGGCCATTGTCAGCGCGCATCGTCCAAACTTGCGCCGTGCCTTGCGTCGGAGCGAGTAACGCCGGTCGTGCCGGGAGTTTCTGACCCGCAAGCCAATCGTCGACCTGCGCGTGGAGGCCGATGACCACAGCGATTGCTGCAGCGCTATTCGCAGTGGATCTCTGCAATAGCGCCGACGTAATGTCGCGAGCGGCTGCCTCAAGCGCAGAACCCTTTGCAAGCACCGAGACCGTCGGACTCGCGGCAAGCATCGCTTCGCGCAGAATCGGCGGCGCTTCACCGGCGCCGAGTCTTCGAAAGATGCGAAGCTCCGGGTCAAGCGTGATTGTGAGCGGCTCATTCGGAAGGTCGAGCGTTATGGTCTGTGCATCACGTGAGATTTGAACGCGGTGCGTAATGTCAGCGTCCGCGGTTCGCACTACAAGCGGGACTGAGATCGTGTAAGCGGGCGTTCCTTGCTGCAATGACACATCCAGCCGCCAGCCCGAACCCATGCGCGTAACCTGTGCATCGCCGATGCGCAGATCGGGCGCACCGGCACGGCTCACCCACTCGTCGAAGAATGGAGCAAGCGGCTTACCGGACGCATGCTCGAAGGCGGCGCGAAGGTCGTCCCACGATGCAACGCGGAATCGCTGCTCCTGCCAGAACGTGCGCACACCATCGTCAAATGCAGTCGCACCGAGGGCGTCGCGCAGCATGAAGAAGACCATCGCGGTCTTGTTATAGCCAACAACCTGCGACGCGCCGTGCGTACGCGAAGTGAAGCGAACGAGTGGCACATCGTCGCCCGGCGGCATGGCCGCATAGTCGCGCAGCCAAGCAAGGCGCATTGCTTTTGCCGCTTCCGCAGTCTCCCGCTCGCGATACGCGTAATCCGCCATGAACGTCGTCAGTCCTTCCGACCAGTTGCCGTGCGCATAATCAGGATAGACGCCGTTACCCCACCAGTTATGCAGCACTTCGTGACCGAGCGAGGTCGAGCGAATAAATGGAAGACGCAGCACACTGATGCCGAGATAGGTGAGCGTCGGCATGCCGAATCCGGTCGGCGTGGGGCTCGACACAATACTCAATTCCGAAAACGGATAGGCGCCGATCCATCGCTCATACATGTCGAGATACGCAGCGACTGAGTCCAGATAGCCGCCGGCAAGATCCGCGATCTCAGCATGGAAGTAAGTACGCAGCCGCACGTCAGTTCCCGCCGCAGTTCGCAATCGTCGTTCATCAATGCGATAGGGACCGGCCATGAGCGAGATTCCTTCCGCGGGCTCGCGGAAGTCGAAGCGCGCGCGATAACGCGCATCGATAACGCGTTCTTCCGTAAGTCGCCCCGGGACGAGTCCCCGTTGTGATGCAGGCAAGTCCAGCTCTACGGTATAGCGCTCGAGCGCACCGTCTACCGAAGGGTACCAACCGGAGCCAGCAGGAAGAAACGTGCCCTGAGCACCCGTCACCGGCTCGTTGTACGTGAGCGTGGCTCGATGATCGAGCTTTGAATCAAGTGCAGCGAGCGTACCGTGCCACCGCACGTCGATCCGGCGGGCTGCAGGCAGGCTTACATGCTGCAATTGACCCGCTGTCGTCGTTGCCGCTTGAATGCTGCTGCCGTCGATGAGCAGTGAGTCCAGCTTGAATCGCGTCGACAAAAGCAGAGTGGCTGCGCGGGCAGTATCAAAGGTGATCGTGTCGCGGCCTTGAAGTGAGTGCGTCGCCGGCTCGATGCGCACGGAAATTTCGTGTGCCGGCGGCGCAGCGGCAAACGTCGGCCCTGAAAGCGCGATCGCGCTTATCAGCGCCGCAAGACACTTCACAAAACGGATCATCGCGGCGCTGGAAATTTCGCGATCAGCTCTACACTTTCGTTTTGACGTTTCACTTTCAGCGGAAGCCAGGTGCCCGGCGCCGTCTTTTCGACAGCGGCTCTCAAGTCCGCCGCTTGTTTGATGGCGGTGCCTGCCGCCTCGAAAACCACGTCGCCAATGCGCAAGTCAGCGACCTCGGCGACACTGCCCTTGCTGACCGTCTGTATGCGGACGCCTTCCGGCACAGTTTCAAGCGCGACCCCGAGCAGTGGACGCGATGGCGAAGGCGGCGGTCGCTTCGGAAATCCAAAGACCGCGGTTGCAAGCCCGGCTGACAACTGTTTGCAGTCGGCGTCTCGATCCCAGGGCAATAGCGTCGTCACGTTCTTGATACCAAGCTGATCGAGCTGGTGCGGCACGCCCTGCCCGTAGGCGATATGGCTGCTGCCCATGATACCGATGACAAGCGCGTCCGGTCTGCGCGCGACTGCGGCGGCGATTGCCTGGGCCATCGCGCCATCCCAGATCAATTGAGCTTCGACGAAGCGCTGGAATTCCGGATCGGTGCGTGCCGGTGGACCCGCTTTCTTCTCCGGGTGCTCCGAGTAGACAGCAAACAAGCGCTCCACATAGGCTTCGCTCGCCGGACTTGGCTTCGACACACCTTCGCGTTTTTCAGCGGGCACACTTTCAAAACTGTTTTGCCGTACTTCGCGCACAAAGTCGCGGTCCACATTGAGCGCAATCATCTGAGTGCGATTCAGGCGCGCAAAGTGAAATAAGGAGAAGTAGTCTTCAGTTGCGATGCCCCAGACTCGAGCCCAATCGGTTGCCTTGAGGAACTCATCGTCGCTCAGTTCGCCTGCGACCCAGCGGTCCAGCGCAGGCTGCACGCGGCGCGGGAACATTTCGAAACCGAGCGCCAGCTGAGGTCGCAGCGCTGACAGCGCGGCAACCGTGTACAACTCCCAACGATGATGATCTGCGTTGTCGTGATTCTCGCCCAGCAACACGACTTGCGATTTCGCAGCGCGGGAAAGGAGTTCAGTGGCGCTGATTTGCGAGCTGCCGGGCACCGTCCATTCGGCTACTGGTGCGCAGCTTCGCTCGGCATCAGCCGCGGTCGCAAGATCTGCCATGATGAGGCCGAGCGCGCAGCAGCCGGCGGTTCGAATCGCGCCAAAAAAATCAGTCACCCGAAATTGTAACTGACACGTCGCCATTCAAGCGCAAGCCGGGATACCGCTCCGCCAAGCGTCCCTTCGCCAGTTGACCATCAATAAAATCCGCGGGCATGAAAAAGCGCGTCCTGATGCTAGAACCGGTCACACTTTATTTTTTGATGCGGCGGCCGGGGTGTCGATTTCCACACGCTCGTCCGACTAATGAGTATCAACAACCAACCGGTCATGGAAACACGATGTTCACTCGCTTGCAAACATCAGTATCGCCCGGACTTAAAAAATGGGGCTCGTATGCTCTTATATTGTGTGCGCCCGGTTCATTTGTAATTCTTCCGTTAGTATGGATTGCGGGTCAATGCCGGCGCGGGCGTTTGCCGGCTCTCGCGCGGCTGCGAGTGCCTGCCGTGTACAAAACGCTGATGGCGATAGCGTCCTCCAGAGCCTCTGGTCTCATCCCGGACGCACGTCCACGCCCTTGGTATGTCCGAGTATGGATGCGGGCTTGAGCTCACTCCACTCAGCCTCCCAAACTCCGAATGCAGAATCGTAGCTCGTCAACCGTCAATTCAGGCACGGGCGGGAATAAACGCTGTCCTTTGCTGTTCTTACTCAGTGCTAAGGTAATACCGATGTCCGACTTCCTGCTGGCGCGCAATGCTTATAATAGAGAACCGGTGTCTCCGTGCAGCCACTTCTTTGATTACCCCAGGAGGCTTCTCATGAAACCTGATGCGTCAGCTTCTAATATTCGAACATGCTCAATCGCCATAATCTTTGCACTGGTCGTTGTCGGTTGCGGGACCGCTAGTCCCAATACCGCCGGCAGCTATCCTGCAATGGTCAACAATACAGCAGGTCCGATGGGCTTATCGTTGTGGTGTCGCCAGCACTACAGTGAACCGCGTTGCGCGGGCGGCGCAAGCAACGATCTAACCGGTCCGCAATAGCCGTCCGTCTGTGCTTCCGATATCACGCCCTTGTGCAGCGACAAGGGCGTTTTCGTTTTGACAGCACGCATGCTCCGCACGAAGAATGTAAAAGCGCGAATTTTCCGCGCATCAAATCCAGGATTACGTTTCTTCGAAGTGCGCTATCAGCTTGCACCTGCAATGCAAGCTATCACCCGGTCTTGTCATTGAGCGCTCGCGATCAGCGTCAATGCACAGTCATGCGCGCCTTATCGCGCAGCGGCCGCAGACTGCCGCCTTTCATGAGCGAACCGGGCAGCGGATGTCCGACGATGTCTTCCGCAAGTTGCGCAACTTCGATCAGGCGTTCGAGATTGATGCCCGTGTCGATGCCCATCTCTTCGCAGAGAAACACGAGGTCTTCCGTGCAGATATTGCCCGCCGCGCCTTTATGCGCTGCGAATGGGCAACCGCCGAGGCCCGCGACCGTCGCATCGAAAATATCGACGCCCATTTCCATCGCCGCATATGCGAGGGCGATTGCCATACCGCGCGTATCGTGCAGATGCAGTGACAAGCGCTGGTCCGGATATTTTTCGCGCACGGCGCCGATCACGCGTTTGATCGACTGCGGTGTGGCCCACGCCATCGTGTCCGCATAATTGAGCACCTTGATGGTCAAGCCGTGCTCCGCGGCAAGATCGAAAACCTGGCGGGTCATATCGAGGACCTGCTGCACCGATATGTCGCCCTGATAATTGCAGCCAAACGCCGCCATGATGGAGCCGCGCTCGACCGGCACGCTGTAGTGCTAATACATCTCGATCAATGCGTGCTGCGCTTCATAGTTCTGTTTGAGCGTGCGCTTCTGATTGCGTTGGAGGAATGCTTCAGATGCCGTGAGCGAGATGATACCGGTCGTCTCGAAGCGGCCGGTTGCAATTGCGCGCTCGACACCTTTCGCATTCATGGCGAGCGCCTCATAGCGAATGCCGGTATGGCGGTTGTAGCCCTTCGCGACTTCTTCGGCATCCGCCATACCCGGAACGTTCTTGGCGGGCACGAACGAACACACCTGGATATGTTTGATGCCGGTTGTCGAAAGCGCATCGACGAGCTCGATCTTGCGTGCGGTCGGAATCGGGCCTTTCTCGAATTGAAAGCCTTCGCGCGGACCTTGTTCGTAAATATGGATGGACTTAGGCAGATCGCTCATGGCTACTCCTGGTAACAGCCGATGGAACATGCGCGCTGAATTTGTTCAAGGGTCCGCCGGCAAACTATCGGTGTGAGTTTTATTTATTGCACATGTCGCGATGCTGCGTCAATTGCAAGCGCGGCTACCGCGCCTTGCGCAGCCCATCGTTTCCGCGCATATTCGAACACCGTCATAACGATGCACAAAACGGCGATGGCACAAAAGGCTGAGGTACATCGACTCGAATCCGCGGATGAATTCACCGAGTTCGTCTATGAGCACGGATGGACCGACGGCCTGCCCGTTTTTCCGCCCACACGCAAGGTCGTCGGCGAGATGCTCGAATATCTCCGCCGTGATCCCGAAGAAGTTCTCGGTACGATATTTCCTGCCGACGGCGAAGCGACCATTGAGAATATCGTTGCCAACTGCGCGATGGCGGGTTGCCTGCCGCAGTACGCGCCGGTCGTGCTCGCAGCAGTGGAAGCGCTCGTCGATCCGGAGTTTCCCATCAACACCACGCAGTCCACGGGATCGGCGTCGATTTTTACGCTGGTCAGCGGCCCCGTTGTGAATGATCTGAAATTTCATACACGCGAGTGGATCTTCGGCCCCAACGGCGGACGCGCGAACGCGACGATCGGGCGCGCCATCCGGCTAATCCTGTGGAACATCGGCCGCGCGCACCCCGGAAAACTCATCAAAGGAACCATGGGCCATCCCACCGCCTGGAGCTATTGCATCGGAGAAGAACGCGAGCTGGCGCCGTGGGGACCGATGCATACCGACTTCGGCATCGACGCGGCAGACAGCGCTGTCACGGTGATGAAGGCGGGCGAGCATTCGCAGCTCGCGGTGCCCATCAATACCGTTGGCCTCAACGAATGCATCACATTGCTCGCGCGCGGCATCGGGCGCGTTGGATTGTCGACGAGCGGCGGCCAGCGCGGCTATATCTACGTCATTAATCCGACGCTCGCGCAAGCCTTCGCGCAGGCAGGCTATACGCGCAACCAACTGCGTGCCGCGATTGCTGAACGGGCGCGTAAGTATTCGTACGACTGGCAGAATGATCAGAAGCAAGGTGCGGCGGCGCCGTTCCCTGATCCATACACCAAGACACCAAGTGAGCGTCCGATGTTCGTCGCGCCGGTCACGCCCGACGAAATACATGTCGCGGTCGGCGGCGGACAAGCGCCGCAGATGGGGCAATGCGTTTCAATTTCCAGCCGCAGCTCGGTCGGCAAACCTATGGTGGCTAAAAAAATCCGCTTCCCTGCGTAACAAGGAGAACAGCATGCTTGAACTCGTAAGCCCTATCGGTTATCCGCGCATGCAGTCACAGGCGCAGCGACGCTCGCTCGAGACGCCCATCGGGCGGCGTGTCGGATTCATCTGGAATCAATATCCCGTCACCAAAGGATTCTGGCAGCGGTTTGAGAGCGCGTTCGAAGAATTAAGCAGCCCGCTAGCCGTCGAGCGCGCGTACAAGAACAACACGTGGGCTCCGCTCGATGCGAAAAAGTTTGAACAGGTCGCAGCGGCAGTCGATTATTTCATCGTTGGTGTCGGCGCCTGAGGGTCCTGCACCGGCGCCGCGGTGCGCGACGCGTTCCAAGCCTGGAAGGCAGGCATACCGGCCATCGTGCTCGTGCACGAGCCGTTCGAGGTGCTCGCGAAGGCGCAGTTCCAGGCGCTCGGTGCGCAAGACCCGACAATGATCGTCTACAAACAGGATGCGCCTGCGCTGGAGACGCCTGAAGAAAGCATGTCCAAAGCACGCCGCGTTGCAGCGGAAGTGATCGGGATGCTAAGCATCAAAGCTTAGACTCACGCCATGCACTACACATCACGTGAACTGCGGCCACGCGTATGCATTCATCTGCTGTGCGCATACGTCGCCTCGTTCGGCGCGGCCGCATCACTCGCGGAGGACTATCCGACGAGGCCGATACGCATCGTGACATCAGAGGCCGGCGGCGGCAACGATGTGCAGGCGCGTCTGCTCGCACTTGGACTTGCGCCCGCACTAGGCGTGCAGCTGGTGATCGATAATCGGCCGAGCGGCGTGGTGCCAGGAGACGTTGTGTCCAAAGCACCGCCCAATGGTTACACGCTGCTTCTGTATAACAGCACTCTCTGGATCGGGCCGCTGCTGCAAACCACGCCTTATGAAATCGAGCGCGATTTCTCACCGATCACCACGGTGGCGACGTCCGCGAACGTGCTCGTCGTCAGTCCGGCGGTTGCAGCGAAGTCCGTGACGGAGTTGATAGCGGTCGCAAAGGCCAGCTCGGGCAAGCTCAATTACGGCTCGAGCGGAACCGGAGCTTCAAATCATCTCGCCGCTGAATTGTTCAAGGCGATGGCGGGCGTTGACATCGTGCGCATCAACTATAAAGGCGCCGGGCCTGCATTGACTGCGTTGCTTGCCGACGAACTGCAGGTAATGTTTCCAACGGCGGGCGCAGTGACGCCATACATGCGGACCGGCCGCGTGCATGTGATCGCAGTGACGAGCATGGAGCCATCAGCTCTACTCCCGGGCGTGCCTACGGTTGCGGCGTCAGGTCTGCCGGGCTACGAATCTGTTTCGACATACGGTGTGTTTGCGCCTGCAAAGACGACGCGAGAGATTATCGTGAGGCTGAACCGGGAAATCGTGCGGCTTCTCGAGCGGCCGGACATGAAGGCAAAATTTTTCGCTGCCGGCGTCGAGCCGGCGAGCGGAACGCCGGAGCAGCTTGCAGCGACCATGAGATTGGAAACAGCTCGCATCAGCAGATTGATAAAGGACGCGGGTATCCGCGCAGAGTAAGCGTTCTTTCCAAGCCGCCCGCTCAATTCTAACGAGCGGCGTCATCGATTTCCTTCATCATGCCTGTCTGTTAAGCTGCGTCAACCAGCACGGCACCAAGTCCGGCGGAGGAGACGCAATGGAAATGAGTCAACGCACCGCTTCAGTGCCATCGTCCGCGGTTGATGGCATTCAGATCAAACCGGTCACCGCGACACTCGGCGCAAAAGTCATCTGCGGTGATGTGCGCCAGCTCGATAACCGAAAAACGCATGCGATCAAGCAGGCATGGCTCGACAACCTCGTGCTGCTGTTTCGCGGCCAGACGCTGAACGACGATGAGCTGGTCGCTTTCGCCCAACGCTTCGGCAAACTTTCACATCCCGTCGCGGGTCATCAGCTCGCCGGCAATGTGAAGACCTTCAAGCATCCGAATGTGAATGTGGTGTCCAACGTTGTGGAGAACGGCGTTGCTATCGGCAGCCTTGGCGATAGCGAAGCGTACTGGCACACGGATTTTTCATTTGAGGAAGTTCCTTACGCCGCGACGTTGCTTTATTCGCTCGAGATACCTTCGACGCCGGGCGGCAATACCGGCTTCACCAACATGTATCTCGCGTACGAAACGCTTCCACGCAATCTGCGCGAGCGCATCGGCGGGCTGACGATCAAACACGACGCGAGCTATAACAGCGCCGGTGTGTTGCGGCGGGGCTACAAGCCGGTAACGGATGTACGGGAGTCGCCCGGTCCGGTGCATCCGATTGTGCGCACACATCCCGAGACACTCCGCAATTGCCTTTATCTTGGCCGGCGCAATTTTGCATACATCAACGGCCTCGAAGTCGAGGAATCGGAGTGCCTGCTGAACGAGTTATGGGCGCATACGGAGCAGCCGGCGTTTCAATGGCATCATCAATGGCGCGTCGGTGACGTGCTCGTTTGGGATAACCGCTGCACGATGCATCATCGTGACGCGTTCGATCCGCATGCACGGCGCATCATGCACAAGACGATGACGGAGGGCGATCGTCCGCACTTCCAGGCCGGCGCGGACGACAAGGCGCGACATCCGCGCGGCTATTTACACGCCGCTGCGATCTAGCGTCTTCGCACCTCGTTCGCGCCAGTTGCGTTCAGCCGTGTCTCGCATCTTGCGATTCGTGGTCCTGTGCGCGTGGGCGTCGTACGCTGGACATCCGGCGCAGGCGGACGACTACCCGGGCAAACCAATCAAGATCATCATCGCGCAAGCCGCAGGCGGTGCTTCCGATGTGCTTGTGCGCCTCCTCGCGCAAAAGCTGACTGAAAATCTTGGCCAGCAGGTCGTCATCGAGAACCGTCCTGGCGCCGGCGCCAACATCGGCGCCGAGATCGCCGCCCGGTCGGCGCCGGATGGATACACAATCTTCGTCGCGTCGCTGCCGCACGCGATTGCGCCAAGTCTCTACAAGAATCTGAGCTATGACCTCCTGAAGGACTTTGCGCCTATTGCGCTCGCCGCGGAGGAGCAGTTTTGTCTCGTCGTCCATCCATCGCTGCCGGCAACAAACGTAAAAGACTTCGTCGCGTTTCTGAAAAGACATAGCGGCGCGGTATCGTATGGGTCAACCGGAAATGGCGCCGCCAACCATCTTGCCATGGAGCTTTTGCAATCCATGGCCGGCGTCAAGCTCGTGCACGTGCCTTATCGAGGCAGCAGCTTTGCGCTCACCGATGCGATAAACGGCCGCGTGCCGGTACTGTTCGTCAATCTGTCTCCTGTAAGCGGACATTTGCAATCGGGAAAGCTGCGCGCGCTTGCCGTCACCGCGCTCAAGCGCTCGCCATTGCTGCCTGCAGTACCGACCATAGACGAATCGGGTTATCCCGGCTACGACATCGTGAACTGGTTTGGCTTCCTCGCGCCTGCCGGTACGCCCGCTGACATCATTCGCAGACTGAATTCAGTGATCACGAAAGTCGCCGGCTCCAGCGAAATTAAAAGCCGTCTCGCTTTACAGGGCGCCGAGCCGCTTACTGCGACGCCGGAAGAGATGCGTGCATTCCTGTCAGCGGAAATCACAAAGTGGGACAAAGTAGTGCGCGCTACCGGCGCTCGCGTCGACTGACTTCGAGCGCCGCGATATAGCGTTAAGATGTGACGGTTCTGCCGTCAGGAATTCCGCAGTGTCCGAGCCGCAGCAAGCGCCCTCCCCGTTCAGTCCTTTTCGCCATACCACCTTCATGGTGCTGTGGACGGCCACCGTCCTGGCGAATATCGGAACGTGGATGTACAGCGCGGCGGCCGCATGGCTGATGACAACACTGGACGCCGATCCACTGATGGTTTCGCTCGTTCAGGTGGTAACCACATTACCGATGTTTCTGTTTGCGCTGCCGGCCGGCGCGCTCGCAGACATCATCGATAAGCGCCGCTTTCTTATCCTCGCGGAAACCGCAGTGACCGCGATCGCGACGATCTTTGCCGCGCTGGTTTCATTTGAGCTGATGACGCCCGCCGTGTTACTCGTCTTCGTCTTTTTGATCGAGGCCGCCGGTGCTCTTACGACACCCGCATGGCAATCGATTGTTCCCCAGCTCGTACCGCGCGCGGATCTGCCGCAGGCGATCGCGGCGAATAGCGTCGGCGTCAACATAAGCCGCGCAGTGGGCCCTGCATTGGGGGGCCTCATCATCGTCAGTATCAGCATCGGCGCGCCGTTCTGGCTTAACGTCATCAGCAATTTTGGAATCATCGGCGCCTTGCTGTGGTGGCGCTCGCCCCCGCAGAACGCGAGCCGGCTTCCGGCCGAGCGCTTTATGAGTGCCATGCGGACAGGTATCCGGTATGCGAGATACAACTCCGAATTACGCGCGACGCTCATGCGCGCGGCGGCTTTCTTTTTGTTCGCAAGCGCGTATTGGGCGCTCCTGCCACTCGTCGCGCGAGATCAAATCTCGAGCGGGGCGGAGATCTATGGAATGCTGCTCGGGGCCATCGGCGTTGGCGCCATCGGGGGCGCCTTCCTTTTACCCTGGCTAAGAGCGAAGCTCGGATGCGACAAACTGGTTGCCGCGGGCACGATCGGGACTGCCATTGCGCTATTTCTGTATGGAGCTGCGCGAGTACTACCGATTGCATTCGCCGCGAGCATCATTGCAGGCATTTCGTGGATCGCAGTGCTGTCGAGTCTCAACGTGTCTACGCAATTCGCATTGCCGCAATGGGTTCGTGGGCGCGGACTCGCCGTCTATTCCACCGTATTCTTCGGCGCCATGACCGTCGGCAGCGCGGTATGGGGACAGGTTGCTCGAATGGCCGGCGTACCCGGCGCACTATATATTGCTGCCGCGTGCGCGCTGTGCGGCATTCCCCTCACACGGCGCTGGAAACTAGAGACCGGCAGCGGCGCGGATCTGACGCCATCCATGCACTGGCCGGCGCCCGTCGTAATGCGTCAAATAGAGAATGACCGCGGGCCGGTGCTGGTGACTGTCGAATATCGGGTTGCGAAGAAAAATCGCCAGGCGTTTCTAACAGCGCTCGACGGCATTGCGCATGAACGCCGGCGCGACGGCGCGTATCGCTGGGGCGTATTTGAGGACCCGGCGGACCCGCAACGGTATCTCGAAACGTTTCTCGTCGAGTCCTGGCTCGAACATCTGCGGCAACATGAACGCGTGACGAACGCCGACCGAATAGTGCAGGAACAGGTGAGTCGTTTGCTCCAGAGCGAGACCAGGATTACGCACTTGATTGCCGCCGAACTGGATGGGCCCACAGGCGACGCTTGAGCGCACACAGCGCTGTCAGTGTTGCGTGCGTAAGAAACGTCCCACATCTGTATCAAGAAATGTCCGACGACGGAATCGCGGCCTCATGCGTCTAATACCCTGCAACTGTCATAAACCCTAAACTGGAGGATTCATGAAAGTCACATTAATATCAGCGTGTTTTGTTGCCGGAGCTCTTATTACGCCGGTTGCTGCCTACTCTGCGGATTCATACTCAAACAGCAGCAAAAAGACCGAACATTCCGCGGACACCAGCACACAGAAGGAAGGGTTTAAGGACTCAGTAAAAGACACTACCATCACGGCGATGGTCAAGGCCGAATTCGCGAAGGACAAGCAGGTCAGCGCGACGAATATCAGCGTAGAAACTAACGGCACCGGAGTCGTCACCCTGACCGGTACTGCGAAAAGCAAAGCGGAAGCCAATCGCGCTGTTGAGTTGGCGCGCAACACCAAGGGCGTTACCTCGGTACACAACAACATTCATGTCGAGAGCACGGCAAGCGCAAAACCCAGCAATACCGGGACGTCGAGCAGCAAGTAATCTGCTCTGCAACGGCAAAAGGCGGCTTCGGCCGCCTTTTTTTGCGCCGAAAATAAGCGGATGTAGGGGGCGCACCTTCTTGGCGCTCTACCTTGAATGCGCCAAAACGATAAGATGCGGGGCAAGGTGTACCGGCCGGTAACGCACTCGCGGCCGTGAGCATACTTGGTCGGTTAGTAACAATGACGGCGATGTTCGTCTAAGTGCCGCGCAAGTGGACGTTGAGGAGAGAGCGAATGAAACTCGTTTTCCGTGTCGCACTCGCTTGCCTGACATACATGCTGTCGATGCTCGCCGGCGCACAGACCTATCCCACTAAACCTATCCGCGTGATCGTATCTGTGCCCGCCGGTGGCACACCCGATGTCCTCGCGCGGGCAGTAACACCGGGCATGTCGACGCTGCTCGGTCAGCAACTCGTCATGGATAACCGCGGCGGCGCGGGCGGTCGCATCGCCGCGGAGACGGTCGCCACGAGCGCGCCCGATGGCTATACCGTGTTCATGACAAGTCCGCCATGCGTTACTATCCTGCCGCATTTCTCCAAGGTGCCATACAGCACCCTCAAGGATTTCATTCCGGTGAGTCTCATCTCGACCGGCGATATGTTGCTGCTCGTGTATCCAACGTCGCCAGTCGCCAGTACACAGGACTTGATCGCGCGCGCAAAAGCGCAACCGGGCAAGCTCAACTACGGGTCTGCCGGCAGCGGCACGGTCAACCACATCGGCATGGAAGTATTCAAGGTCATGGCAGGCATTAAACTCACGCATGTACCGTATGCCGGTGCGCCGCAATCGGTGATCGATCTGATGGCGGGACGGCTCGATGTCATGCTCAACTCGATCCCGCCGGCGCTGCCGCATGTAAAGCAGGGCCGTCTGCGCGCACTTGCTGTCGCCGGTGCAAAGCGTTCCCAACTGCTGCCGGATATTCCGACGGTTGATGAATCATCGGGACTACGCAGCTTTCAGGCCGGCAGCTGGCTCGGTCTGCTGGCGCCTGCAGGCACACCGCAACCGGTTATCGCGCGACTGAATGAGGCCGCGATGAAAGCGGTGCAGTCACCGGATACAAGCGCGCGTCTGGTTGCGATAGGCGGCGAGCCCATAGGCAGCAGCGCGCGCGACTTCGCAACGTTCCTGCGTGCCGACTATGAAAAAAACGGAGCTGCGGTGAAACAGGCCGGTTTAAGAATCGAATGATGCGCACCACTTAAGGAGGATAGGTAATGGCAAAGCTCAGACATGTTGCGCTCTACGCAGATGATATCGAAGCAACCGCATCATTCTATGAAAAAGCATTTGACATGCAACGCGTTCTCCAGCGGGAACACGCCATCACACTGTCAGACGGCGTCGTCAGTATGGCCATCGTCAATGCCGCACGCAGAAGCAATGGGAAGCCGGGGCTCGATCATATTGGTTTTCTCGTCGACGATATGGACGCAGCAGCCGCCCGGCTCGAAGCCATGGGCAGCGTGCACTGTGGCCAGATCTCGAAGACGCGCGCGAATCCGAATATCGAGCGCAAATATCGTGACCCGAACGGGCTGGTCTTCGACATCGTTACTCCGCAGCACGCTGAACCGGTGTGGGGAATCGCCTCCTGAAAATCGCCCGTTGTCAGTCTCGATCGAGATTGCCAAAGCTTGATGAGTGGACTAGAGTCACGCCGCATGACAGCGGAATAATCACCGCCGATCCGTAACTCCGACATGTAACATGGTCTTTGATGGAGGCGGCCGCATGAAAGCGTCTTTCAATAACGTCCTGGCGAAGATGCATGTGCCGACACGGCGACGTCTTAAGCCCGCTGTCTTGATTGTATGCGTCGCGGCATGTTGCGCCACGCATGTATTTGCCCAGCCGTATCCGGCCAAGCCGGTGCGTATTTTCGTCGCTAGCGGCCCGGGAAGCGGCGACGACTTTGTCGCGCGGCTCCTCGCGGTGAAGCTCGGTGAACTCATGGGCCAGCAATTCATCATCGACAACCGGCCGGGCGCGGGCGGTTCGATTGGCCAGATGGCAGCCGCGAAGTCGCCTCCGGACGGCTACACCCTGTTACTGGGTGGCGGTTCGATGGCAGGCGCGCGCTATGTAAACGCGGCCGTCCAATATGACGTCTTGCGCGATTTCACGCCCGTCTCGCTGCTCGAGACTTCTCCTTTTGTGCTGCTGGTGCATCCATCCGTACCGGCGAAGACGGCAAAAGAATATATCGCACTCGCCCGTTCGCGCCCGGGCAAGATGACGTTCGGTACCATCGGCGCCGGACAGATTCCTTATTGGAGCGTGATACTGTTCAACAACATGGCGCGCATCGACGCCGTCGAGGTTGCTTACAAGTCGACTGAAGGAGCGCTTATCGACCTGATCTCCGGACGGGTCGACTATAATTTCGCACCGGTGGTCGCCGCGCTGACGAACAAGGCGAGATTACGGTCGCTCGCCGTTACGACAAGTGCACGCTCGCCGATGTTGCCGGACGTGCCGGCGATGGGCGAAGCGGCGCTGCCGGGTTATGAAATGCCGGCGTGGCGCAGCATTCTCGGGCCGGCCGGAATGCGGAGTGAAATCGTAGAAGCTTTGAACAAATCGATACGCCAGGTAATGGCAGCACCCGATGTCCGGCAACGCATGCTCGAATCGGGATCCGAACCGATCACGAGCACACCTGAGGAATTAACCGCGCGTTTCGCCGATTGGGTGGAGCGCTTTGGGAAAATCGCGGCGCAGGCAGGCCTCAAGCCGCAGTGAGCGGCAGCGTCATAGCCGCAGTCATTCGGCGAATATCCCGGCTTCCTTGACTACTTTGCCCCATCGCTCGAAATCACTCTTCATATAAAGCGCGAAATCTTTCGCGCTGCCGCCTTGCGCCTCGGCGCCTTCGCCCGAAAAACGCGTCCTGATATCCGGATCGCTGATCGCCCTGGTCACTTCACCGTTCAGCTTCTCGACGAGCTCACTTGCCATCGCTGCTGGCGCCAGCAGTCCCCACCATTGAACGGATTCGAATCCAGGCAGCGACTCCGCCACGGTCGGAATCTCTTTTACCGCCGCAATGCGCTTGTCACCCGTTACACCAAGCATCCGGAGTCTGCCGCTGCGCACTTGTGGCAGGACCGTCGGCAATGCCGCAAACAACATCGAAACCTGTCCGGCAACGAGATCAACGACCGCCGGCGGTCCTCCCTTATAAGGAATGTGCACGAGGTTGATCCCTGTCTGGATCTTGAAGAGTTCTGCGGTCAGATGACTCAATGTGCCGCTGCCATTAGATGCGACGTTGAGCAACCCCGGCTGCGCCCTGGCCAGTTGCACCAACTGTTTGACGGAGTGTGCAGGCACCGAAGGATGAACAACGAGTACATTCGGGGCGGATGCAATCAGCGCAATCGGCGAGAAATCCTTGAGCGGATCGTAAAGCGGCTTACGCGTCAGATGCGGCACGATGGACAGTGTGCTGGAAGATGTTACAAGCAGCGTGTACCCGTCGGGCGCTGCGCGCGCGACCATGTCCGAACCGATCATTCCGCCCGCACCTGCGCGATTGTCAGTTACGAATTGCTGCGACAGCGCACTGGCCAATTTCTGTGCGATCGCGCGCGCGAAAAGATCGGTACCGCCGCCTGCCGGAAATGGCACGATGATTCGCACGGATTTCTCAGGATAAGCGGCCGCCCTTGCGACAGCAGTGACGGTTACAGCGACGAGGCAACACCGTGCGATTACGCGAATTGTCCTCATGCGGTCTGTTCCTTAGGCGCGGCGCCGCCCGTCAGTTCATGCTCCACAGAAGCGAATCACGATCTTCGTCACGCCATACACCCTGCTCCCGACGCTTCTTACGTCCTTCCTCATGCTTGCGCCGATAGTCGACATTTTCAGGATTCGTAATCGTGTCGCTCTCCAACATTCGTGCAGCAACAAGCGGCGCCAGCGCGCCCGACTTTCCTGCGAGCGAATATCCGAAACCTGTCAACGTAGGTCCGATGACCGCCTCCAGCGCAGCCACATCACTTGCACCGAGTCGTGTCTTGTACATTTCACAATATCCGGTCGAGATCGGTTGCGCCGTTTTTGCGTGCAGGGGATGCGTACTCCACTCTTGCGCCGACCGTGTCTCATGCGGCCTTAGCATGCGCTGATCAAGGCGTTCGCCGAGGAATTCGCAAATCTGCTTAACGATTTTTTCCGGATCGGCACATAAATCTTCATAGCGTATTTCGAGAAATGAGCCTGCGGCCAGTCGTTGCGCCGCATCGCGTATGGCGACGACATAGCGCTGCCACAGCAAAGCACCCGAATAAACCGAGTAGGGCCACAACAACGAATCTGATATGTCGATCGCCTGATCGCGGCCATCACGCACGATGTGAATGAACTGGGCACCGGGCCACAAGGCGCTGATTTCATCGACCCAAAAACTGTTGCGCGGCGTCTTCTCGCCCCAGCGGACTTTTTTCTCGATGCGGGCGTACCAATCGTGCAGCGCTGCATACAGACCGGCGAATGTCTGTTCGGACGATAGCTTCACCAATTCGTCCGGCGCAGGCTTTGCCGGCCACTTTTTTATCGTCGGCGTGGCGAGCATATCTGCGGCCAGCGCAAGCAGGTTCGCCGGTTTGCGCAGATCGCCATAACTATAGAGATAAGGGTATACCAGGTCGAACAGCCAATCGGGCGGCGGAACTGCGAGGTTCGGGTGCGCATCGAGCATGAGTCGGAGAAGCGTCGATCCCGAGCGCGGCGCGCTTACAATAAAAAACGGTCTATCGTGAGGCGCCATGGACATTCGCTGGCTCAACGGCGTTTCGCAAGCCGGCGGATGAGTTTCTCATCGACCGTGAGGCCGAGGCCGGGCGCAGTCGGCATAACTATTTTTCCGCCTTTGATTACCGCCCCGCCGTCCGCTACCGGGCGATCTTTGATGCGCAGTTGATAGTCCATCCCCGGATCGCAGCCGACGAGCCGCACCGCCGCGTGCAAATGCGCGGTGGCCGTGTCGAGCAGCGCGCTTCCCTGCGTCCAATCGATGCGCACCGGCAAGTTGGCGGCTTCCGCAATGCGCATCATCTGCAGCGCCTTATAAAATCCGCCGCATTTGCCGAGCTTGAGACTGACCATGTCTGCGATGCGGCGCGACGATATCTCAATCATCGTTGCCAGATTCTGAATCGCCTCATCAGCGACAACGATATGCGGCACTGCCTGCGTAATTGCCGCGAGTCCTTTCAGGTCCTGGCCCATCACCGGTTGTTCGATTGCAAGATTCGGTACTTTCGGAAATCTGCGTAACAGTACTTCTATCGTCGCTTTGGCAGTGCCCCACAGCTGGTTGGGATCGGCGATGACCAGCGCGGAAGCAGGAACGACCTTGAGAATCGCTTCGAGACGATCCGCATCCGCGTCAAGCGATTCGAGACGTCCCGTCATCTTGGGTTCGAAGCAGGTGTAGCCGCGTTTAAGCAGCGCCTGCGCATGCTGCGCCATGCGTTTGGGTTCAGCGCGCGGCATCGTCGCCAACTGCCCGAAAGTAGTCTGGAACGCGCCGCCCAACAGGTTATAAACGGGCTGGCCGGATGCCTTGCCCATGATGTCGTAGAGCGCAATGTCAATTGCGCTGCGAGCGCCGGCGTTGCCTTGCAGAAACAGATGATCGAGCGCTGCGTGAATCGCGCCAATCTGGAACGGGTCTTTGCCGCCGATGGCGCGGCCAAATAACTCTACTGTCGATACAATGCCTGCCTGCGTTTCGCTGGTAACGGGATGCGCACATGCCTCGCCCCAGCCGACGATGCCTTCGTCAGTCGTGACTTTGACGAAAACATTTTCCTTGTACTCGATGTTCGCGAACCAGCCTTCGCGCGCATGCACCATCGACCCCTTTTTCTTATCCGAACCGAAGAGCGCGTGATATTCATCGGTTGGCTCGTACCAGACGGGGATTGCTTCGATGCTCGCGATTTTCATTGTCGTCTTTCCGGCTTGTTTTAGTAGCTCGTGGGCCAGCTCGCGAGCAGGTGCCGCCCTACTCCATTCGTGAGCCGCGACGTATGGATGTCGAGCATCTCGACCAGATACTCGCGTGTCTCGCGCGGATCGAGCACTTCCTTCACGCCGAACACGGCGCCGAGGTCGTACGCCGCGCCGTGACGCGCCATTTCTCTGAGCAAGGTCTCAAAGCGTTCGGGATCGTCTTCTTCCTTGAGTCCATGCACGACAGTCACGGCGGTGCGCGGATTCATGAAGCTCACCTCGGTAGTCCACCATGCGGCGATCTCATCTGCAATGCCGGCGCCACCCATGTTGATGAACCCGCGCCCGTAGCTTTTGCGCAGAATGATGCTGATCTTCGGCACCGTCGCTTGCAGGAGCGCATTCATCCAGTTGATGACCTTGCCGATCACACCGCGCTTTTCTGCTTCGGGGCCGATAAGAAATCCCGGTTGATCCTGCAAAAACACGAGCGGAACGTTGTATGAATCGCAAAGCACAATGAAATCGGTCGCCTTGCTGCAGGCGTCCGCATCCATTGCGCCGCCCTTGAACTGCGGGTTGTTTGCAATGATGCCGACGCTGCGGCCGTCGACGCGCGCGAATGCCGTGGTGATACTGCGGCCGAAGCGTTCCTTGATTTCGAAAAAGCTGTCGAGATCGGCGAAAGCCTGAATCACCTTGCGCACGTCGTAGACCTGCGTCGGCGACTCAGGAATCAAATCCAGAATGTTCTTCACGCCGGCGTCCGAGCCTGCAGGGACGTCGGCGATAGGCGGCGGCTGCCGGCAATTTGTCGGCAGATAACTCAGGAAGCGCTTGATAGCGTCGATCGCCTGCTGATCGTCATCCGCGATTACATCCGCAAAACCCGAATATTCGGCAAGCACCTGCCACCCGCCGAGTTCCTCCGGTGTGACCTCTCGCCCGAGGGACATCGAGACGACGCGTGGACTCGCGACGGCCATTACGGCGCCTTTACGCATGACGCAAAAATCAGCGCAGCACGCGTGCCACGCCGCTGATCCGAACGCGTTGCCGAGAATAGCCGCAGCCCATGGCGCCTCGCGCGTGCGCAGGAAACGGTTGCCTTCGAAATTCATGCCCATGCCTTCACCCATGATGTCGGGCATGCGCACGCCGGTGGATTCGCCGAGAAAAACAATCGGGAATCCGCGCCGGGTGCCGATATCTTTCACGTGCGCCATCTTGCGGTTGTTCGTGTAACTGGAGGAGGAGCCTTTTACGGTGAAGTCATAGCCGACAACGCCAACGCGCCGGCCGGCAAGTTTTCCAAAGCCGGTTACCTTGCCGTCGCAAGGCGTGGAGTCCCGCATTTTGGGGAGGTATGAAACGCCGAACAAACCGGACTCGCGGAATGATCCGGCGTCGAGCAGATAATCGATGCGCGCCCGGACATCCATCAACCCGGATTCTTTGCGCTTCGCCAGTTTTTTTGGGCCGCCCATCGCCCTGGCGCGAACACTGCGCTCCGCGTGTTCTCTGATCTGCTTCTCGAATTTCACAGCCGGATCTCCCTGACGCTGGCTCTGGGACGTGCTAAAGCGGGCGCCGTTTATTACATCAGGCAGCAGCCGCGCGGTCTGTCTTCCAGAAGACAATTCGTATTAGTATCTGCCGCATTACAGGGAGCGGTGCGGTGACGGGCAACCACGCGACGGATTTCTTGGGACAAATCTCCACGCGCGAGCAGCAGGCGTTGCTCCGCATCGCGAAACGGCGACTGTTTCAGCGCGGCGAGTTCGTATTTCGGGTGGGCGATGTCACGCAGGCCGCATACATTCTGTTGCACGGGCGGCTCAAGTTTTTCAGGCTCACCGCCACCGGCCGCGAAGTGATTCTGTGGTTCTGCTTTCCCGGCGAAATTTTCGGCCTTACGGAAGTACCTTCAGGCAAGGGACGCCGCATAAACGTGCAGGCGTGCGATGAGTCCGAAGTTGCCATCGTTCCCGACGCATCGTTTGGCCGCTTCCTGGATCGCCATGCGGATGCTGCGCGCATGTGTCGCAGAACAATGACAGCGCGTCTTGGCATCCTCGCAAACACGCTCGTTAACGTGGTCGCAGACGACGCTTCTCATCGTGTTGCGAAGCTCGTTCTGCACATGGGCCTGCAACACGGCGAGCGCCGGCACGGCTCGATCGATCTCGGCGTCCCGCTCAGCCACCAGGAAATCGCCAATATGGCCGGTGTGAATCGCCAAACCGTAACTCGTGTACTCGGTCACTTGAGCAAGCGCGGCATCCTGACCATCGCCCGCCGCAGCATTCGCATTGACAGCGAGCGCATGCTGAATGACTTCATACATACGGGATAGATTGAATGGACTGGTGGTGGGCATATCTCGCGCTCGGTGCTTTCGCCGGCTTTTTCTCCGGCTTGCTCGGTGTCGGCGGCGGGTCTGCAATGGTGCCCATACTCACATTGATATTTGCGAGCAAACAACTCGCACCGGATCATGTCGTGCATCTCGCGCTGGGCACTGCAATGGCGACCATCTTGTTTACGTCCGCCTCGAGCGTCATCAGTCATCACCGCCGCGGCGCAGTGAACTGGCGCATTTTGCGGGACATGATTCCGGGCGTGCTCGCGGGTACTTTCGGCGGCGCGATGCTCGCGAGTTACTTCAATGCGCTTTTGCTAGGCATCCTGTTTGCTGTGGTGGTTTTCTTCAGCGCGACGCAGTTGCTGCTCGATCTCAAGCCGAAAGCGACACGTGCATTGCCGGGCACCACTGGTATGTGGGTTGCCGGCGGCATCATAGGCGCGCTTGCGAGCCTGGCCGCGCTGGCGGGCGCGTCATTGACCGTACCTTTTCTCGTCAGCCGCAACGTGCCGGTGCATCGAGCGATTGGCACCGCGGCAGCGGTGGGATGGCCGCTCGCATTTGCCGGTACAGCAGGCTACGTACTTTCCGGACTGACCGTGCCGGATCTGCCGAATCACAGCGTTGGTTTCGTGTATTTACCGGCAGTCCTGTGGATCGTGATTGCCAGCGTAATCATGGCGCCGCTTGGCGCGAGCGTCGCACATCGCACGCCCGGCGCAACACTCAAGCGGATTTTCGCCATCGTGCTCTATGCGCTTGCTACAAAGATGGTGTGGAGCCTGTTACACCGCTGATAGCCGCAGCTTCCGGCTCGAGCAGCATTTTCATGCCGTCATGCGAATCGATGAAGCCAAGACTCTGGTAGAAACGCTTGGCAGCAGGGCGTGACTTGTCCGTCGTAAGCTGCACCAGCCGACAGCCGCGCTGATGCGCCCTGCCGATTGCGAACTTAACCATGGCCTTGCCAAGACCTTGGGACCGTGCTTCCGCGCCTATGCGCACGCCTTCGATCAACGCCCGCCGACTGCCCGTGTAAGTCAGTGAAGGTATGAAAGTGACCTGGCACACGCCGAGAATGTGCCCCGAGCGCGCCGCGACGAGCAATTCATTATTCGGATCGGCATCGATCGCTTTGAATGCATCGAGATACCGCTGATCTATCGGTCGCTGTGCGGTTTCCCGCGTGGCGCCGAGGGGATCGTCCGCAAGCAGGTCCACGATGGAAGCGACGTCTTCCGCGCGCGCAGGCCGGAACTCCGTCTTCACAGACGATACCCGCCGTCTGCACACCTCAGATCGTGCGGCACAGCTTCACCTGCCGGCCAAGCCATCTTTTGAACAGTCGCACCGGCCGCAGATTGCCATCCCGTTCGCGACAGAGAAAATAGTATTCGCCCGCGCTTTTCACACGCGCATCGAACGGAAACGCAAGCTCGTCGAGCCAGTCGAGGCTCTGCAAATGCAATACGGACGCGATTGCGATACCGTGGTGATTGCGCGCGGCCTGCAGCGCCATGAAGAAATGCCCGAATACGAGTCTGTTCTTTCCCGTTACATCGCGTGCGCCGACAGCTCTGAACCAGTCGGACCATAACGCGTCGCGCCCGGCGACGTGGATCAATGTGTGCAGGCGCAGGTCCGCAGGAGCCTTGAGCGGCGGGCCTTCAGCCAGCATTTTTTTGCTGCATACTGGAACGAGTATTTCGCTGCACAATCGCTGCGCGTATACGCCGTCCCAGCTCGCAACCATCTCATGCGAGATGCGGGGCTGCTCCGGACGATAGCGCTGGCCGGGGCGGCGGCCCAGCCGCACCGCCACGTCGACTTCGTCCTGGCGGAAATCCACCGGCCGGATTGAGGTCGCGACGTCAACTTCGATGTCGTGGTGGGCTTCAGTGAATGACGAGAGTCGCGGCAACAGCCACAGATTCGCAGTAGTCGGCATGATGCTGACCTTGAGCGTCGACTTTGGCGCCAGCGCGTACACCGTCGCGCTCTCGATTTCGTCGAGGCCCGCGGATATCGAGTTCAGGTAATTCCTGCCGAACGAAGTAAGCTGCACCTTGCGCGTGAGACGCTGAAATAAAGGTTTTTTCAGATACGTCTCGAGGTTCTTCACATGGCGGCTTACCGCGCTCTGGGTCACATTAAGCTCCGACGCAGCGTGCAGAAAGCTCCCATGGCGGCCGGCAGCCTCGAAGGCGCGCAACGCGACGAGCGGGGGTAGGTGGCGCTTCATGGATACATGAGTTTAAGTCATCTATAGCACGCAAACAAATCGGTTGTTGGCGCGCCCGGGCGACCCTATAGTTTTCCTGCCACGCCCAAGACCTGCGAACGATTTGTCGGCGTCCCGCGTGCCTTGACCACTCTGGATCATGAACAAATCGCAAAACAGGCTGGGCGTGGATATCGGCGGCACGTTCACCGATATCGTCATGATTTCGGCGCAAGGAACCGTCTACAGCAAAAAGCTGCTGTCGACGCCCGCTGATTACAGTGCAGCCATCGAGGACGGCGTAGCTGACCTGTGCCGTGAGCTTGCGATCGATGCGCAGAGCGTCGTCGAATTCGTGCATGCCACGACGATCGCGACGAACACCATCATCGAGCGCAAAGGCGTCAAGGTCGCGTTGCTGACGACCGCCGGATTCCGTGATGTGCTCGAGCTGGCGAGATTCCGTGCGCCACGCCCTTACGATGTCGAATTCCGCAAGCCCGAACCGCTTGTGCCGCGGCGGCTGCGCTTTGAAGTAGCGGAACGCATGGGCGCCGACGGCAACATCGTGCGGCCACTCGACAAAAGCGCGCTCGAAGGCATTGCGCAAGCACTCGAAGCTGAGGGCATCAGCGCCCTCGCAATCTGCTTCATCAATTCGTGCGCGAACAATCGACACGAGATCGAGGCCGCCGAATTCTTTCGAACCCGCCTGCCCGCAGTCTCCGTAACGCCGTCGACGGCGCTCCTGCCGCAGCTCGGCGAATACGAGCGCACCAGCACCTCAGTCATCAATGCATACATCCGCCCGGTTGTGAAGAGCTACGTGGATGCGTTGGAAAACCGGCTCAAAACATTGAACATCGAAGCGCCGCTGATGATCATGCAATCGAGCGGCGGCATTGCGCCGGGCGCGATCGTTTCGAGCACGCCGATTACCATCATCGAATCAGGTCCGGCAGCGGGCGTGCTGGGCGGGCAGCGCCTTGGCACTCACATTGGCATGCGCGACATGATTGTCTTCGACATGGGTGGCACGACCGCCAAGGCAACGATCATCGAAGACTATGAATTCGGCGTCAGTCGCGAAGCAGAGGTCGGCGGTGGCGCTGTGCTCGGTCAGCGCATGATCAAGGGCGCGGGATATCCCGTACAAGTGCCGACCATCGACATTGCTGAAGTGGGCGCCGGCGGAGGCAGCATCGCGGCGGTCGATCCTGCCGGAGGCATTAAAGTCGGCCCGCGCAGCGCAGGCGCGGATCCCGGACCGGTTTGTTATGACCGCGGCGGTACCGAGGCAACAGTAACAGACGCGAATCTGTTGCTCGGATACCTGAATCCCGAAGCGCTGGTTGGCGGCGAGTTGCCGCTCAACTTTGCGCGCGCACGCGATGCGATTGCACGCATAGGCCGGCAACTCAAGCTCGATGAAACTGACAGCGCCTACGGGATCCATTTGATCGCCAACGCCACGATGCTGCGTGCGCTGCGCGCCATTTCATCCGAGCGCGGCCGCGATCCGGCGAAATTTGCGCTGCTTGCAATCGGCGGCAATGGGCCGGTGCACGCTGCGACGCTCGCTGAAGCGGGCGGCCTCACGCATGTCGTAGTACCGCCGGTTGCGGGGTTGTTCAGCGCGCTGGGCATGCTGTTCGCGGATGTAGAACATCAGCTCGTGAAAAGTTTCTACCGCCCACTCCGAAAGACGTCCGTAGCCGAGCTCAATGCGGCTGCGGCCGAACTGATCGAGAGCGGCCGCACATTGCTCGACGAGCAGGGTTTCAGTCTGAAGAAGCAGCAGCGCATCGCCATCTCGCTCGATATGAAGTACCTGGGTCAGACTGCGCCGCTCGCCGTGCCGCTGGCAGACTATCCGGCAGCTCAGGGTGCATTCGACGATCTCGTCAAGGCGTTCGAAGCCGAGCATCTGAAAATGTTCGGCTACATCTCGCCCGGGGATGCGCTGCAGTTCGTTGCCGTGAAGGCAATTTGCAGCGGCGTGCCGGCGACACCGCGCATGCCCGATCGCGTTCAGCGCGGCAACGAGCGTGCGGTCACGTCAGCACAGCGCAACGCGTTTTATGGCGAAGAGCATGGATGGCTGATGACGCCGGTCATCGCGCGCGCGCAGGTTGGAAGCGCGCCACAGCAGGGTCCGCTCATCATCGAGGAATACGACACGACGGTCATCGTGCGTCCCGGCTGGACAGCGCGGCTCGACACGTGGAACAACATTCACATGGAACGTTTGGTTCAATGAGCGAAGTCAACGCGATTGCGGCGATCAATCCAGTGAAGCGCGAGTTGCTGAACAATGCACTGATCACGATAGCCGATAACGCCATGGTTATGATCGTGCGCACGGCGCGTTCGTCAAACGTCAAGAACAGCCTCGATTTCTCCGCCGCGGTGCTCGACGGCAACGGTCACCTCGTAGCGCAGGGTCTTGCGGTCCCCGTGCATCTCGGCGCGATGATGCCGGCCATCAAAGGCTGTCTCGAGGGAATTCGGGAAGATATCTTCGACGGCGATATGCTGATCTGCAACGACCCCTACTCCGGCTGCAGCCATTTGAATGACGTCTACATGTTCAAGCCCGTGTTCGCTGAAGGGCGGCGTGTCGCCTGGCTTGCAATCATTCTGCATCACACGGACTTGGGCGGCCGCGTCGCCGGTGGCAATGCCGCGGACAGCAATGAGATCTTCGAAGAAGGCTTGCGGATTCCGCCCTGCAAAATCGTCGAAGCCGGGCGAATCAACAACACTGTGCTGCGCTTCATCGAATTCAACACGCGGGTGCCCGAGAGAGTGCTCGCCGATATCCGCGCGGAAATGGCAGCGATCGAGCTCGCCGCCAATGAGCTTTGCAAACTGATCTCCGCTTGGAAAGTCGATGAGTTCTGCGCATATCTCAGCGATCTAATCGAATATTCGGAGCGCCTAACACGTGCGCAAATTCGGCTGCTGCCCGATGGAACCACAGATTTTACCGAATGGAATGACGATGACGGCATCGGCGGCGGGCCGGTCAAGATCCATGTCCGCCTGGTCAAGCAGGACGACCGAATCACTATCGACTTCAGCGGCACCGATCGCAGGACCGGCGGCGCCGTGCACAGTTATTACGCGTTTACCGCATCGTGCGCCTACGCCGCAGTACGTGCAGTGCTGGACCTCGGAATACCGAGCAACGCGGGTTTCTATCGCCCGATCGAAGTGATCGCGCCCGTCGGCACGTTCGTCAATGCGCCGTTCCCCGCGGCTTTCGGCTCGCGCGGACAGAGCGGCTATCGAATCCGTACCGCCGTCCTCGGAGCGCTGGTGAAGCTGCTCCCCCATCGTCTGACCGCATGCACGGGCGGCTCGGAATTCGCCATCGCAGTGTCGACATTCGACGACGACGGACATCGCTCGCTGCATCTCGAGTTTCACAATAACACCGGACATGGCGGCGGTCCCGATCGCGACGGCCAGGATGCCGGACCTAACTGCATCGGCAATCTTGCAAACGCACCCGTTGAATTCATCGAGGCGGAAAATCCGTTGCGCGTCGAGCAGTATGCTTTTTTGCCGGATACGGAAGGCCCGGGCAAGTATCGCGGCGCATTGGGAATCGTGCGCGACTATCGCATCCTCTCGAGTGAAGCGATGGTGCAGGTGCGGCAGGACCGCTTTTTGCACGCGCCTTGGGGCATCTTCGGCGGCGAAGAAGGCGCATGCGCCAGCGCATGCCTGAATCCAGGCACCGACGAAGCCGAAGTTCTGCCATCGAAGTTCATTCGCGTCTTGCGGCGAGGCGACATGATGCGCGCCGAGATGGCCGCGTCCGGGGGTTACGGGGATCCGTTCCTGCGCGACCCGTCGGCCGTCGCAGAGGACGTAGCCGAGCAAAAAATCAGCCGCGCGCGTGCGCTCGAGAAGTACGGCGTGGTCATCGATGCAGCCAGCGGTCAGTTAGATGCAGAAGGAACGCGCGAGGTGCGCAGCAGGCGCAATGCACCGATGCGAAATGCAGCGAAAGAAACGGCGCCCGCAGTGTGAGAGCCAGTTCATTTCCTGGCTGGCGCAGAACATAGATGATGATTTTAAAAATGACGGCAGAGACAGAGTAGATTGATTGCAGAGCTCACGTTCAGAGTGCGCCGTATCGATTTCATCTGCGCTTATGTCGTTTCTCAGCGGCTGGATTTGATCTTCATCGGGTTTTCGGGAAAATCAGGGATATGAATCTCGGCGTGATGCGCGCAACTGCATTGATCTTAGGCGTTTGTCTCGCAGTGTTCGCCCGCAGCGTCCCGGCAGCGGAAACGAACGATCGCCCGATTCGTCTCATCGTGCCTTTTGCGCCCGGCGGCGCCTCCGACGTTCTCGGCCGCATCATTGCCCAACATCTAACCGAGACCATGAAGCGCCAGGTGATCGTCGACAATCGTGCGGGGGCCGGCGGCAACATCGGCATGGGCATCGCGGCGAAAGCAACACCGGATGGAAGCGTCATGTCGATTGCGAGCAGCGCTTTCACGGTGAACCCCAGCCTCTATGAGCAGATTCCGTACGACGCGGTGAAGGATTTCGCACCGATCAGCAACGTGGCCAGCGCATCGACCGTGCTCGTTGTGCACCCATCGGTAGCGGCGAAGTCGGTCAAGGAGCTGGTTGGACTTATCAAGGCGTCGCCAGGGAAGTACAACTACGCTTCCTCGGGTGCAGGCACGGGACAGCACCTCGCCGGCGAGCTCTTCAAGAACACGGCTGGCCTCGACATTTCGCATATCCCGTTTAACGGTGCCGGTCCTGCCGTCATCGCGGTGCTGGGCGCTCAGGTGCAGATGGCTTTCTCGTCGCTGCCCGCGGTACGTGCGCAGATCGCGAACGGAACGCTGCGGCCGATTGCAGTCACCACGCTGAAACGCGCCGCCGCGATTCCGGACGTCCCGACTTTCGACGAATCGGGCTATCCGGGGTTTGAAGTCGATTTCTGGCAGGGCGTCGTGATGCCCGCAGGAACGCCGCGTCCTGTCGTGAATCAGATGAACGCAGAAATATTGAACATGCTGCAGAGTGCGGAGGTGAAAAAGCGACTCGATGGTCTTGGCTTCGAGCCGGTCGGCAACTCGCCCGAACAGTTCGCAAAGCAGATCGCCGCGGAAGTCTCGAAGTGGAGCAAATTCATCAAGCAGACGGGCATAAAGCTGTAATGCAGACGCCCGATGAAACGCTCGTCAGGCCGAACCGCTTCGAGATCGATCTATCGGCGGTGGCGCGCTGCGTCCGCGCGGTGCGTCAGACAATCGGCCCATCGATACATTTTTTTGCCACTCTCAAAGCCAACGCATACGGCTATGGACTGCTGCCGGCTGCGAAGACCGTAATCGCGGCGGGCGCTGATGCGATCTCCCTCGTCAGTCTGGATGACGCCGTACGATTGCGCGAAGCAGGCATCCGCGTGCCGATTCTCGTATATGCGGGCAATGTCCCGGCTGAACACATCGTACGGGCCGCGGAGAATCACGACCTCATCGCAACGCTGCACAGCGAAGAATCGCTTGCTGTTTTCTCACGGCACGCGCGGAAAGAAATCAAAGTTGCGGTCAAGGTCGAGGTCGGGCCCGAACGCATCGGCATTCCCGCGGAAGATGCTGTCCGCTTCGTGAAAGCGGTGACCGCAAGCGCAAAGCTGCGCATGCACGTGCTGAACGCGCACCCGAATGTTCCGGCCAAGGGACGCTATGAGGAAGCGCTCGCGTGGCAATTTCAGCGCTACCTGGATGCTTGCACAGCAATCGAGCAAGCGGGCATAACGATTCCCTTCAAAGTGGTCGCAAGCTCGAAGGTTCTGCGCCTGGCCGGTCAATCGATGGCGCTCAATGCGGTAGACCCGGGCGCGGCACTTTTCTCCGCGCTGAATCCGAATGATCCGTCGGACGAATACCAGCCTTTTCACGCCCTTAAAAGTCACCTGATTCAGGTCCGCAATGTTTCACGAACCGCTTTTCTGGACGAGGCACCCTTCCGGATAAAGGCCGGCATGCGCATCGGCATCATTCCGATCGGCTACAGCGACGGCATGCACCGCCTTCATTGCGGTGAAGTGCTGGTGCGCGGCACCCGCGTACCGATACTTGCAGCACCGGCGCTCGAGTACACGCGCATTGACCTGACGACACTGCCGACCGCGTCGGTCGGCGACGAAGTCATAATCATGGGCGCACAAGAAGGCAGCCGCATCACACCGGACGAAGTCGTGATCAAACAGGGCGCATCACGCGTACCGGATCTTGCACTCGAAGTGCGCCAGTCGATCCCGCGGATTTACCTTGGCGAATAAATTTGCGCATCTGGTTAAGCTCGCGCTTGCATGCGCGGTGCCGGCTATCGCATCCGCGCAGACGGCAGACAACTACCCTTCGCGCCCCATTCGCCTCATCGTGCCCGTGCCGCCGGGCGGCTCGACGGACGCGCTTGCGCGCATCATTTCCGTAAGGCTCGGCGAAAGCCTGCATCAGCAAATCGTGATCGACAACCGCGCCGGCGCCGGCGGCAACATCGCCATGGGTGTGGCCGCAAAGTCAACACCCGACGGCCATGTGCTGCTGATCGTCAGCAGCAACTTCGTCGTAAACCCGAGTCTGTACGCGCAGGTTCCGTACGATCCGATCAAAGACTTCGCGCCGGTGACTTACATTGCGAGCGCGCCCAGTCTGCTCGTCGAGCATCCGTCCGTGAATGCAAAAACAGTCAAAGAGCTTGTGGCGCTCATAAAGGCGAGTCCCGGCAAATTCAATTACGCTTCGCCGGGCGCCGGCAGTGCGCAGCACCTTGCCGGTGAGCTCTTCAAGCTCGCCGCAGGCGTTGATGTCACGCATGTGCCCTTCAGCGGCGCAGGCCCGGCTGTGATCGCCGTTCTCGGTGGACAAGTGCAGCTCGCATTTGCGTCGTTGCCCGCGGTGCTGCCGCATGCATCGGCCGGAACGCTGAGAACGCTCGCGATTACGAGCACGAAACGCTCGCCCGCCGCCTCGGACGTACCGACGTTCATCGAAGCGGGATTTCCTGCGGTCGAGTCCGATCATCTGCAAGGCATCCTGGCGCCTGCAGGAACGCCAACGGATATCGTCGCGCGCCTCAATGCCGACATCGTCAACATCATCAATACGCCCGACGTTCGCAAGCGGCTGATCGATCTTGGCTTCGTGCCGGTCGGCAACACGCCGCAGGAGTTTGCGCAAGTGATCAAGTTCCAAGTCGGCAAATGGAGCAAAATCGTCAAGGACGCCGGTATCCGCGCGGAATAAGACTACTTCACTCACCAACCAGCGAGAATATTTCCATGGACACGACACTTCAAGCCAATCCGATCGCAGATGCCCGCAGTCATTTCCCCGGCATGCAAAGCTGTACTTACCTTGACCTGGGCGGACGCGGCCTCCTGTCCACCGAGGTATGCGCGGCAATAGACGCGCATCTGAAGGACGCGATGTACGGGCGCATCGATAAGGACCGGCTATTCGCCATTACCGAAGAAGCGCGTAATCGCTTCGCGGAGCTCATCAATGCTCATCCGGATGAGGTCACCTATACGAAGAATATCTCGGAAGGCCTCAATATCGTCGCGAGCTCTCTGGATTGGAAGAGCGGCGATAACGTGATCGTGTGCCCGGAGCTCGAGCATCCGAACAATATTTTTCTGTGGCTCAACCTGCAGCGCTACGGCGTGCAAGTGCGCTATGTGCATCATCGCAACGGCTACATGCCGGTCGATGAAATGATCGCTGCCATCGATGATCGCACGCGCGTGCTGACTGCTTCCAGCGTGAGCTTCTCACCCGGATTCCGTACCGACATCGACAAACTCGGCGCAGCCTGCCGGGCACGTGGCGTGATATTTCTGGTTGATGCTGCTCAATCAGGCGGCGTGCTGCACACCGACGTCAAACTGTCGAATATCGATGCGCTGGCGATCTCGACGCAAAAAGGTCTGCTCGCACTTTATGGCATGGGCTTCCTGTACGTGCGCCGCGAGCTCGCGGAGAAGATGCACCCTCCGTATGTCGCGCGTTTCGGCATCGACATGGGACGCGCCGACGTGCACGAATCAGACCTCGGCGACGGTACATTCAAGTTCATGCCGGCGGCGCGCCGTTTCGATCTCGGCAACTACAACTTCGCGGCCGTATGCGCAGTGCATGAATCGCTCAAGTTACTCCTGAGCATCGGCACGAAAAACATCGAAGCGCACACCGTTACGCTTGCGCACGCGCTCGCCCAGGGTCTGCTCGACCTCGGACTGCCGGTATGCGCTGGCAACCCGGGTCCGCAGATCGGCGAAATCGTGACGGTCGGCCAATACGGTTCGGGCGGCGACAAGGCGAGCAGCGATGAGACCATGAACAAGCTGTATGCGCATCTGTGCAGCAACAAAGTAAAACTGTCCATGCGGCGCGGCGTACTGCGCTTCTCGTTCCACGTCTACAACAACATGCAAGATGTCGAGCGCGTGCTCGCACTGAGCCGTGAAGTAATCGGCCGCAATTAGCCGTTGCGCGATCAATTGATGCAGTCAGCGCGATTGTCGCCGTTAAGCGGCAAGCGCTGGTGAGCGGCGCGCAAAATAACCGGCGGCAGGACGAGGGAGGGACTATGTTCAGACATCAGATGTATCAGAAGCTGGGCGAGCGCAAAGGGGAGTTCCTCAAACTCGTCGAAGGCCAGGCTAAAAAGGTCAATGTACCTAAAGCGTGGCAGGGCACCATTGGACTGACCGGCAGCAACTCAGCGCGGCCCGCCTACCTGCGCCGCGATATTGTGAAGGCGATGATCGATGGCGCGCGAAGCACGCGCAATCTGGTTCAGTACATCGAAGACATCCGCATCGTCGTCAAAGAAGAATACGGCGACGACTTTGATGCTATTCCGATCAACACCTGTGAGGCCGCCGTATGGGCGAGCCTCGACACGCTGGCGACGCCGCCGCTCGCCGGTCGCGGCGACAATTATCGCACTCGTTACATTGCCCTTTATGAAGCCCATAGCGAACATCAGGTTGGCTATGGACGCCCGTTCCCGCCCAAGTACAAGGATGTTTTTTCCGACCGCGCAAACATCGGCGGCGAGCTTGGCGTGCTCGGCCGGCGTCTGAACAATCTCGATGTCATCATCACGCCGATTGAGGGTGCGCGCTACGAAGTGCATGGCATCAAGTCTTTCGTTGTCCCTTTGCTGACGACTGTCAATGCAAAGAAAACGGCAGTCAAACTGCGCAAGCTGATCGAGCGCAATGTGACCACGGTATCAGCGCTGATGTCACTCGGCTACGATTCGCCGGGTTACGGCTATGGCGAGAAAGCCGATGGCGTGACGTCCGACCTCAAGGCGTCGATGGGCGAGCTGGCTCGCGACTTCGAGATTCCGTACATCATCGACAACGCGCGCGGCATCCCGTTCTTAGGCGCCCATCCGGTCAAGCTCGGCGCATCGCTCGTTCTCTATAGCATGGACAAGGTCGCGGGTGCCCCGACAAGCGGATTGATCGTCGGCCGCAACGAATACCTGATTCCGCTCCAGCGTGCGATGGGATGGCACAGCGAGCGCTTTGGCGGCGGATCGATGACCTACGGCAAGGGGGTTTACGCGCCGTTCGATCCGGGCCGCGAAGCGATCATCGGACAGCTTGCGGCGCTGCGCTGGATCCGCGCCAACAAAAAAGGTATCAGAGGTACTATCGACAAGCTGCTGGCCGTCGTGAAGGACGAGTGCAAACCGCTGCTGAAAAAATATAAGACCGGCATCGTTATCTCAAAATCGTACAACGGCGGCGCAGTCGAGATCAATTACGTCGACACGTGGAACGGCGGCAACGTCGGCATTCCGATCTTTTCGACGGAAGACAAAGGCGCCTCGATGAATCTCATCAGCGCGGGCCTGGCGGTGCTTGGCATCCTGCCGCCGTCACCGGACGAAGGCAACATCGTCATGACGATGGGGCGCGGTCTGCTCGATGAAGACGGGGAATTCCTCGAGGAACAGGCACGCGCGGCCGTGCGCGCACTGGTGACAGTGCTGATGTCGCTCGGTGACATGATGCAATCCATCAGCCGGGCGTGATCGCATGTGTATGGTATCTGCGTGATGATCCGCACCGGTTGTTACGTTAAATGAGCAAGCCAGGTCAGCGTGATGTCGCATGTCTCGCAGTCGTGCTGGCAGTCATGACGGCAACCATGCCGGCATTCGCGCAAGGCTTTCCAGCGAAAACAGTAAGATTCATATCTGGCTTTGCCGCAGGCGGCGGCAACGACATCATGGCCCGCCTGCTCGCGCAGAAACTGACGGAGTTGTGGGGCCAGCAGGTCATCGTCGATAACCGGCCGGGCGCGAACACCATAGTCGCGATGCAGATTCTCGCTGCGGCGCCGGCGGATGGTCATACGATATTCATGGCAAGCACGACGCTCGCGATCAACGCCTCGCTTTATCCCAAACTGCCGTATGACACGATCGCCGATTTCACGCCGATCGGCGTTGCGGCACGCGCACCGCTGATGCTGGTCGTGAATAATGCGCTCCCGGTCAGAAACCTCCGTGAGCTTATCGCGCTCGCAAAAAGCCGGCCCGGTCAGCTCAGCTTCGGCTCGTCCGGGGCCGGAAATTCCACTCATCTCGTTCCTGAGATGTTCAAGGCAGCCGCGGGAATCGATATGTTGCACATCGCTTACAAAAGCAGCGGCGTCGCACTTGTCGACGTCATGAGCGGCCAGATTCCGTTGGCGTTTGCGGGAATTCTGCCCTCGCTTCCGTACGTTCGCGGTGGCCGCTTGCACGGCATCGCCGTGACGACGTCGCAACGCACGCCTGCCGCGGCGGACGTACCTACTATGGCGGAATCCGGAGTGCCCGGATTTGAGGCCACCGAATGGTTCGGCATTATCGGACCTGCGAAGATGCCACGCGACATCACGGCTCGCATCAATTCAGACCTAGCAAAGGTCGTCAAAACGCCGGATCTGCCTGAACGTCTGACGAAAGATGGGGCAATCCCCGCAGGCGACCTCACGCCCGACGAGTTCGCAGCATTTATCAAAGCCCAAATCGCGAAGTGGGGAAAGGCCGTCAAGGATTCCGGCGCGAAGGCTGACTTGTGATTTGTTATAACAGACTGACGCGGGGAGCGGCTTGCAGCGCGTAACGACGAAGCGGCTTGTAACAGTAACAGCGCTGATGTTGCTGACTGTCGATGCGATCGCGCAGACGTATCCCGACAAGCCGGTTCGCATGATTGTTCCATTCGCTGCGGGTGGCGGTTCCGATACGACCGGCCGGATTATCGGGCAGCGGCTCTCAGAACTGCTTGGACGCAACGTTATCGTCGATAATCGCGCCGGCGCCGCGGGCTTGATCGGCACCGAGCTCGCCGTGCGGTCGCCCGCCGACGGCTACACATTACTGTTGGCGGATGCTTCCCATTCCTCCAACCCGTTTGTTTATCGCAAGGCGGCGTACGATCCTATTAAGGACTTCGCGCCGATATCGCTGGTAGCGACGACACCGGTAATGTGGTGTGTTCATCCATCGGTGCCGGCCCGGTCAGTGAAGGAAATGATTGCGCTCGCCCGCAAGGAACCGAACAAACTGAGTTTCGGATCCGGCGGTGTCGGCAGCCTCGGCCATTTGACCGGTGAGCTTTTCAAGCTGCGCACCGGAGCCCAGATTGTTCATGTGCCGTACAAAGGCGGCGGTCTGTCAGTATCCGATACAGTGGCCGGGCAGATCACAAGTGTCTTCGTCGCATCTGCCGTATCAGCGCCGATGGTGAAGGGCGGGAAGTTACGCGCGCTCAGCGTCGCTGCCGCGAAGCGATCAAGCGTTGTTCCTGATGTGCCCACGTTCGACGAGAGCGGCGTAAAAGACTTTATCGTGCTCAACTGGTTCGGCATACTCGTACCGGCCGGCACGCCGCCTGCTATCGTCGACAGATTGCATCAAGACATCGCCAAAAGTGTGCAAACTCAGACAGTCAGAGACCGCTTCGTTTCTTTGCTGCTTGATCCGGTGACGAACACGCCTGATGACTTCCGGACGTTGATCGAGACCGAAGCGGCTCGCTGGTCCAAGCTGATCAAACAAACCGGCATCGGCGCCGATTAGTGCAATCGCTGATTATGCGCTTGCAACCTGTGAGCTGTAGGCCGCTGCTGACGCGGCGACCATTTTTGCATGCAACACTTGAATGAGGAACGAAGCCGCGACACAATAACCCGATCCGCGGTCCAATGTATGAATAGACGGGCAGCGTTCAATAGCCAACGAGGTAATCATGCGACATGATAAACGTGCACTGACAGTATCAATCGAGCTACGGCGATGGGCAGCGGCGCTCACTATCCTGGCACTGATCACTGTCGCTTGGTACACCGTTCCGTTCCCGGCAGCCAAAGCCGCATCGCCACCCGACCCGACGACGTTTTCGATACGTGTCGAGCAGGGCGACACCGACACGGTCGCAGGCTGGCTGCAGTCCGGCCTGGACCCGAACTTCGAAGGCGACCGCGGCGGCACTGGACTCATGATCGCCGCATGGGATGGAAATATTGCGATGATGTCGCTCTTCGTTAAACACGGCGCCGATATCAACCGCATCAACGGCTTTAAAGAGCAGGCTCTGATGCATGCCGCATGGACCGGCCATCTCCCTGCTGTATCGTGGCTGCTGGATCGCGGCGCAAGCGTGGACGGCGACCCGTACGAATGGAGCGCCCTGCATTACGCCGCTTTTGCAGGACACGATCTCATTGCCAAGTTTCTCATCCAGAAAGGCGCTGACGTCAACGCGAGATCGAACAATGGCGCGACACCGTTGATGATGGCCGCCCATGAAGGCAGGGACTCGATGGTCAAAATGCTGCTCGATGCAGGCGCCGACCGCAATATTAAAAACGGCCTGGGCGAGAATGCGCTGACCTGGGCGATGCGCTATGAACATCCGGACATCGCGAAAATGGTCGCGCCCACCGACGAATACAATGATGCGGCGGCAAAGCCCAAGGCAACGTGGGGCGAAGCAATCCGGCCGGTAGCCGCGCCGGCGGACGTCGAAAACATGATTCAGGAAAACCGGCTCGCGCGGGCAGATGGCCAGGCGCGAGTGCTGTCCGCCGCGGAGTATCGAAAGATTCTTGACAGTGTAGCGAAGCTCAAGCCAGCCGTTGTGCGCAGCAAGCAGCCGAAAGGCACCACGACGAAGGCCGAGAGCCGCAAAGAAAAAACCTGACCGCAAGCGCCTGCTCGTTGAAGCTGGCTGAAAAATGCCAGCCGGCGTAAAGTCCTCGCATTCGATGCTGGACGGAGGAGTGCATGCCGAATCAACCGCAGGGACGTCGCGCGTTCCTTAAGCAAGTGACCGCATTAGGGACGGCCGCGATACCCGCCGCTGCCTTATTCAACGGCGGCTGTGCAACTCAAGCGCCGGCGCAAGGCTCGCGGAGTAAGACCGTTTACAACCCCGGCGCAGCCTTTGAAATCAAAGTGAGCGAAACGGAATACCGGCGCAGCTCGGCCGGCCGTGTGCTGCTCGCACGAATTTATGCGCCACAGGGCGCAGGGCCTTTTCCCGCTCTACTCGATCTCCATGGCGGCGCCTGGAACAACAAAGACCGCTTCGCCAATGAACCGATGGACCGCGCAATTGCGGCAAGCGGCGTTGTCGTTGTAGCCATCGATATGACGTTGGCGCCTGAAGCCCCCTATCCTGCGTCGGTTCAGGACGCGAGCTATGGCATACGCTGGCTCAAATCGAAGGCCGCCGACTGGAACGCCGATCCGATGAGTGTCGGCGTGCTCGGTAGCTCAACCGGCGGACACGTCGCAGAACTGCTTGCCCTCCGTCCGCGCGATCCGCGCTACAACGCGATTGCATTGCCGGCCGCGACCAACCTCGACGCTACGGTCGCGTACATTGCTACCCGTTCGCCCATCAGCGACCCTTACGCGCGCTTTCAGCAGGCTGAGAAGATGAAGCGGCAAGGCATGATGAAGAGCACGCGCACGTACTTCAATCCATGGGAAACGATCTACGAAGCGAACCCACAGCAGATGCTCGAGCGCCGGGAATCGGTAACGCTTCTGCCGCTGCTGATAATGCAAGGTGCGCTCGACGACAACGTCCTGCCTGCCGTACAGGAAAAGTTCGCCGCGACTTACAAAGCGGCCGGCGGCGACTGTGAGCTGCATGTGTTCGAAGGCTGCGAGCACGAATGGATCGCCAAGCCGGGACCGCAGACCGATCGGGCGCATGCGATGGTCAAACAATTCATTGCCCGCAATATCGCAGCCGGCCGTCGCGCGGGCTGAGCGATAATCACCACGATAACTGGCCTGGGGAGCACATCGCATGCTGGACCTCGTCGATCCGACCATCGAAACTGCGCGCGAGACTATTGATTACGCGCCGCGGCCCGCGAACCTTAGAGGCTTGCGCCTTGGCCTGATCGAAAATACCAAGAAAAATTCCGCAGCGGTTCTACTCAAAGTGAGCGAGAAGCTAAAAACGGCGCACGGCATCACGATGGAAGTACTCGTGCATAAGCCGCAGCGCGCTCCGCTCCAATCGGCACAGATAGCGCAGCTCAAAGGTAAAGTCGATTTCGCGGTTGCAGGGGTCGGCGACTGAGGCGCGTGCTCGTCGGGCAGTCTGCTCGACGCCGTCATGCTTGAGAAAGCCGGCATTCCCGCGATACCGGTGCTGACCGATGCTTTCGATTCCACCGCACGCGAAATGGCGCAATTATGGGGCGTGCCCGATTTTCGATTTGTCATGATGCCGCATCCGCTCGCAAGCTTGAGCGAAGCACAGGTGGACGAGCGAGCCACCGCGCTTGTCGAGCACATCCTCAACTTGCTGCATCAGGGACAGCCGCGCTGAAACACTCTCTGTCCGATTTGGCCTGGTCATTACGTTGACGAGAGCACAACCTTCCAGTCTCGATACATCTGAACCGGCGGCTGAGGCATCTGCGCCGATTAACGTATCGGAGCAGATTGAGTTGTGCTTCGCTCGCGGATGGACAGATGGACTGCCTGTCGTTCCGCCGTCACGGTCACTCGTGCAAGGCATGCTAGCGGCAGCCGCGCTCGAGGCGGATCAAGTTGTCGCGGAAATGCCTTCACGCAAGGTTGCGGTCACAGCCGAGAAAGTCGCGGCGAACGCCGTCATGGCCGGCTGCAGACCGGAATACATGCCGGTGGTGGTTGCCGCCGTCAAAGCATTGGCTGCGCCCGAGTTCGGACTGCATCACGCTGCATCAGCACTCGCAGGCCCGACGATTGCCATCGTAGTAAACGGCCCGATCGCTGCAAGACTCGGTATCAATGCAACCAATAATGTATTCGGTCCGGGCGTGCGCGCCAACGCAACCATTGGGCGCGCCTTGCGGCTCGTGCTGCTCAATTGTCTCAAGTACCGCCCGGGTGTTTCAGATCGGGCAACGATGGGAACGCCGGGAAAGTTCACCTGCTGCATCGCGGAGAATGAAGAGAACCACCCGTGGGAGCCATGGCACATCGAACGTGGTTTCAAGCGCAATGACAGCACTGTAACGCTCGTTGCGGCGAGCACCATGATCCAGGTGTGGAATTACGGCAGCCACGAGCAGTTCCTGGTCGCCATCGCTGACGCGCTCTCCTTTCTCGGCTCGATCGCGATCCTCGGTCAAACGCCGGGCGCTGTCGTTCTCAGCGGCGAGCATGCGGAACTCCTGCGTGCGAGCGGCTGGAGCAAACAGAAAATTCGCGAGTTCATCGTAGCCAATACCGGGCGCAGTATCGCGGCCCTGAAGCGCGCCGGACGCCTCGACGGTGATATCACCCCGGCTGATGAAACGACCTTGCACTACGCAATGGATACGCCGAACGACCTCATGCTGATCTGCGCCGGCAGCGCCATCGGCGCCCTGTCGATGGTGATGCCGGGTTTCGGATCGTCGAAGACGGCGGGCAGAAGTCCGACGATTCTCATCGAAGAGCCGCACATCACGAGATGAAAGTGTTCTTGTTGTGTGGATACGCCATTTGTCTGGCGCTCATGGCGCAAGCGTCTTGCGCACAACAGTATCCGGTGAAGCCGATTCGTTTCATCGTCCCGTTCACAGCCGGCGGCGGTGCCGATCTCGTTGCGCGCCTCGTTGCCGTTCCGCTCGGCGAGCGCCTCGGGCAGCAGGTCGTCGTCGATAACCGCGGTGGCGCCGGCGGCAGCATCGGCACTGACATGGCTGCGAAGACGGCGCCCGATGGCTACACGATGGTGCTGACGTCGACGAACCTCGCGGCGGCCGTCAGCCTCTACGGCAAGCTGCCCTTCGACCTGATCAAGGATTTCACGCCGGTCATCTTGCTTGCGAAGACTCCGGGCATCGTTGCCGTGCATCCGTCGCTGCCGGCGAAATCCATCAAGGAATTTATAACGCTTGCTAAAAGCGCTCCCGGAAAAATCAATTACGCGGGCGGCATCGGCACCACCATGCACCTCGACGCGGAACTGTTCAAGACGATGGCCAATGTCGATCTCGTGCAGATCCCGTACAACGGCACCGGCCCGGCAGTGATCGGCACCCTGAGCGGCGAAGCGCCGGTGATCTTCGCGCCCACCATCGCGATACTGCCTCATGCCAAGACCGGAAGACTGCGCGCGCTCGCGATCACAAGCATTCAGCGCTCCGCTGCTGTCCCCGACCTTGCGACCGTGGCTGAATCCGGCGTGCCCGGTTTCGATACATCACAGTGGTACGGCATCCTGATGCCGGCTGGCACTCCGGACGCGATCGTTACGCGCATAAACGGCGAAGCAGTCAGGATCGTGCAGGGGCCGGACTTTACTTCGCGCATGGTGCGCGATGCATCGATTCCCATCGGCAGCACGCCGCAGGAACTGGGTGCATATCTTAAAAACGAAATCGAAAAGTGGGCCAAGGTCATCAAGTATTCGGGGGCCCGCGTAGAGTGACTGCTCGTGTCGGGAGATAGCGTGATTCTGAAACGGTGATCTGACTCGATCGCTGATTACTCGATCTTCACACCCGCCTGCTTGACGACTTTGCCCCAGCGTGCAATTTCCGTCTTCAGAAATTCCATCGCCTCTCGCGGCGAATTGCCGAGCGGCTCGGTACCTGCGCGACTCAGCATGTCCACCATATCTTTGTCTTTTAGCGCCTGCACCGTCTCGCTATTGAGCTTATTGACGATTGCCGCTGGCGTCTTGCCCGGCACGAGCAGCATGTACCACGCGATCGCTTCGTAACCCGGCACGCCGGCTTCGGCCACGGTAGGCACATCCGGCAGCGAGGTTACCCGCTTCGACGAAGTCACGGCTATGACGCGCACGCGACCGGACTCGACGGCGCCTGCCATCGCAAGCAGTGGATTGATATAGAGCTGCACACGCCCGCTGATGAGATCCGGAATGACCGGTCCCGTTCCTTTGTACGGGACATGAATCATCTGGACGCCCGTCATGCTGCTGAACATCTCGGTCGCGAGATGCGAGGCCGAACCCGGACCGGAGGACGCATAACTCAGCTCGCGGGGCTTCGCTTTAGCAAGTGCAACGAGCTCGCGGATATTCTTCACGGGTAGTGTCGGCGCCACGACCACCGCATATGCCTGCGTCGCAATAACGGTAATCGCCGCAAAATCGCGTACCGCATCGTAGGGCAGCTTAGCCATCAGCGTCGCGTTGATAGCATGAGAAGGATTTACGATGATCATAGTGTGACCATCAGGCGGCGCCTTGGCGACAAGGTCTATGCCGATCGTCATTCCTGCGCCTGGACGATTGTCCACCACGACCTGCTGTCCCCATGCCTGCGAATACTTGTTTCCCAAGGCGCGCGCAATTAGATCCGATCCGCCACCGGTGGTCGTCGGCACTATGAAGCGAATGGGCTTCGTCGGGTAGTTTTGCGCCGTTGCAGGTCCGATGATCAGACATGACGGCGCCGCGATTGCGACTGTAAGCAGGATTCCAGCGTTGTGCATCAGGCGTCCTCCAGAATTGTTTTTGATCATCGCGTCGCGCACTCCTACAAGTCGCTCGCAGCCTGTATAGCTTAGCAGTCTTCTCCTAGTCGTCGTTCGCTGCCACGATGATGTCGAGCGCTTTTCTCATGCGCGTCTGTGTCATCATTATGTCTGCAGCACGCACACAATTACCGGAGGAACATCGCGCGTGAGTAACCCAGACAGCAGAATGAATACCATGGCACCCGATGCTCCGGCGGCGTCCGCATCGCCACGCCACAGCGGCGCGCGCGCCGAGGTCGACAAAACCTTGCCGCGCAATCTTCGCATGATATTGGCGCTTGAAGATTTCGAAGAGCCCGCGCGCCGTTACCTTCCGCGGCCCATGTACGGCTACGTGTCGGGCGGCACGGAAACTAATGCGTCGCTGCGCGCGAATCGTGCCGCATTCGATGATCTTTCGTTTGTACCCCGTGTCCTCGTGAATGTATCGGAGCGCACGCACAAAACCACGCTGCTCGGGCGCAACTATGACGTGCCATTCGGCATCGCGCCTATGGGTGGCAGCTCGATGGCCGCGTATCGCGGCGACGTTCTGCTTGCACGCGTCGCCGCAGCGGCCAACATCCCGATGATTATGAGCGGAGCTTCCCTCAATACACTGGAAGATGTGGCGAGCGCGGGACGCACCGCATGGTTCCAGGCATATTTACCGGGCGAGACGGATGCAATCACGCAACTCGTCGAGCGCGTCGCGCGCGCCGGTTTCGAAACACTCGTACTCACTGTGGATGTTCCGGTCGGCGCCAACCGCGAGAACAATGTGCGCAGCGGGTTCAATCGGCCGCTGCGGCCGACCCCCCGGCTCGCATGGGACAGCGTGCTGCATCCACGCTGGCTCTGCGGTATGTTTCTGCGCACGCTGTCCCTGCATGGCATGCCGCATTTCGAGAACATGGGGCCGCGGGTTCCGCTGATTACGAGGACCGGACAGCGCGACCGCGGGCAGCGCGATCAGCTCTCATGGGCACATGTGGAACTCATGCGGCGCTTATGGAAAGGCAAGCTGGTGCTCAAAGGTGTGCTTGCCAAAGAAGATGCACGTATCGCGCGTGAAAGCGGCGTTGACGGCATCATCGTCTCGAACCATGGCGGGCGGCAGCTCGACGGTGCTGTTGCACCGCTGCGTGTGTTGCCGGGCATCGTTTCTGAAGCGGGCTCGATGGCGGTAATGATGGACAGCGGTGTGCGGCGCGGCACTGACGTACTCAAAGCGCTTGCGCTGGGCGCGCATTTTGTCTTTATCGGGCGGCCGTTTCTTTATGCGGCGGCTATCGCCGGCGACACCGGTGTGCGCCACGCCATCAAACTTCTGCGCGAAGAAGTCGACCGCGACATGGCTCTGCTCGGAATCACTACGCTCGCGGATATGCGGCGGGAGCGACTCATCAATGCCCGATCGTTCGACGGCATACAGATTTAGAATCAAATCTTGAACCGCGACGCGAAATAAAGAAGTAATTCCGAACATTGTGCAGCCGATGCTTTCTTACATAAGTGCGCATCGTCGTTCAGCAACTAAGTTTTTCCTGCGCGTCCTTTGCGTCCTTCGCGGTGAAAGTTCAGATCTAGTCGCTTCATTTTGAATCGAGACCATCATGCCAACCTCTACACTCGACCACACCGAAGCCCAGGCCGTGACAGTGAACATTCCCTATACGGTAGATACGGGCGAGAAGCTCGTTAATGAAACATTCGGTCCTAATAACATACGCCGCCGTATGGTCGGCAAGATCGAGCTCAAGCCGATGCAGGTCGATAACGGCCGCCTTCACATGAGTAAGCTCTCTCTCGATGGCAACGGCTTCACGCTCATGAGGCACAAGACCAAGGTAAAAGATTTTTTTGACAAGCAGGAGCTCGAGTCGGTCTATTACCCTGAGGTTGAGGAACTCATCAAGCAAGCCTCAGGTGCGACTCGTGTCGTCATCTTTGATCACACGCTGCGCTCGGGCGACGAAGGCGAGCGCGAAGCGAAGCTCATGCGTGAGCCGGTGCTCTCGGCGCACAACGACTACACCGAATGGTCGGGACCGCAGCGTGTGCGCGAGCTGCTGCCGGACGAGGCGGAGTCGCTGCTCGCGAAACGCTTTGCAATCATTCAAGTTTGGCGTGCGATCAATCAGCCTATCGAATCCAATCCGCTCGCGGTCGCCGACGCACGCAGCGTGCGGTTTGACGATCTGCTCATAGCAGAACGTCGCTATCCGACCCGCGTCGGACAAACGTACCGGCTGCGGCACAATCCGGAACATCATTGGTACTACTTTCCACGCATGCAGCGCGATGAGGCTCTTGTTTTCAAGGTATTCGATTCCGCGAAAGACGGCCGTGCACGGTTTACGCCGCACACAGCCATCGAGGACCCGGCTTCTCCGCCCGGAGCTGCCGCACGGCAAAGCATAGAGGCGCGCGCGCTGGCATTTTTTACCGATTGACCGGCAAAACGCCGCGAACGCGGAGGGCTGACGCGTTGTCACAGCTCATACCACCGCTGAAATCGACCGGGCGCGCGTACCGCACCCAAACGGCATAAGTTGCGATGCGCGGCGTAATACGCAGTTGAGCACGAGGGAGAAATCGCATCAAATGAGCGACTCAAGACAGGGCCGCGGCATCGTCGTCCAGTATCCGAACATGCGTGGCGATCATCCGGAAGGGCATGAGACCACGACACGCGCAACAATCGCCAGAAAACTTGCAGCGCTCAAACAATATGACTTTGTAGAGCACTACGAACCCGGATCTCATGCCGGCAAACATGTGTACTTCGTGCCGGACGATACATTGGAGGAAGCGCATGCGCACAAGCTCGGCATCCATTCGGAAGACGATCTGTTCGGCGGCGTGGTGCGCTATCCGTTCGTTGCAACCAAGACCATCACGCATCCGGTTTATGACGACCGGGCGATTGCACCGGCGGGATGGTCGCATGACTTCACGCGGCGCGCGCATGACGTCGTGCTCGAAGGTTACTCCGCATTCAGTGTCGAGGACGCACGGCGCGCGGGCACGAGCCTGCTCGAACGCGGGTCCGCGCGTGTCAAGCCGGCGCTGGGCAGGGGCGGCGTCGGGCAAGCGAGAATCTCAAACGGCGCCGATCTGGACAAAATCCTCGCGGCCATGGACGCTGACGAACTTGCACGTTATGGCGTCGTAATTGAACGTGATCTATCGGATGTCACCACATACAGCGTCGGCCAGGTTCACATGTCAGGCAAGCACATCAGCTACTTCGGCACGCAGCGATTGACCAAGAACGCTCATGGCGTCGATGTTTACGGCGGCTCGGGATTGCTCGTGGTGCGCGGCGATTTCGATGCGCTGCTTCAACTGCCTCTGGCGACAGACGAGAAACGGGCAATATCACAGGCCTGCGTTTATGACCGCGCAGCATCGAATGCATACGATGGACTAATTGCGTCGCGGCGCAATTACGATGTCGCGCGGGGCCGTGATGGCGATGGCGTTGCGCGCACCGGCGTGCTCGAGCAATCCTGGCGCATTGGCGGCGCGAGTCCAGCGGAAGTCGCCGCATTTGCTGCATTCGCGGCCGACCCTGCATTGACCGCCGTGCGCGCGTCGTCCACCGAAGTGTACGGCACGCACGAGCCGCCTTCGCACGCAGTCATCCACTTCAGCGGCATCGATCAGCGAGTCGGCCGCATAACCAAGTACAGCACGATAGACGCTCATGAAAAAAATCAGCCTTGAAGCACTCAACATCGGTGTCGACAGCCAGCATATCGATGCCTCGATGCTTGCGCCGCCGACTCAGGTGCCCGGCGTGCTGTTCGCGCACGGCTGGGGCGGCAATCAGGAGCAGGACATCGCGCGTGCGCGCGAAGCGGCCGGTCTCGGCTGCGTGTGCCTGACTTTCGACCTCCGCGGCCACAGTCGCACGAAGCAGCAGCGCGAGACCGTCAGCCGGGAAGAGAACCTGCAGGATCTGATGGCCGCATACGATTTATTCGCGAGCAAGCACAGCGTCGAAGAACAAGCGATCGCCGTCGTCGGGACAAGCTATGGCGCATACCTCGCTACCATTCTTACTTCACTGCGGCCCGTTCGCTGGCTGGCCCTGCGCGCACCTGCGATCTACAAAGATGAAGGATGGAAGCTGCCCAAGCGACAGTTGCACCAGGATCCTGACCTGCCCGCCTATCGCCGCCGGCAAATACACTGGCAGGACAATCGAGCGTTGCGGGCTTGCGCTGCGTTTCGCGGTGACGTGCTCATCATCGAGTCCGAACATGATGACCTTGTTCCGCATGCGGTCATTGCGAATTATCTCGCCGCTTTTACGCACATGCGCTCGCTCACCTATCGCATAATTTCGGGTGCGGATCACGCCCTGACGAGCGAAGCATCGCAACGTTCTTACACGTCAGTGCTCGTGAACTGGCTCACGGAGATGATAACGGGCGCGCGCGAGGACGCAATACCGCCGGAAGCACGTGCAGCCTCGACTTCCGCCGATGGAACCAAGCCGATTGTCAAAAGCCCGGCAGAAACGACTGCCAAGCTCACTGCGGAAACGCGGTAACGCCCGCCGCAAAAGCGCGTCGCCGCAGATAATTTAAGCGTGCGTCTGCAGGCGCTTGAGAAAACGCCCTGCCTTGTCTTTGTACAGCCGTTTTCCCTGTTTCAGTGCGCTTCGCTGAAGGTCAGTGCGTAGAGAATTGATGCGCGCGAGCAGCTTCAATTGCGTGGTGCCGATGCTCACGGTAGCTCCTCCGATCTTTATTTGCAGCACGACGAGATCGTGATCGCCGCCCAGGTCGTCACCGATCGCATCGACGCGCTCGATGAACTTTGCCAGCGTATCGTGCGCCTCTGGCGCCAGCACCTTGATGGCATGGCCCATGTATTTCGTCTGCTTGCGAAATTCATGCAGATTGTCGTCCGTGCGGTTGGAGATCGCCGCCTCGAGCGCGGCGCGGCCCTTGCGATAGATGCGTTTAATCCCTGACTCGACTTCATGCCCGTTCGTGGTGGCGATGCGCTGAGCTTTTATCCTTCGCGCGGCTTCCTCGATTATCAATGCGCTTTTTTCGAGCGTGCCTTCGCGACGTGCTTCGTCATGCATTTTGCGGCGATTGCGATCGATCTCGCGGCGCAGCTTCATCAGCACGGTCCGGCGGCGGGGATTCTTCTCATCCTCGAGCAAACTGTTCGTTCGCTCCATCAGCACATGTGAATCGCGGATGTGACCCAGCGGCCGGGCGGCATCGCGAAGCTGTGCGTTCTGATGGAAATAAAACGGCTTGCCGGTCGCCTTGCGAAGAAGGCGAAGACAGGCGCGCGCGCGTTTCAGGCTCTTCCGCGCCTCATGCACGATTTCTTCGTCCAGCGCACTGCGCTGGCGGAGCGTCCCCGCCACCGCGGAAAGTTCGCGTGATACAAGCTCACGCAACTCAAGAGAGCTTATTTGCAGTGCGCTGCGCTTCGCCATTCAGGGCTGACCGGCAAATGACGGGAAAATTCCGGCCATGCATCCCTGCTTGACCGCTTGTGTGCAAGCGGTCTGAGTCGCGCGCAGAAGTGGCACAATTGAGCAAGTGCGTCGCAGAAAAACACGATCTGCAGCCTGCAAATAACCACGAGGACACTCGCACAATGAAGCAACCCGCCGATTCGTTTGGCCTCGAGGGCCGCATCGCCCTCGTTTCCGGTGGTAACCGCAACATTGGACGCAGCATCGTGCTCACGTTCGCAAAGGCGGGCGCGATTCCGGTGATTCTATATCGGGACGATGACGCCGCCGCGCACGCAGTTTGCGCTGAAGTGGCAAACGCCGGTGGCAGGGCGGGCATGTGTAAAGCCGATCTCGCCGACATTCCAAAACTCAAAGACGTCGTGAAGATGGTCGAGAAGGATTGCGGGACCATCGACATACTGGTCAATAATGCGGCGATCCGGCCCAATACGAAGATTGCCGACATCTCGCTCGAGGAGTGGGATCTCGTTTTCAACACCAACCTCAAGGCGCCGTTCTTTCTGACGCAAGCGGTGCTGCCCGGCATGATCCGCAAGCGCTGGGGCCGCATCCTGAATATCGGCGGGACGGATGCATATTGGGGCAAGGTGCGGCGCGCACATGGCGTCAGCGCAAAGCTCGGCCTGGTTGGGCTCACGCGGGCGATCGCGCTCGAGGTTGCGCGCTTCGGCGTTACCGCAAACGTCGTGGTGCCGGGCACCATCGATACGCAACGGCCACACCCCGAGTGGTACCCCGAGCTCAAAACCGGTTACGCAGAGCGCCTGCAGCGCATTCCGATGGCACGCCTGGGCCTACCGCAGGAAGTCGCTAACGCATGTCTCTTTCTGGCTAGCGAACTATCGGCGTTCACGACTGCGCAGGAGTTGTGCGTGAGCGGCGGCGCATCACCTCTCGTGCGCCAGACGCTGGACGAATACAGCGCGGAGGAATTCTGAACGACCAGAGTGAGGGGACACGCCACTCGATGGCGATGCATCGTGCCTCGATCATGTGCATATTGGTAACCATTGCCGCGACAGCAGCTTCGCTCGCGGGAGCACAACAAACTCAATATCCTTCACGGCCAATCCGGATCATCGTTGGTTTTCTTCCGGGCAGCAGCAACGATCTGCTCGCCCGCTTTCTCGGCGGAAAACTGGCGGACCGTTTCGGCCAGCAAGTAGTAATCGATAACAGGCCGGGTGCCAACGGCATCATCGGAAGCGATCTCACTGCGAAGGCGACGCCGGACGGTTACACGCTGCTGCTGATGTCGGTCTCGCACACGATGAGCGCTGCGGTCAACAAGCTTCCATTCGATCCGCTCAAGTCATTCACGCCGGTCGCAATGCTTGGCGTGGGCCCGCTTGTGCTGGTTGCAAACCCGTCTTTCGGGGCGAATAGCGTAAAAGGCTTGATCGAGCTGGCGACCGCAAGGCCGGATACGATCACATACTCATCAGCCGGTACTGGCGGGATCAATCACTTCGGCGGTGCGCTATTTTCGAGTGTGAGCGGCGTTAAGTTGATACACGTGCCGTATAAGGGCGGCGCACCCGCGCTGACTGATGTGATGGGCGGACAGGTACAGCTCATGTGGGGTACGATGCCGCTCACTTTGCGGCAGATCCGAGCGGGCAAGGTCAAAGCGCTCGCCGTCACCAGCGTAAAACGCTCGCCGTTGCTAGCGGATGTACCGTCAATCTCCGAAGCCGGTGCACCGGGCGCGGAAATCAGTACCTGGTGGGGCATACTTGGACCTGCCGGCATGCCGGTGCCGACGACCGCGAAACTGAATGCTGAAATCGGCGCAATCATTCGCCAGCAGGAATCGCGTGAGCGTCTCGAAACTGAAGGTGCGGAGCCGTGGCCATTATCGAGTGCAGAATTCGCACGCATGATGAGCGCGGAAATTGACAAGTGGCAACGCGTCGCTCGCGAAGCGAACATACGAGCGGATTAGAGACACTCCACTCATGAGGACATTGATGAACATCGGAACGCAGCACATGCAACGCGCCGCATGCGTGGTCGCATTGACCATCGCGACCGTAGCGCATGCGCAGACCGGCGATGCAAACGTCCGCCAGTCGGCCGGCCCCGTGTTGCTCGCTCAGGCGTCGGCGCCAGCTGACTATCCGAATCGCCCGATTCGACTTATTGTTCCCTTCCCTCCCGGCGGCGGTAACGACATTCTTGCACGCGCTGTCGGGGTGCGGCTCGGTGATGCGCTCGGACAGCAGGTGATTGTCGATAACCGCGGCGGCGCCGGCGGCATCATCGGCGGCCAGATCGCAGCAACGTCCGATCCCGACGGCTACACGCTGTTTCTCGGCAGCATGGGCAGCCTCGCGCACAATCCCGCACTGCGGCCTAATAACCCCTACGATCCGATACGCGACTTTGCAGGCGTATCGCTGCTCGCGACGTCGCCTTTCATACTGGTCGTCAATCCGTCGCTAGCTGCCAACTCGGTGAAGGAACTGATCGCATTGGCGAAGGCGAAACCCGGAACGCTCAACTACGGCTCGGCAGGAACCGGTTCGTCACTGCACATGACAGGCGAGATGTTCAAATACACGACGGGCATCAACATCGTGCACGTTCCATACAAAGGCACTGCGCCTGCGCTCACCGATTTGATTGCCGGCCAGGTTCAAATGGTTTTCAGCACCATGCCGCCGCCGCTGCCGCACGTTAAAACGGGCAAGCTGCGCGCGCTGGGCGTCACCAGTCTCAAGCGCGCGAAGGTGGCGCCGAACGTGCCAACGATAGCCGAATCGGGTGTGCCGGGGTTTGAAGTGGAAAACTGGCAAGGGATCGTAGTACCGATCAAAACGCCGCGTGCCCTCGTCGAGCGGCTGAATCGCGAATTGACCAGGCTGCTGGCAACGCCGGGCATGGCAGACGTACTCGGCGTGCAGGGACTCGATCCTGCGGCCAACACGCCGGGCGAGTTCGATAAATTGATCCGCGTTGAGATCGACCGTTGGCGCAAGCTCGTGAAAGCGGCAGGTATCAAAATAGATTGACCGTGCGTTGAGCGCGTCCCGGCGCGTAAGCCCCCGGGTTCAGATTGCCATAACAAGAAAGCACACAAATGAAATTCAGCAATTTCCTATTCCCAGCATCGATGGACCCGGCGAAGGACCAGCAGATCATTCAGGAGACGCTGCGCGAGGCACAGCTTTGCGATGAGCTCGGTATGGAAATGCTATGGCTCGCCGAGCACCATTTCGATGGTATATGCGCGTATGTCGATCCGGTGACATTTGCGGCTGCGCTTGCGGCAAGCACGCGACAGATTCACATCGGCTTCGCGGTCGCGCAGATGTCGCTGCATCACCCGATCCGCATGGCCGAGCAAATGGCGCTGATCGACAATATCAGCAAAGGACGCCTTGTCGTCGGGCTGGGCCGCGGCACTGCTTACAACATCTACGATTATCAGGGTTATGGCATCGACCCCGCGGAAGCGTACGACCGCCTGGTCGAGGCCGAGGACATCATGATCAAGGCATGGACGACTGAAAACTACGAGCACAAGGGCAAGTACTGGAACCTGCGTCTGCCGCTGCTGCGTCCGCGTCCATATACTAAGCCGCATCCCTTCATCGTGCGCGCATGCTCAAGCGAGGAAGCGATGCTCGGCATGGCGAAGGCCGGCCGGCCGTTTTTGATGAATGTCCAGAGCAATGAAGTGACGAAGCATCGCATGGACCTGTATCGGAAGACGATGCGCGAGTCTGGATTTGACGAGGCGACTGTCGCACGCAATGTCGACAACACATGGGTCTGGCGAAATATCTTCGTTGCCGAAACCGATGCCGAAGCAAAACGTTTGGCTATTCCAGCATTCGAAACGCAAGCCGAATTCCGCCAGGCGATGCGCAAAAAAGTGTACGACGAGCAAGGCCTGATGCTGAAACAGGAGTCGGGTCCGGTGGCCCGCAATCAAGTTCAGCACTCGGTGCTCTGCGGTTCGCCGGATACTGTCGCGCAAGCAATTGCAGAGATCGATAAGATCGGCGTCGGCGGTCTCATCCTCGTGTTTCGTCTCGGACCGATGCCGTATGAAGTCGCCGAGAGCAGCATCCGGCTATTCATGCAGAAAGTCGCGCCGCAGTTTCAACGCAAGGCCGCGTGATTCATCGCCTGTGAACTAGCAAGTCCGCTTCCAGGCTGCGTCACGTCTCCACAGCGCGATGTGACTGTAAACTACGCGCATGCCCCTGTATTCCATACTCGCGTTGGCGTGGATCAACGCGATCGTCGTGCGCGGCGGCCGCGTTCTGCTCGCCCTTTACGCGCTGAATCTCGGCGCCGAGCCGCTGACCATCGGGTTTCTAGCCGCTACGTTTTCTGCGTTCCCGACGCTGCTCTCGTGGCACGCAGGCAGATTCGCCGATCGATTCGGCTCGCGCTGGCTGCTGGTACTCGGCGGCGCGGGTGGCGGCCTCGGCATGCTGGTGCCGTTTCTCGTGCGCGGCTTGCCTGCGGTGTTCGTCGCTGCGGCAATGATCGGCCTGTCATTTGCGATCTACAACGTGTCGCTGCAGAACCTCGTCGGCTTGCTCAGCACGCCCGCCAACCGCACGCAGAATTTCAGCAATTACAGTCTCATGATGTCGCTTGCCGACTTCATCGGACCTATGACGGTCGGTTTTTCGATCGATCATGTCGGTCATGCCACCGCCTGCCTGTATCTCGGATTGCTTTCGCTGGTGCCGGTAACAGTCATCGCAATCTCGGGTGGCGGACTCCCCGGCGGTACAAGGCACCTTAGCGAAGCCGGCGGCGGCATCCGCAAGATGCTTGCGCACGCCGGTGTATGGAAGGTACTTGCCACGAGCAGCCTGCTCCAATCCGGTCAGGACCTGTTTCAGTTTTATATTCCCGTCTACGCGCACAGCATCAACCTCTCGGCATCCGCGATCGGCGTCATACTGGCGATGAATTCTGCCTCCGCGTTCGTCGTGCGCATGGTGCTGTCGCGCCTTATCGCCCGCATCGGCCAGGAACGGGTTCTGATGATTGCGTTTACGCTCGGCGCCCTGAGTTTCATGCTCGTCCCGTTCTTCACAAATAGTCACATACTCGCTGCCATCGCCTTCATGTTCGGCCTCGGTATGGGGTGCGGCCAGCCGATTGTCACGATGCTCATGTTCAGCAAATCATCCGAAGGACGCTCGGGTGAAGCGCTCGGTCTGCGCATGACGGTCAATCATATGACTCGTGTCGTCGGGCCGGTGATGTTCGGCGCGATCGCCACCGCGTTCGGACTATTTGCAGTGTTTTGGGCCAACGCGCTGATGCTCGGCACCGGCGGCGCGCTCAGCCGCCCGGCCGCAAAGGGCCCTGAAATTACGCAGTGATCAATCGCGCACAATCGCCAGTTACAAAAAGAATTCTCTAAGCGAACGACAGGAACCCAAGTATGAACAAGAAGATCGCGGTGCTCGGCGCCGGCGCCATCGGCAGCAGCATCGGCGCTGATCTTACCAAGGCGGGCTGCGACGTCACGATCATCGACCAGTGGCCCGCGCACGTTGAAGCGATGAAGGCATCCGGGCTCCGGGTCACGATGAAGGACGAGATGCTGGAAATTCCGGTCCACGCGGCGCACATGTGCGATCTCGCGTCGATGAACGTGGACTTCGACATCGTCTTTCTCGCGGTCAAATCGAATGATCACCGATGGATGGCGGAATTCATCCGGCCTTATCTTAAGACCGGCGGCGTTCTGGTGCCGACGCAGAATGGCATGAACGATGACTCGATCGCGTCCATCGTGGGGCGCGAGCGCACGCTGGGCTGCGTCGTCGAGCTGCAGGCAGAACTCTTCACGCCCGGACAAATCCAGCGCAACACAACGCGCACAGGCACGTGGTTTTCAGTTGGCGAGCTCGATGGCTTCTATACGCCGCGGGTGCGCGAGATCGAAGCGATCATGAAGAATGTGGGCAAGGTCGAGGTCACGAATAACATTTATGGGGCAAAGTGGACGAAGCTCATCGCCAATACTATGACGATGGGACCGTTCAGCTTATTTGGTTTGCGCAACTTCGAAGCCTGCGCGCTGCCCGGAATGTTTGATATTTCCGTGAAACTCGGCAAGGAGTCACTTGCCGTCGGCGCGGCGCTTGGCTATCGCATGGAGCCGCTGTTCGGGCTGCGCGCGGACGAGTTTGCGGGCTCAAGCGATGAAAATCTGATTACCACTATGAAGACTTTAATGGGCCATGTCGGCGGCGGTCGCACAGCGCCGATCCACGATCACATTAAAGGACGCCGCAGCGAGATCGAATTCATCAGCGGCGTGGTTGCGCGCAAGGGCAAAGAACTCGGCATTCCGACGCCCTGCAACGAAGCGGTTGTCGAAATCGATCGATCGATCAATCGCGGGGATAAGAAAATGGATCCGGCAAACTTCGAGCTGCTCAAGCAGAAAGTTCAGGCATAGGGGATTTGCTTAGTCCAAACCTTTGCGCGCAAGCAAGCGAATATACATAGTCGACTACGAGGAGAGAACATGTTTGGCACGGCATCAATCACAAGATACGCAAGCGCGCTGTTAATGCTGTTCACTTTGTGCAGCGCGGCGTTCGCGCAGACGAAGCCCAAAGTAACTGACATCGGCACACCACCGCCAAAGTCGATCATGTTCGTCGGCAACAGCTTCTTCTACTACAACAACAGCATGCACAATTACGTGCTGAATCTGGCAAGGAGTGCGGACGCGCAGAACAAGGACGCGTATCGATACACATCGGTGACTATCAGTGGATCGGGATTCGACTGGCATGACATGGAGTCGTACTTCCGTCCCAACGCCATCGGCAAATACTCCTTCGTCGGCGATAACGAAGTGGTGTTCAACAAATTCGACAAGCCGTTTGATGCAGTGATTCTGAACGACTGCAGCCAGTGCCCGATTCATCCGAAGCTGAAAAGCGTGTTTCATGAATACGGAAAAAAGCAAAGCGACACGATCGTCAAGCACGGCGCCAAGCCGATTTTCTTCATGACCTGGGCCTACAAGGACAAGCCGGAAATGACGGCGCAGCTCGCGGAGGAATACACGATCGCAGGCAATGCCAACAACGCTTTGGTGGTCCCGGCCGGCCTCGCGTTCGCGAAGGCTATCAGCAAGCGCCCGGACATGGAGTTCTATCAACCGGATAAGCGGCACCCCAGCCTCTTCGGGACATATTTGTCTGCATGCACGATCTATGCAGCGGTCTACGGAAAGTCGCCGGTGGGCAATGCTTACCGGGGTGGCGTGGACGAGAAAACCGCCAACTTCCTGCAGTCAGTCGCGTGGGAGACGGTCCAGGAGTACTACGGTAAGACGAAATAGAGGAGTCGACGCGTCCGCCTGCTGGCTGCGCCGCAAGTAACGTAGCCGTCCACGGCGACTTACGGCGTATTGTTGTCGCGATCAGCGCTGTCGCGCCTGCGGCTGCGCCGGTGCCGATACCAGTAGCCCTTTCTGGCATTGCGCAATTTAGTCGTGTCATGACTGATCGTCGGTGGTTTTTTGAACGCATAGCGGATCGTTCCAACCACGAACAGTACCAGCACGATGAGAAGCACGAAGTCCAGCATGCCCATGCGCAATAGTAATACGGGTGGCGAAGCGTGCGTAGCGGCCGCCCGGTGAACGAGGCCGGCGCGATCAGCGTAGTGCAGCCTTCAACTCATCAAGGTTTGCCCAGCTCATCGAACGGCGGCCGCCTTCGATCTCCTCGAACATGCGCAGCTGCAGTTCGTTGATTGGCGCGGGCACTCCCAGACGCTTTCCCCGCCGCACGATTTCGCCGGTCACGTAGTCGATCTCCGTCTTGCGCTTGCGAACGACGATGTCGCGCCAATAGCCGGTGCGCACTTTGGTATTGTTATGCGCCTGGCCGCGCGCCATCTCATCGAGTACATCGCTCGCCGCGGTGACTCCGTCAGGAGATGTATCGAGAAACGGCGCGGGATCGAAGTGCGCGAAGGCTTCGACGCGCACGCCGTCCGCGGCAGCAACTTGTATCGCCTCGCGCAGCAATGCGATCCGCACCGGGTGATAGATTCGGTTGGCGCGGACCTCGAGTGCATTTTCGTCGACCAGTGCGGTCGTCGCATCGACCGTAGCCTTGCACATCTTCGCCCATACGAAGCCCATGATGTTGTTGCACACATGTGTACGAGTCGAAAGCGCGAGCAGACCGCGGACTTTTTCCAGCCGGGGCGACATCCGTCCATCGAGCTCACCGATGAAAAGATTTCCCGCGCGCGCACGCATGATCTCTCCCGGTCCGTGATAGTCAGCGGAGAAATCCACGAGGCAGCCGATCGTTCTGTCGACACCAACGCGCTGGGCGATGTGCGGCTCGTTGAGACCATTCTGTAGCGACACAACTGCAGACTGCGGCGCGAGATGCGGCATGATTGCATTAAGTGCGTCGTCGGTGAACTGCGACTTCACAGCAAGGAAGATTAGATCGAAGGTTCCCGTCACCCGATCAGGCAGTTCAGCCCGTACCGCCATGCGCTGATCACCCGCAGCAGACTTGATGAGGAGGCCGGCGTTGTTCATCGTGTCCACATGCTCCTTCACGATGTCCACCATGAGCACGTCCTCGCCTGCGGCAGCCATACTGGCGCCCACGACCCCGCCGATCGCCCCGCTTCCCCATACTGCGCTCTTCATTGCCCCGCTCCCGACTGACTGTTCCCTGTCGCCCGTGCAGCGCTCATCACTCCGGCTTGATGCCTGCCGCTTTTACGACCCGTGTCGCACGCGCAACCTCTTCGCGGATGTATTTGGCGAATTCTTCCGGTGTATTGGTCTCAGGATCGGCGCCTTGTGCGATAAGCGCCTGGCGGACCTCCGGCGCGTTGACGACCTTTACCAACGCTGCATTGATGCGGTTCACGATGTCGCGGGGCGTTCCCGCAGGGACGAGTACGCCTATCCACGACCGCGACTCGAACTTCGGAATCGTTTCAGCGATGGTCGGCACCCCGGGCGCTGATGGATGACGACGCGGACTCGTCACGCCGAGCGCGCGCAGCCGTGCCGACTTGTGATACGGCAGCGCACTTGCGATGGCGGGAAACATCAGGTCGAGCTGGCCGCCGACGAGATCCGCCAATGCTATGCCGACACCTTTGTATGGCACGTGGACCATCTCGGTGCCGGTCGTCATCTTGAACAGCTCGCCGGACAGGTGAGCGGTGCTGCCGATGCCGCCCGATCCGAAGTTCAGTTTATTCGGTTGTGCCTTCGCGACCGCGATCAACTCCTTGACTGTCTTCGCGGGTACCGCAGGATGCACCGTTAACAGGTACGACGACAGATATACCAGGCTCACCGCGGTGAAATCTTCGACGATGTCGTGCGGCACTCTCTTCATCACACTGGGGTTCACCGTATTCTGGCCCGTGCCGAACAGCCACGTGTATCCATCCGGCGGCGCTTTTGCGACGACCTCGGCGCCTATCATTGCGTTGGCGCCGGCACGATTCTCGACCACAATCTGCTGGCCCAGCGTGTCAGTCAGCCGCGGCGCTATCGCGCGCGCCACCACATCCGGGCCGCCGCCTGGAGCTGTCGGCACGACAATCCGTATGGGCCGGCTCGGGTAGTTCTGCGCCCAGCTCATCGAAGCTAATGAGGCGCCTACAAGAAACAGCCCACACAACTTCTTCATCAGTCGCTGAAAAGATCCGCTGCACTGGAATCTTCAGGACTTTACTACCGCTTGACGCCTGACGCTTGTCACCGCCCCCGAGCGGTGAGAGAACTGTCTTTCGGCGCGGCGCGCCGACATGTCACATGGATTATCCGCGCGGCCTAGCACGTACAGTCGTGACCTTAGATGGTCAAGCGAGGAAAAACGCTCTCACTTCTTCGTCTTGTACTTCGAGACCTCGCGTTCGAGATCAGTGTATTCCTCGCACGTCTGATTGCAAATGCGCGCGAGCGCCGCAAGATGCTGCTCCGCCATCGGCAGATTATTGGTCAGCAAGTACGCTTCGCCGACGTACTCATGCGCGCCGCGATGGTTCGGATTGTCCTTTAACGCCAGATTGTAGTTCTTGAAGGCGTCGTCGTAATTCCCGAGATTGCGCTGCGCATAGCCAATCATGTTGTACGTGTCTGCATCCGGCTTTACCCATTTCAGGCGGCTGATGACTGTCTTCCAATCTTTCGCCTTAAACGCTTTTTCGGCGGCGATGTAATTGGGATCTGAGGCATTGGATTCGGACCCCGTATTCGAATCGCCGAATGCGGGGAACACGAAGCCAGCGAATATCGCTGCTGCAACAAGCGAAACACTACGTGAATTGATTGACATGATTGGACTCCCCGCGAGTTGTGAAGCGATATGACGCACGACTTAAGTAAACGGGCCATGCGGTGATTTTATTCCCGAACAGGTGTTACAGTTCCGCATGAGCAAGCAGGGACAGCAACGATGAATTCGGGTAGTGAACGCACTCGTGCATGCGGGTCCGGTGGCTATGCGATCGCATGCGGGATGCTGTTGGCAATGGTGATCCCGCCGCAGCTTTGGGCGCAGACTTATCCGTCCAAGCCAGTGAAGATCATTATGCCGTTCCCGCCCGGCGGCACGAACGACATTGTCGCCCGCGCGTTAGCTGATCGCCTCGGTGTAATCTTGAAGCAACCGGTCGTAGTCGAGAATCGGGGCGGCGCCGGCGGCCTTATCGGAACTGATGCAGTTGCCAAAGCTACTGCCGACGGTTACACACTGCTCGTCAGCAACACGAGTTCGTTGGCGGCGGGATTAAGTCTGCGCGCGAAAGTGCCGTATGACGTGCTCCATGATTTCGCACCTGTGTCGCTGCTCGCAGACATCACAATCGCGCTCGCAGTTCATCCCTCGGTGCCCGCGAAAACTCCAGGCGAATTGATAGTGCTCGCCAAAGCGCGTCCGGACAAGCTCAATTCGGCGGTGCCGGGCGTCGGCACGCTGCAACATCTCCTCACTGAATGGTTCCGGCTGCGGGCGGGTATCAACATCGCGCTCGTTCCATATAAGGGCGGCGCACCGGCGTTGGTCGAGCTACTCGCCGGCCATGATGACATGGGCTTCATCAACCTGCCGACGATGTTCGAGTTCATCAAGTCCGGGCGCCTCAGAGCTATTGCCGTCGCTGATGCCAGGCGCTCAGAGCTCTTGCCTCAGATACCGACGCTAAATGAATCCGGTCTCCCGGGCCTCATCGCCTCGCCATGGATCGCAATGATGGCGCCGTCCGCAACGCCGAAAGAAATCGTCGCGCGCCTCAACAGCGAAGTCGTGAAAATAATGAAGCTGCCCGAGATCAAACAGTATCTGCAGAATCAGGGCGCGAATCCACTGTGGAGCACGCCGGATGAAGCGCGCGTTTTCATCGGCAACGAGATCGATAAGTGGGCGAAGGTCGCCCGTGAAGCTGGGATCAAACCGGAGTAGTGTTAAGCACACAGATAACCGCCGGGAGACATCTGTAGCGAAGCGTTAAACGTGGAACTTACTCGATTGGACAAAGAACGTCCGTCAACGGGCCAACTGCGGATTCAGAATGACACGGGGTGTCGACGATTGCTCCGACGATACGTTATAGCGCCCGAGCAAGGCCAAGCCTCTATGGCGCGCGCGAGCGACCACGTGCTCGTTAACGTACGTTCGCATGCAGCCAGTCGTCAACGAGCTTCGCCGAGACCAGGTTGTTCTTCTCCGACGGAATCCCGTGCGCGTTGCCACGGATGCCGCGCGTTTCCAGCCGGACGTGCTCGTTCGCGACACCTGCCTGTGCAAGATACTTGGACGTGCAGTGGTCGTACGGCGCGTGATAGGACGCCTCGCCCGTAATGATGACAATAGGGATTCCACGAAGGTTCGGCAGCGTGCGGGGCGTTCCCGTCTGTAAGGAGCACAGCACGAGGTCGGGACCATCGGCCTTTGTCTGCTGCTGCCGAAGCAGCTCTTTCGGATCGTTCACCGGCGGATCGTACGTGATGCGGATATCCGTTGGGCCCCAAACGCGCGCGGGTCCTTTCGCCAGCACTGCACCTTCGAACGGCGGACCTGAAGGTTCGACGGCTACTATGCCGCGCACGAGCTTTGGCCGCGCATCGGCAAGCAGCCATCCGACCGGGCCCGCCTGCGAGTGCGTCAGGACGATCGCGGGACCGATGCGATCAAGCAGCGCTGTGCCGGCATTCTGTACGAGCTGCTGCGTCTCAGCGTTGCTCGCGAGGTACGAAACCCCGCG